>Ga0070679_100000204_pt1 | contig 48597 bp, 47 predicted proteins | sample KBSC63BmetaG_FD_65652 | JGI IMG/M metagenome (GOLD analysis project Ga0070679, IMG submission 65652) | Corn rhizosphere microbial communities from Kellogg Biological Station, Michigan, USA - KBS C6-3B metaG | ecosystem: Host-associated > Plants > Roots > Rhizosphere | place: USA: Michigan... | reverse complement strand
CCGGACCTCGAGCGTCTCGCGGTTGTAGCGCTTGCCGTGGCATTGCTCGCACGGCACGTACACGTCGGGCAGGAAGTGCATCTCGATCTTGATCTGGCCGTCGCCCCGGCAGACCTCGCATCGCCCGCCCTTGACGTTGAACGAGAAGCGCCCCGGCTTGTAGCCGCGCGCCCGCGCCTCCTGCGTGCGCGAGAACAGGTCGCGGATCTGGTCGAACACGCCGGTGTAGGTGGCCGGGTTGGACCGCGGCGTGCGGCCGATCGGCGACTGGTCGATGTTGATGATCTTGTCGACCTGGTCGAGCCCCGTCACGCGCTTGTGCGCACCCGGCCGCATCTTGGCCCTGTGGAGGCGGTTGGCGACCGCCTTGTAGAGCACCTCGTTGACGAGCGTGGACTTGCCTGAGCCGGACACGCCGGTGACGCAGCAGAAGACACCCAGCGGCACCTTCGCGTCGATCTTGCGGAGATTGTGCTGGGCCGCGCCCTCGATCTCGATGTAGCCGCTCGGCCGCCGGCGCTTCTTCGGCACCTCGATCGCGCGCGTGCCCGCGAGGAACTGCCCGGTGGCCGACTCCTCTACGTTCATCACTTCCTCAGGCGTGCCCTGCGCGATCACGTACCCGCCGTGCTCGCCGGCGCCCGGCCCGAGATCGACCAGGTGGTCCGCCGCGCGCATGGTGCCCTCATCGTGCTCGACCACGATGACCGTGTTGCCGAGATCGCGCAGACGCTCCAGTGTGGCGATCAGGCGCTCGTTGTCGCGCTGGTGCAGGCCGATCGACGGCTCGTCGAGGATGTAGAGCACACCGACGAGCGACGACCCGATCTGCGTGGCAAGCCTGATCCGCTGCGCCTCGCCCCCGGACAGCGTGCCCGCCGCCCGCTCCAGAGACAGGTAGCCCACACCCACGCTGTCGAGGAAGCGCAGCCGCTCGTCGATCTCGCGCAGCACGAGCCGCGCGATCTGGCGCTCGGTGTCCGAGAGCTCGAGCTCATCGAACCACTCGATCGCCCGCTTGGCCGACATCCGCGTGAGCTCGTGGATGCCCAGCCCGCCGACCTTGACCGCCAGGCTCTCCGGCCGCAGCCGCGCGCCCTTGCACTCCGGGCACGGCCGCACCGACATGTACTCCTCGATCTTCTCGCGCGAGTAGTCCGAGTCCGTCTCCCTGTAGCGCCGCTCGAGGTTGGTGACGATGCCCTCGAAGCTCGTGGTGTACGAACGCCTGCGGCCGTAGCGGTTGCGGTACGAGATGTAGAGACGGTCGCCGTTGGTGCCGTAGAGGAAGCACTCACGCACCTCCTCGTCGAGGTCCTCCCACGGCGTCTCCATGTCGATCTCGTAGCGATCCGCGATCGCCTGAGTCATCTGCTCGTAGTAGTTGGACGCGCTGGTGGACCAGGGCAGGATCGCCCCCTCCGCGAGCGACAGCGACGGATCCGGCACCACCAGCTCCGGGTCGATCTCCATCTGCGACCCGAGGCCGGTGCAGCGCGGGCAGGCGCCGTGCGGCGAGTTGAAGCTGAACATCCGCGGCTCGAGCTCCGGCATCGAGGTGCCGCAGTTGAGGCACGCGAAGCGCTCGGAGTAGGTCTTGATCTCACCTGAATCGACCAGCTCGACCTCGACGATCCCCTCGGCCAGCCCCACCGCCGTCTCAATCGAATCCGCGAGCCGCTTGCGCAGGTCGGCGCGCATGACGAGCCTGTCCACCACGACCGCGATGTCGTGCTTGAACTTCTTGTCGAGCGCGATGTCCTCCTCGAGCCGGCGCAGCTCGCCATCCACCTTCACGCGCGTGTAGCCCTCCGCGCGCAGCTCGTCGAAGAGCTTGCCGTACTCGCCCTTGCGCCCGCGGACCACCGGCGCGAGGACCATGAAGCGGGTGCCCTCCTCGAAGGTCATCACCTGGTCCACGATCTGCTCCGCGGACTGGGCGGCGATCGGCTGGCCGCAGTTGTAGCAATGGGGATGGCCGATCCTGGCCCACAGCAGGCGCAGGTAGTCGTAGATCTCGGTGACGGTGCCCACCGTGGAGCGCGGGTTGCGCGAGGTGGTCTTCTGATCGATCGAGATCGCCGGCGACAGACCCTCGATGGAATCCACGTCCGGCTTGTCCATCTGGCCGAGGAACTGGCGCGCGTACGCCGAGAGCGACTCGACGTAACGGCGCTGGCCCTCGGCGTAGATCGTGTCGAAGGCAAGGCTCGACTTACCGGAGCCTGATAACCCGGTTATGACAACCAGCGCGTTCCGCGGCATCCTCAGGTGGAGGTCCTTGAGGTTGTGCTCGCGGGCGCCGGCGATGACTAGTTCGCCCTGTGGCCTCACTGGAAGAACAGTCTAGGCATACGAACGGATGTTCCCCAGCCGGTTTTGCGCGCACGGTGCGGTAATCCGCACACCGGTCGGCGGGGTGGCGCGATTGTCCGGCCCTCCCAGGCTGGCGAAGATTCGCGCATGTTCCAGGCCCAGGACTTGCCCAAATCGCGCCGCGGCGACGTGATCATGAACAACGTGACCGGCGAGCGCGCGATCGTGCTGGTGGGCACCGAGGAATCGCGCGACGGCCGCACCGTCTGCTTCCTGGGTGTGCGCCCTGGCGGCGCGGTGGTGGGCGAGCACGTCCACTCCTCGATCACCGAGCGCTTCCGCGTGGTGTCGGGGCGACTCACCGTGTGCGTGAACGGCGCCGAGTCGATTCTCGGCCCCGGCGACGAGGTGACGATCAAGCCCGGAACCCCGCACGACTGGTGGAACGCGGGCGACGTGGAGACCCAGATCGTGGTCGAGATCGACCCCGGCCGCCGTTTCGAGCTGATGATCTGCACGCTGTTCGGCCTCGCCAACGACGGCCTGACGAACGACAAGGGCCTCCCCCACCTTCTCCAGCTCGCCGTGATCGCGGACGAGTTCCGCGACGTCGTCGAGTTCTCGAAGCCTCCGCGGATCGTCCAGCGCCTGATGTTCGCGGTGCTGGCGCCGATCGGGCGCGCGCTGGGCTACCGGCCGATCTACGACCGCTACATGCGCCCCCACGGGCACGTGGAGGTCATTCCGGACCTGATGGCGTTCGTGGAAGAGCCCGCCCGGGCCGAAGCTGCTTAGGCCCGGCCGCCCACGCGCGAATACACGTCGTCCAGGATCGCGTCCTGGTCGTCGAGCTGGAAGTTGTCCGCCAGATAGCGGGCAGCCTCCTCACGCGGCGTGCCGTTCAGCGCCATGTTGAGCGCGACGAGCCTCGCGCCCTCCGGACCCGCGCCGCCCAGCGCGCTGCTGGCGGGTGTCTGGTCTCGGGTGTCGGGTGTCGGGATCTCCGGCTCGGGCTCGGGTTCCGGCTCCGGCTCCGGCTCTGCCACGTCCTCCACCGCCGGAGCGCCATTGCCCGCGCTCACTCGCTCCGCGACGCTGGGCCAGTTGCCGGCGGCGGCCGGCTCGTCGATGGCGGCCGGAAGCTCCGGCTCGGGCTCGGGCTCCATCGGCCGAACGCTGAGCAGCTCGCTGCGAATCGACGCCAGCTCGCTCTCGAGGTCGCCGGCGCCGCTGCGCATGCTGCTGACCATGCCGGTGGCGCCCTGGTGGATGCCCGAGATCAGGGTTTCGAGCTCCTTCTCGAGCGCGGCGGCGCGATCCAGCATCTTGGCCGCCGTCTCCTGCACCTTCTGAAGCTGCTCCGCGGACTCCTGATCCGCCCGCTCGCGGGTCTCGCGCGCGCGGCGTGAGGCGTCCTCGCTGACGCGGCGTGCCTCGGCCGAGGCGCGCTCCTCGATCTGGGCCGCGCTCTCCTCGGCGGCTTCCACGATCTGGCGCACCTGCTCTGCGGCAGCACCAGCCACGCCGGCCGGCGTGGCCTTGAGCTGAGCTTTGAGCTCCGCAATCGCATCGGCCAGCTGGCGCAGGTGGAGGTCGACCTCCTCCGGCTCGTAGCCGCGCCGGGCAACCGTGAAGTCCTTGCGCTCGATGTAGTGTCGGTCCAGCTCCACTCTTCCTCCCGTCGGCAAAGGGGCTCTCAGAGTACCGGACGGCTTAAGTGGGGCTGTGCCGCCGCGCTCACCCCGCACGAGGCGGCGGGCGAACTCTCCGGCGCGGTGGCGAAAACCGCGTATGTGCACGCGAAAGTTGCCGATCCCGGCAAGCTAGCTCGCGGATCGGTCAGACCCGGTTCAACTCGAACCAGACGGACGATCCCTCCTCGTTGGCCACGCCCCAGCGGGCGGCCAGCCGGTCCACCAGGTAGAGGCCCCAGCCCGACGGCGCCTCGAGCGCCTGCTCGGGCGGCGGGGGCGGCTCGAAGCCCTCGCCGTGGTCGTTCACCTCGACCCGCACGGCGTCGTGGGTGAGTGTGACCGTGACCTTGACCGGCTCGTCGCCCGGGTCTCCATGCTTGACGCTGTTCGTGATCAGCTCAGTGACGAGCAGACGGACGGTCTCGAGCTGTGAATCGTCCAGCCGCTCGCCCAGGGGCGCGAGCGCCTCGCGCGCGGCTCCCGCGGATTCCGGCGTGGGCGGCAGCTCCAGCTCCAGGTCGACCGTGCCCACGCCCTCGACGTGGTGGCTGCGGGCACCCTGTTCGAGCCCGAGCACGATAATCGCGATGTCGTCCCGCGGCGGGCTGTCGATGCCGCCGAGCGCAAGCGACTCCATGTGCGTGGCCACCTCCGGAGGGCTTTGGCCGCTGCACTGCGCGAGCCCGACCGCGAGCTGTTCATACGAGAGCTGCCGCTCGGGGGCGTGCGCGTCGGTCACGCCGTCCGTGTAGAAGACCACCGTGTCGCCCGGCTCGAGCTCGATCTCGCGCCCGGTGAGCGGCGGGTCTTCCATGATCCCGAGAATCGTCCCCGAGCTGCCGAGAGTCTCCACGTCGCCGCCGCGGAGCAGCAGCGGCGGCGGATGGCCGCCGCTTGCGATCTCGAGCACTCCGCGCGCGGGGTCGAACACCGCGAGCGCCACGGTGCAGAAGCGCTGATCCGGGCCGTGGCGCAGGAGCGCCTTGTTGAGCACGCCGAGGATTGCCGTGGGCTCGCGGTCGTGGATTGCCGTGGCGCGCAGGGTGTAACGCGCCAGCGCCGTCACGGTGGCGGCCGCCGCGCCCTTGCCGCACACGTCACCAACCACGATTCCCCAGCGGTCCTGCCCCATCTCGAAGATGTCGTAGAAGTCGCCTCCCACCTCGTCGCCCTCGCCGGCGGGACGGAAACGGGCGGCCACGGCCACGCCGGGGATCTCCGGCAGGTTGGGAGGCAGCAGGCTGCGCTGCAGGGTGTCGGCGATCTCGTGCTCGTGCTGGTAGAGGCGCAGGTTCTCGATCGCCACGGAGGTGATCTGGGAGAGCTGCACGAGGATCGCCTCGTCGTTGTTGCTGAACGCGCCGTCGCGCTTGTCGGACAGGTGCAGAAGGCCCGTGTTGCGCCCGGAGCGATCCACGAGCGGCACCGCCAGCCAGCTCGCGGTTCCGGTCGGCGGGTCGGTGCGCGACCAGTTCGGATGAGCCTCGAGCTCCTCGCCGTTGAGGCGCACCAGCTCGCCGCCCGCGCAGACCCACCGGTGCAGCGGAGGCATCTCGTGCGGATCGCGCTGCTGTATCGGCTCGTCCGGCTGCGCGATCGTGTCGGTCACGAGGTCGCGCTCGCCCGTCTTGAGACTCGCCACGGCGCGCCCCGCGCCGATCATCTCGAGCGCGTTGAACGTGACCACCTGCGCCAATTCCTCCACTGTGCGGGCGGCCGCGATCGCCAGCGCGGCGTCCGCCAGTCCGCGCAGCTGGAGCCTGTGCTGCTGCTCGAGGCGCGCCGCCTCCTGCGCCTCGCGAAAGCCGCGCTGGGCCATCTCGAAGGTCGACAGGCTCTCCATCGCGAACTCGGTGGCGGCACGGGCCGCATTCGCGTGCTCCTCAGCCGAGCCGGCGAGCGCGAGCGCCTCGGCGAGAGACTCGTGGTGCACCGCCGCGAGGTCGAGCATGCTGAAGCCCTCGCTCACCGCCCGGCGCCCGAGCTCGTAGGCGCGCTCGAGCCCCTGCTCTCCCGAGGTGCCTGTTACGTAGTCATGGAACGCTGAGGCATACGCCGCGCGGAACTCGTCGCGCGGGTCGGTCACGTGGCGGGCCCCATGTATCGGGCGACGAGGACCAGGGCGTCGTCGGTTGTCTTGCCGTAGTCGGCCAGCAGTTGATCCGCGAGCTTCTGTGGAGAGTCGGTCAGATCCATCAGATCGAGATAGCCGCCGCGAACGCCATCGGTGGCGAGCACGAGCGTGTCGCCTGGAGACACGGGCAGTTCGTTGGCCCTGACAGAAGGAAGCTGGTGCCCCGGCACACCTCCGACAAGCATGACACTCTCCCTTGGCCGGCCCTCCCCGGGATCGACTCGCAGGAGCGTTCCCTCGATGTTGCCCACCCCCACCCAGGACATCGTGCTCTCACGGACGCTGAACGACGCGAGCGTGATCACCGCCCCGCGCGTGCCTCGCAAGTTCTCGTGGCAGCGCGTGAGCAGCTCCGTGACCGGCTGATCCGCGCTCTGCTCGAGCGCCTGGGCAGCGTGGCGGGCCGCCACGGCCGCCTCGGGGCCGTGCCCAAGCCCGTCGATCGCGGCCACGAGCGCGCCGCCATCGAACGGAATCACCGCGTGCAGGTCGCCGGACACCGACTCGCCCTCGATGGCGAGCGTGGCCACGGCCCAGTCGATGATCGCTTCAGACACGTTCAGGCGCCCATTTCTTCATCACGACCGTGGTCCCCTTCGAGACCTCCGACTGGATCGCGAACTCGTCCATCAGCCGCCGCGCGCCCGGTAGCCCGAGACCGAGACCGTTGCCGGTGGAGTAGGAGTCGCGCATGGCGAGCTCGAGGTCCGGGATGCCCGGCCCTTCGTCCCGCGCGACGACGACGATCCCCTGCCGCCCGTCGTCGTTGTCGAGCCGCAGCACGATCTCGCCCCTATCCGCGTAGAGCAGGATGTTGCGCGCCAGCTCTGAGATCGCGGTGACGATCAGGGTCAGATCGATGCTCGAGAAGCCGAGCTGCGCGGACAGCTCGCGGCCCTTCTCGCGGGCCGCTACAACGTCGGCGTCTGTGCTTACCGGGACGAGGACTTCATCGCTCACCGTCGGAGGGCTCCTTGAGTTGCGCGTCGAGGAAGGTCAAGCCCTCCTCGAGGTCGAGCGCCGTGTGCACGTCTTCGAGACTCATCCCGAGCTGGACCATGGCGAACGCCACCTCGGGCTGAATGCCCACGATCACCGTCTCTGCCCCGCGCAGCCTCGTCATGTGTGCGATTCCGCGCAGCGACCGCGACGCAAAGGAGTCCATCACGTCCAGCGCCGTGACGTCCACGATGATTCCGCGCGAGCGGAAACGACCAACCTGCTCGACAAGGTCGTCCTGCAGCTGGAGGACGTCGCTGTCGGAGAGCGCCGCCTGGATCGATGCGATCAGGTAGTGCCCCTGCTTGAGGATCGGGACAGCCATACCGCGTTACCCCCTGCCTTTCCTAGCGGATCTCGACTGCCTCGTCCTCGCCCTTCGTGACCTCATAGCCCAGCAGCCGCTCCGCCTCCTCGATGCCTCCCTGGAGGTCGCCCACCGCGTTCATCTTGCTCAGGTCGACGCCGATCGTGACCAGCGTCTGGGCGATCTCGGAGGACAGGCCGGTGATGATCACGCTGGCGCCCATGAGGCGGGAGGCCTCGACCGTCTGCACGAGGTGGTTGGCCACCGTGGAGTCGATCGTCGGGACGCCGGTGATGTCGATCACGACCACCTTGGCGCGGTTGGCGCGGATGCCGCGCAGGAGCTGCTCGGTCACCTGGCGGGCACGCTGGGAGTCGATCACGCCGATGATGGGGAGGATCAGCAGTCGCTCGCGGACCTGGAGCACCGGCGTGGAGAGCTCCCGGATGGCTTCCTGCTGCTGGCGGATGATGCGCTCGCGCTCCTGCACGAACGACACCGCCACCGTGTTGGCGATCCTGTTGGCCGCCGGCTCGTACGCGTCGAGCACGCGGTTCAGCAGGTCGAAGTCCGACTGGTACTTCTCGAACAGCGAGCGGGCGAGCACGTCGCGCAGCAGCAGCACGATGCCGACGACCTCGTTGGTCTCGACCCCTCGCGGAATGATCCGCTCGGACAGGTTGCGCGCGTAGTCCTGAAGTGCCTCCACCGAGCCCGTCTCGAGCACGGCAACGTAGTTGTCGTACACCGTCGTGGCCTCGGAGAAGATCTCCTCCTGGCTCATCGCCGTGAGCAGCTTGGCCTCGCCGATGCGGCGGGCCCACTCCTCGCGTAGCTGGGTCCGGTTCTGCCTGAGGTGGGCCACGAGCTCGCGCAGCAGCGCGGCGCTCGAATCTGCCCCGTCCGTTGTCGCCCTGCCACGCCGGGTGGAGCTCGCCTTGGCCGCCCGCGTGGCAGCGGTTCCGTCCGCTTTGCGCGCCTTTGCCTTCTCAGCCATTCGATACGTCTCCTGCCGGGTCGCACCGGCGAGGCGCCCACGCCGGCGCCCCTTCTGTCGCGGTCCTAGTTCGCCCCTTGTTTGCGAGTCCGAGGCGGCACAGTAGTACCTAAAGGGGCTAATTTCCAGCGGCTCTGGACCTATTGCATCGTCCGTGCGCTTACGGTCGCCGGCGGCTGCGCGGCGGCCGCGGGCGGCTTGTCAAAGCCCGCGGCGGCGTAGGCGTCGCGCTCGTCGAGCGTCTCGTGCTCGAGCAGCGCGTGGGCGAGCGAATCTAGCCGCTCGCGATTCTCGGTAAGACGCTCGAGAGCGAGCACGTAGCAGTCGTCCACGATCCGGCGGACCTCCGCGTCCACCAGCTCGCGCGTGGATTCGGACGGCGCGTTGGCATCCGCGGCCCCGAACGGAGTCTCGTTGCCCGGGCGGGGCAGGACCGACACGAGCCCGACGGCCTCCGACATGCCCCAGCGGCCCACCATCTGGCGCGCGATCGAGGTGACCTGCTCGAGGTCGGACTCGGCCCCCGTGGTCACGTCGCCGTAGATGATCTGCTCCGCCGCGCGGCCGCCCAGCGCGCCGATGATGCGGCCGCGCAGGTAGTTCGCGCCGTAGCCGTAGCGATCGGCGTCCGGGCTCTGGAATGTCACGCCGAGCGCCTGCCCGCGCGGGATGATCGACACCTTGCGGACCGGGTCGGCGCCCGGCTCGATCATGCCGAGCACCGCGTGGCCCGACTCGTGGTACGCGGTGCGCTCCCGCTCCTCCGGAGAGAGGGTGATGCGGCGCTCGGTGCCGAGCACGATCTTCTCGAGGGCGTCACTGAAATCGGCGCCGTGCACCTCGGTGCGGTCGCGGCGCGCTGCGGTCAGCGCGGCCTCGTTCACCAGGTTGCGCAGGTCCGCACCCACCATGCCGGGCGTGCTGGAGGCGATCTGGGCCAGGTCGACGTCGTCCGCCAGCGGCACGGAGCGCGTGTGCACCCTCAGGATCTGCTCGCGCCCGTCCTTATCCGGCGGGTTCACGAACACGCGCCGGTCGAAGCGGCCAGGACGCAGCAGGGCCCGATCGAGGATCTCCGGGCGGTTCGTCGCACCCAGCACGATCACGCCCTCCGTGCCCGTGAAACCGTCCATCTCGGTGAGGATCTGGTTGAGCGTCTGCTCGCGTTCGTCGTTGCCGCCGAACGAGGCTCCGCCGCCGCGCGAGCGCCCGATCGCGTCGAGCTCGTCGATGAAGATGATCGCCGGCGCCGCGGTCTTGGCCTGGGCGAACAGATCGCGCACGCGGCTCGCGCCCACGCCCACGATCGCCTCGATGAACTCGGACGCGGAGATCGAGAAGTAGGGCACGTCCGCCTCGCCCGCGACCGCGCGCGCGAGCAGCGTCTTGCCGGTGCCGGGCGGCCCGGCCAGCAGCACGCCCTTGGGAATCGCGCCGCCCACCTTGCGGTAGCGGTCCGGGTTCCGCAGGAAGTCGACGACCTCGATCAGCTCGTCCTCAGCCTCGTCGATGCCGGCCACGTCCTTGAAGGTCGTGCGATCGGCCGAATGCTCGTAGCGCTTGGCGGTGGAGCGGCCGAACGAGCCGAGCATGCCGCCCGCGCTGCTTCTGCGCGCCAGCGCGATGAACAGGCCGACAAGCAGCAGTGTCGGGCCGAAGCCGAAGATCAGCGTCTGCCACAGCGGCGTGCCGGTGTCCACCTTGTGCGCGTTCACCGGCACGTTCTGGTCCAGCAGCGCCTTGGTCAGGCCGTCGTCGCCGAATTCCGGCCGCACCGTCTGAAACTTGGTGACCTGCTTCGCGTCCTTGCCCGGCGGGTAGGTCACCGCCTTCTTGAAGTCGCCCTGGATCTCCTCGCCCTTCGAGCTGATCTCGGCCACGTTGCCGGCCTGCACCTGCTTGAAGAAGAGGGTGTACGGGACCGACGGACGCTTCGGCTGACCCGACAGCGCGAAGCTGAGGATCACGTTCAAGAGCAGCGCGCCGATCACGAACCACCAGAAGCGGCTGCGCGGCGGGGGCACCATGCGCTGCTGCTGGGGCTGTTCAGCCTCCTTGTGCCCCTCGACCTTCCAGGGCTGCTTGGGCTCCGGCTGAGACTGCGGTTGTTTGCGAGTCGGAACGTCAGCCATCAGCGCCGATGCTAGCTACCTCCGCAGGGGTCGGCCCGCTGTCAGAAGTTCAGCGACTCGACGTAGAGGAGGACGTTCGTGAAGAGGGTGTCCCCGTTCACGTCCTCGAACAGGCGCTTGCCCCCCGGGGTCACGCCGACGGCCTCGATGTGGTGCGCGGCGTCGCTGTAGAAGCCGTACTTGCCGGGCGGGACAGGATCGCTCGGGCTTGCCAGGGCGATGATGCCGGGGCTTCGATGGGACAGGAACTCGCCGGTGGCGGGGTAGCTGTGGGTTGACGCCGCTTCGATGCTCGCTCCGGTCACGAGGCCATCCACATTGACCGCATACGCGCGTTCGGCGAGGAAGGGAACGCCCGCCGGAGTGATGGCCACGGCGACGACCGGATGCACCCGGTGCTTGCGCACGACCAGGACCTCGCACCAATCCCCCTCGAGGACGGCCCGCAGCTTGCGGTCGCGCCTCGGCGCCACGAAGTCATCCGTGTCCGTCGAGAGGCCGGGTGAGGTGGGATCCAGCGAGGCAGGTTGGCACGAGAGGTTGATCTCGTGGCCCGCGATCCGGCTGTACAGCTCCCTGCCGCGGCGTCCCTTGAACGTGATCACGGTGTCCCCGTGGGCGTGCACCGCGGTCACGGACGGGTTCCCGCGGATCACGTCGGTCTCGGTAGCCAACGCCGGAACCGCGAGGAGCAGCACGAACACTGCGACGAGGGCTGAAAAGCGCAGCACCTGCGCGAGCCTAAGCCGCGCGGCCGGGCGCTTACGTGCGACTGGGCACGCGCGCTAGGCGCCGGCTTCGGCCCGCTCCAGCTCGCGCCGGAGCTCCTTGATCTCGTCGCGGAGCTTGGCCGCGTACTCGAAGCGCAGCTCGTCGGCCGCGAGGAGCATCTCCTCCTCCAGCTCGACCATCGTCTTCGAGATCTCCTCGGGCGACATCTGCTGCTCGTCCTTGCGCCGGCGGGAGCGCCGCGAGGACGGCACCTTCGACTCGACCGCCAGGAAGTCGCTGATGTCGGAGATGCCCTTGACGATCGTCTCGGGCGTGATGCCGTGCTCCTCGTTGTACGCGACCTGGATCTCGCGCCGGCGATCCGTCTCCGAGATCGCGTTGCGCATCGCGGCCGACTCCTTGTCCGCGTACATGATCACCTTGCCGCGGATGTTGCGGGCGGCGCGGCCGATCGTCTGGATCAGCGACGTCTCGCCGCGGAGGAAGCCCTCCTTGTCCGCGTCGATGATCGCCACGAGCGACACCTCGGGCAGGTCGAGCCCCTCACGCAACAGGTTCACGCCCACGAGCACATCGAACTCGCCGAGCCGCAGCTCGCGGATGATCTGGATCCGCTCGAGCGTGTCGATCTCCGAGTGCAGGTAGCGGACCCGGAAGCCGTACTCCATCAGATAGTCGGTCAGGTCCTCGGCCATCTTCTTCGTCAAGGTCGTGACGAGCGTGCGCTCGCCGTCCTCGGTGCGGGCGCGGACCTCGTTCATCAGGTCGTCGATCTGGTTGCGCGTCTCGCGCACCTCGACCGCTGGGTCGACGATGCCGGTCGGCCGCACGATCTGCTCGACGACGCGCGAGCTGTGCCCCCGCTCGAACTCGCCGGGCGTGGCCGACACGAACACGATCTGCTGCGTACGCGTGAGGAACTCGTCGAAGGTCTGGGGGCGGTTGTCCATGGCGCTGGGCAGCCGGAAGCCGTAGTCCACAAGCGTCTGCTTGCGCGAGCGGTCGCCCTCGTACATGCCGCCGATCTGCGGCACGGTCTGGTGCGACTCGTCGATGAAGCAGACGAAGTCGTCCGGGAAGAAGTCGAGCAGGCAGTAGGGCCGAGAGCCCGGCGGGCGCCCATCGAGGATGCGCGAGTAGTTCTCGATGCCGTTGCAGAAGCCGAGCTCGCGCAGCATCTCCATGTCGAACTGCGTGCGCTGGCGAAGGCGATGCGACTCGAGCAGCTTGCCCTGCTCCTCGAGCTCCTTGCAGCGCGCCTCCAGCTCGTCGCGGATCTCGACCACGGCGCGCTCGATCGTGGGGCGGTCGGTGGCGTAGTGGGTGGCCGGCCACACGCCCACGTGCTCGATCTCGGCGATCACCTCGCCGGTGAGCGGGTCGAAGTGCTGGAGCTGCTCGATCTCGTCGCCGAAGAAGACGGCGCGGTAGGCGGTCTCGGCGTAGGCCGGGAAGACCTCGAGCGTCTCGCCGCGCACGCGGAAGCTGCCGCGGCCGAGCGCCTGGTCGTTACGTGTGTAGTGGTTGTCCACGAGCTTGCGCAGGATCGCCTCGCGGTCCTGCATGTCGCCCTTCTTGAGCATCACCACCTGGGCGTCGTACTTCTCCGGCGAACCCAGGCCGTAGATGCAGGACACGCTCGCCACGACTATCACGTCGCGGCGGCCGAACAGCGCCGCCGTGGCCGAGTGCCGCAGGCGGTCGATCTCCTCGTTGATCGAGCTGTCCTTCTCGATGTAGAGGTCCTGCTGCGGCACGTAGGCCTCAGGCTGGTAGTAGTCGTAGTAGGAGACGAAGTACTCGACGGAGTTCTTGGGGAAGAACTCGCGGAACTCGTTGCAGAGCTGCGCGGCCAGCGTCTTGTTGTGCGCGATCACGAGAGCCGGCCGCTGCACCTGCTCGATCGTGAACGCCATCGTGGCCGTCTTGCCCGAGCCGGTGACGCCGAGCAGCGTCTGGAAGCGCTCTCCCGCGCTCAGTCCCTCGCTGAGACCGTCGCGAGCCTTGGGCTGATCGGCGACGGCGGTGTAGGCAGGATTGATCTCGAACGCGGGCACTGCGAGCTGACGCTAGCACCGCGCCCGGGCAGTTCCCGACACCCGGCACCCGGCACCCGGCACCTACTTCAGGCCCAGTTCCTTCGCGTAGTTGTGCGCGTACGCGTCGCGCTTGTCCAGCACCCCTTGCACGTAGGCGCGCGTCTCGGGGAACGGGATGTCGCTGTCGGCGTTGAAGTTGCTCGGGCCGCCCGCACGGGTGACCCATTTGTCCACGTTGTCCTCGCCGGCGTTGTACGCGGCGACCGCCAGCATCTGGTTGCCGTTGTAGTGGCCGATCAGGTAGCGCAGGTACCAGGACCCGTAGGCGATGTTGATCTGCGGGGTGCCCAGGTCCCGCAGCTCGAACTGGGTGCCGCCCGACTTGTGCGCGATGAACTCTGCCGTGCCCGGCATCAGCTGCATCAGCCCCTTGGCGCCCGCGCTCGACGTGCGGTCCCGGAACTTGGTCTCCTGGTAGATCACGGCGGCGATCAGCGCCGGGTCGAGCCCCTTGTCCGCTGCCTGCTGGCGGATGATGTCCTCGTGCTTGAGCGGGAGCGTGAGCTCCTTCACGGCGTGCGGGCCCAATCGCACGGCCATGACCACGGCCACGCCGAGCAGCGCGAGCACCAGCGCCGCGGCGATGTAGCGACGACGCCTCACGGCCGCGCGCACGGGCCGACCACGCCGCGCAGTTCGGCGTACTCCCGTACGTGCCCGTGCGGATGCCGTGGTGCTCACCTCAGACCCCTATGTTCGCAAGGAGGGACGACAAGCTCCCTCGAAGCTCGTCCAGATCGCCGTCGTTCTGGACCACGTACTCCGCTCTGTGCGCTTTTTCCTGCTGGGAAAGCTGCCTCGAATTCCGTGATTCCATCCCCTCGTGCAGGCGGTCTCCAGTCCGCTGCGCGCGGATTTCGTCACTCGCGATCACGGCGATGGTGTGGTCGAACACGCCGTCCATCCCGGCTTCGAACAGCAGGGGGACCTCCACCACGAGCGCACGCGGCGCCGGCTCGCGCGCGAGGTTCTCCTCGCGCCAGGCGTTCACGCGTGCTCCCACGCGCGGCCACAGAACGCCCTCGAGCCACTGCCGCTCATCCGGCTGTTCGAACACGACCTTGGCCACGGCGTTCCGGTCTATCTGACCGCCCGGCGCGACGCGGTCGCCAAAGCGGGCCACCAGCTCGTCGCGCACCTCGTCGCCGGCCAGCAGCTCATGCACGACGGCGTCGGTCGAGAGCGTGGCCGCTCCCAGCGCCTCGAGTGCGCGCAGGGCCTCCGACTTGCCGGCCCCCATCCCCCCGGTGAGACCGATGAACGGCGGCGGCCCTCCCGCCACCGGCTACTCGGCGGGCGGGGACTCTTCGGGAACGGGAGGCCCGGCGTCCGGATCGCCCTCGGTCTCGCCGGGGGCCGACGGGTCGGCCTCCTCGGTGGCGGGCGGCTCCTCGTTTCCGGCAGGCGGCTCGGCGTCCTGGTCCTCGGTGGCCTCGGCCTCGGCGGCCGAGAACACGTCCTCGGAGAGCCCGAGCTCGGGCACGTTCGACAGGTCGGCGCCGCTGATCTCGGCACCGGGCGATCCGTCACCGGACATGCGCGGCGGCAGGCCCTGGTCATCGACGCGCTTGACGCTCAGCGAGAGGCGGCGGCGCTCGGAGTCGATCTCGAGGATCTTGACCTTGACCGTGTCGCCCTGGTTGACGACCTCGCGCGGGTTCTCGACGTGGTGCTGGGCGAGCTCGGAGATGTGCACGAGGCCCTCCACGCCGTCGAGGATCTCGACGAAGGCGCCGAAGCTGACGACCTTGGTGACCTTGCCCTCGAGCACGTCGCCCACGCTGTAGGTATCCATGACGCGCTGCCACGGATCCTCCTGGGTCTGCTTGAGACCCAGCGAGATGCGCTGGCGGTCGCGGTCGATGTCGAGCACCTTGACCGGCACGACGTCGCCGATGTTGAGGATCTCCGACGGGTGATTGACGTGGCTCCAGGACAGCTCGGAGATGTGAATCAGGCCGTCGATGCCGTCGAGATCGACGAAGGCGCCGAAGTCGACGATGTTGGAGATCGCGCCCTCCACGACCTGGCCCGGCTGGAGCCTGTCGAGGATCTGCTGGCGGACCTCCTTGCGCTCCTCCTCGAGCACAGCGCGGCGGCTGAGCACGACGTTGTTGCGGGAGCGGTTGAGCTCGATGACCTTGCACTCGATCTTCTGACCCAGGAAGTCATCGAGGTTCTGGACACGGCGGATGTCCACGAGCGACGCGGGCAGGAAGCCGCGCACTCCAAGATCGATGATGAGGCCGCCCTTGACGACCTCGATGACGGTGCCCTCCACCGGCTCGCCGGACTCTGCGGCGCCCTCGATGCGGCGCCACGCCTTCTCGAAGCGGGCGCGCTTCTTGGACAGGATCAGGCGGCCGTCCTGGTCCTCCTTGGTGAGGACGAGAGCGTCGACCTCCTCGCCGAGCTCGACCTCCTCGGAGGCGTCGACCGACTTGCGGATCGACAGCTCGTGCGACGGGATGACGCCTTCGGACTTGTAGCCGATGTCTACGAGCACCTCGTCCTTGTCGATGCGGACCACCTTGCCGGTGACCACATCGCCCTCCTCGAAGGGGACGAGCGTGGCGTCGTAGTTGGGGACTATCTGACCGTCAATTTCGAGGAGCAGCCCGTTTGACCCCTCGACTGGCTTGGCTTGGGAAACAGCTTCGGTATCTGACACTTGAGCGAAGGTTAGCGGGCACGCCCGTGCAGCGACGCCCGCACGCGGCTTGTAGTCTCAGCCGCGATGCCTCGGCGACGCACGAAGAGGGGCGAGGACCGCACACCCTTGTCCGGCGATTTCGACGTCTTGGTCTGCGGAGCAAGCTTTGCAGGTCTGGCGGTCGCACGCGAATTGACCGGTTCTGGCGCGCGCGTATTGGTTATCGACCGCTACGAGATCGGCGAGCGCCAGACCTCGGCGTGCGCGGCTCCCACCGACTGGCTCGTCGCGCTCGGGCTGCAGGACTCGATCCGCCAGACGTTCCCCGAGCTCGTGATCCACACGCCGCACGCCACGCGGCGCTACCGGCTGCCGTGGACGTTCTCGACCTTCGACTACCGCGAGCTGTGTGAGCTGCTGGACGACCAGAACGACGCGCAGTTCGAGACCGCGAAGGTGAACGGGCGCAGCGGATTCACGGTGCACACCGACCGCGGCGATCTTTCGGCGCCTGTGATCGTGGATGCCCTGGGCTGGCGGCGGATGCTCGACACGCCGGGCTTCCAGCCGCCCGACGCGCCCCTGTCGCGCGGGCTCGAGGTGCATCCGCACGGGGCCGGCGACGAGCTCGAGATCTGGATCGACCGCCGCTACGTGCCCGCCGGCTACGGCTGGAGCTTCCCCGCCCGCGATGAGGTGCGCGTGGGCGTGGGGTCCTTCGATCCGCGCTTCCACGTGAAGGACACGACGAACCTGCTGGCCGCCGATCTGGATCGCGACGCCGTCCGTTACCAGGGCAACTGGATCCCCCACCGGCTGCGGCCGGCCGCCGCCGACGGCGTGTTCTTCGTGGGCGACTCGGCCGGGCACTGCCTGCCGCTCACCGCCGAGGGCATCCGCACGGCCTTCTACTTCGGGATCGCGTGCGGGCGGGAGCTGCGGGCGGTTGTGGAGGGGCGGTCCTCGCGTGAGGAGGCACTCCGCCGGTACGCCTCGTTCTCCGCGTCGCATCGCTGGAAGTTCGAGTCGATGTTGCGGGTGCAGCGGCTGATCCCGCGCGTGCCGCCGCGGCTGCTGGGCCCGGCGATCGTGGCGATGTCCTCGCGGCGCTTCGTGGACTGGTCGTTCACGCACTACCTGAACATCGCGCCGCCGTCGTTCGCCTCGGCGGGACGCGCACCGGCGCCCGAGCCCCTGGCCGCCGCGGCCTAGGCCGATGGCGCGCCTCGTCGGGATCAACCACGTGGCGCTCGAGGTCGGCGACGTCGGCGAGGCAGTTGCGTTCTACCGCGGTCTGTTCGAGATACGTGGGGTCGAATACGAGGGCGGGCGCATGGCGTTCCTCGACATGGGCGACCAGTTCATCGCGCTGTCCGGTGGGCGCACGGCAGGGCCCGACCGGGCTCGGCACTTCGGGCTGGTGGTGGACGACAAGGAGGCAGTGAGGGAGGCGCTTGCCGCCGCGGGGATCGAGACGGTCGGCGGGATCGGCCTGAACTTCCGCGATCCCTGGGGCAACCTGATCCAGGTGGTGGACTACCGCGACATCCAGTTCACGAAGGCTGGTTCCGTGCTGTCCGGGATGGGGCTCGACGGGCTCGAGAAGCGCCCAGCAGCCCTCGACGAGTTGCGCGGCAAAGGGCTGACCTAGCGGAGCGATCCCATCTGGCTGTTGTACAGCAACAGCTAACTGGGATTGCTTGGGTAGTCGGGGCGGTCGCGGATCGGATCGAGGTCCGAGTCCTCGGCGGCCCACTCGCGCGTCTGCGGGTTAGCCGCGAACGCCGCTCCCAAGTGCTCGATCGCTTCGTCCCCGCGGCCGGCCAGCGAGCAGTAGCACGCGAGCTGGTAGCGCAGCGAGGGATGGTCCGGGTAGTCGGCCAGGCCCTCCGATGCGATCTCGATCGCTCGCTCGTAATCGCCCGCGCGATACGCGGGCTCGGCGACGAACCAGTACTCGTACACCGACGGTGGGAGCGCGGCGCCCGGGCGCCCGCCCACGGCGAGCACCGTCGTGTTCGGCTCCTCCGCCAGCGCAGAGCGATGGAGGCCCACCGGCACGCGCAAGAGCGTCCCCGCGGGCGCGTCGAGCTTCTCCTCGCCCAGCGTGAACCGCGCCCGGCCAGCGATCACCGCGTAGACCTCCTCGTGCCCACCGGCGCCGCCTGACGTCTCGTCGTGCGGCTCGATCAGGTGCTCGCCCGCCTGGGCGGCGGTGAACGCCGCGATGCCGAATCCGGTCGCGCCCAGGGCGCGGCGCAGCGGCAACCAGTTCACGCCGGCCACGGAGATGCTGTCCACCTCGTCGAGCCTGATGACGGTCGCCCGCAGGTCCTCATCCATGCCGCCAGGGTAGGGATCGGGGATTGGGCTCTGCCTATCCGGGCATTCGGGACTTCACGAATTTTTCGATGTGGAGGAACTGATGAAGGCCGTTACCTGGCATGGCAAGCGAGATGTGAGAGTCGACACGGTGCCCGACCCGTCGATCCAGGATCCGACCGACGTGATCATCCGGGTCACCTCGAGCGGCATCTGTGGCTCCGACCTGCACCTGTACGAGGTGCTCGGGCCGTTCCTCGACCAGGGCGACATCCTCGGCCACGAGCCGATGGGGATCGTCGAGGAGGCCGGCGGCGAGGTGACCGAGCTGTCTGCCGGTGACCGTGTGGTGGTGCCGTTCAACGTCTCCTGCGGCACGTGCTTCATGTGCGGCCAGGGGCTGCATTCGCAGTGCGAGACCACTCAGGTGCACGAGCACGGCACGGGCGCATCGCTGTTCGGCTACACCAAGCTCTACGGCCAGGTGCCGGGCGGGCAGGCGGAGTTCCTGCGCGTACCGTTCGGCAACACGCTGCCGATCAAGGTGCCCGAGGGGCCGCCGGACGACCGCTTCGTCTACCTGTCCGACGTGCTGCCCACCTCCTGGCAGGCGGTGGAGTACGCCGATGTGCCCGACGGCGGCAGCGTGGTGGTGCTCGGGCTCGGGCCGATCGGCGACATGTCGTGCCGCGTGGCCATGCACAAGGGCTACCGGGTGATCGGCGTGGACCTCGTGCCCGAGCGGCTCGAGCGCGCCCGCAGCCGCGGCGTGGAGGTGCTCGACCTGAGGGAGCACGAGAAGGACCTGGCCGAGGTGATCCGCGGCATGACCGACGGACGCGGCCCGGATTCGGTGATCGACGCGGTGGGCATGGAGGCGCACGGCTCGCCCAAGGCCAAGCTCGCGCAGGACATGACCGGCCTGCTGCCGGACGCTCTCGCCGAGCCGCTGATGCAGAAGGCCGGCATCGACCGCCTCAATGCGCTCTATCTGGCGATCGACATCGTGCGGCGCGGCGGCACGATCTCACTGAGCGGCGTGTACGGCGGTATGGCGGACCCGCTGCCGATGCTCACGATCTTCGACAAGCAGATCCAGCTGCACCTGGGCCAGGCGAACGTGCACCGCTGGGTGGGCGACATCCTCCCGCTCCTCCAGGACGGCGACCCGCTCGGCACAGACGACTTCGCCACCCATCACCTGCCGCTCGACGAGGCGCCGGCGGCGTACGAGAAGTTCCAGAAGAAGCAGGACGGCATGGTGAAGGTGCTCCTGAAGCCGCACCAGAACGGCGCATAACAGCGCGCGATCAAGGCGGGCTACTTCGCGTCGAGCCAGTTGACGCCCACTCCGACGTCGACGCCAAGCGGCGGCTCGAGCTCGAAGGCGCGCACCATCTCGTCGTGGATGATCTTCGAGGCCTGCTCGACCTCTGAGTCGGGCGCCTCGAAGAGCAGCTCGTCGTGGATCTGGAGGACGAGCCGCGTGGACAGCCTCGCCTCACGGAGCGCCTTCCAGCAGCGCACCATCGCGACCTTGATGATGTCGGCCGCCGTGCCCTGGATGACCGTGTTGACGGCCAGGCGCTCACCGAGCAGGCGCGTCTGGCGCTGCCGCGCGCGCAGCTCGGGGATGCGGCGGATGCGGCCGAACTCCGTGGTCACGAACCCCTCGTCGGTCGCACTCGTGATCGTGCGGGTGATGAACTCCTGCACCTTCGGGAAGCGGTTGAGGTAGCGCTCGATGAACTCGGCCGCCTCTTCCTGCGGGATGTTGAGCCGGTCGGCGAGGCCGTAGGCCGAGAGCCCGTAGACGATCCCGAAATTGATCATCTTGGCCTTGGAGCGAGTGCCATGGTCGACCTGCTCCGGCGGCAGACCGAACATCTCGCCCGCGGTGGCCGCGTGCACGTCCTCGCCGCGCCTGAAGATGTCCTTGAGCACCGGCTCGTCCGCGATGTAGGCCAGCACGCGCAGCTCGATCTGCGAGTAATCGGCCGAGATCAGCCTGGCGCCCGGCTCGGCGACGAAGCACGCGCGGATCTCGCGCCCCTCCTCGCTGCGGATGGGGATGTTCTGGAGATTGGGATTGGTGCTCGAAAGGCGGCCGGTGGTGGTGGCGGTCTGGTTGAAGGTGGTGTGGAGCCGTCCGTCCTCGTCCGAGATCAGCTCGGGCAGGGCATCGAGGTAGGTGCTCTTGAGCTTGGTCAGCTCGCGCCACTGCTCCACCTTGCCGATGATCTCGTGCTCGTCGCGGATCGCGGCCAGCACGCGGGCGTCCGTGGAGAAGCCGGTCTTGCCGCGGCGTTTCTTGGTCAATCCGAGCTTGTCGAAGAGCACCTGGCCGAGCTGCTGCGGCGAGCCGATCGTGAACTCCTCCCCCGCGAGCTGCCAGATCTCCTGCTCGAGCTTCTCGATCCGCTCGGCAAAGCCGGCGTTGATCGCGGCGAGGCGTTCTGTGTCGAGCTTGACGCCCGCGCGCTCCATGTCGATCAGCACCTCCACGAGCGGCATCTCGACCTCGTTCAGCAGCCGGGTGAGGCCCTGCTCCTCGATGCGCTCGAGCTGGCGCTCGGTGAGCGCGCGCGTGCAGACCGCCCGCTCGGCGAGGCCGTTGGCGCCCTCGATCAGGGCGCTGATGCCCTCGTCCTCGAGCAGCTCGGGCAGCGGATACTTGCGGCGCGCGGGATCGATCAGGTAGGCGGCCACCATCGTGTCGTGCTCGAGCGGCGGGGTGTCGGTGTGGCCCTCGCCGGTGGCGAGCGACTTCCAGTCGTGCGCGACCAGCGGGCGCTCGCCCCACGCGAGCGTGAGCGCGGCGAGCGTCTCCGCCTCACCCACCGACACCTCGGCGCCTCCCGCGTAGGCAGCGAAGCGCAGCGGCCCGTGCGGCACGCCGTCGTCGTCGAGCGGGCGCTCGGCGGCGAGCGTGGCGTGCTCCCCTTCCACGCGCGCCAGGTCCGCGGCCGGGATCTCGATTGCCTTCGCCTCCAGCTCCTCGACGGAGCGCTGCCGCGGCGCGGCGGCCTCCTCGCCCCCGAGCGCTTCCTCGAGCCGGCGCAGGGGATCGCGCAGCTCGAACTCGCGGAAGAACTCGCGGAGCGTGGAGCGGTCGGGCTCCTGCGCGGCGACGTGCTCGATGTCGATGTCCACCGGCACGTCGCGGATCGCGGTGGCGAGCTGCTTGGACACGCGCGCGTCGTCCGCGTGGTTGGTCAGGTTCTCCTTGCGCTTGGCGCCCGACACCTTGTCGATGTTCGCGAGCACCTCCTCGAGCGTGCCGAACTCCTGAAGCAGCTGCGCGGCTGTCTTGTCGCCGATGCCGGGGACGCCGGGGATGTTGTCGCTCGTGTCGCCCTTCAAGCCATAGAAGTCGGGAATCAGCTCGGGCGGGATGCCGTAGCGATCGACCACCGCCTGGGTGTCGTAGATCTTGGTCTCGGTGATGCCGCGAGCGGTGGCCATCACGCGCACGCCCGGCTCGATGAGCTGGAACATGTCGCGGTCGCCGGTGACCATCATCACCGGGATCTTCTTGGCCTTGGCCTGGCCCGCCAGGGTGGCCATCACATCATCCGCCTCATAGCCCTCGACCCGCACGTTCTGGTAGCCGAACGCCTCCACGAGCGGGTGCAGGTGCGGCCACTGCTCCTGCAGCAGGTCGGGACGCGAGCGGCGCTCGGCCTTGTACTCCGTGTAGGCGGTCTCGCGACCGGACATGCCGGCGTCCCAGCACACGAGCGTGGGATTGACGCCGTACTCGGTGAGCACCTTCACGAGCATCGACGCGAAGCCGAAGATCGCGTTGGTGGGCACTCCGCGGGAGGTCGCGATCGTCTCCGGCAGCGCGAAGAACGCCCGGTAGGCCAGGCTGTTGCCGTCGATCAGGAAAAGTTCACGCCCGTTATCCGCCACGGGTGGATCTTATGAACGGGCGCGGTCTCCCAAGATCCTCCTGCAATTGAGGCCCCTCTATATGATCGGGACGCCTCTGAGGAGCTATGACGCAAAGGCCGAGCGCACAGTTCTCGCTGACGCTCCGGGTCGAGCTTGACCGCCGACCGGGCCAGCTTGGCATGGTCGCATCCGCCATCGGCGAGGCCGGGGCATCGATCGGGACGATCGACGCGATCGAGCTCGGCGACCTCAAGGCGATCCGCGAGATCAGCGTCATGTGCTCCCACCTGGAGCATTCCGAGGAGGTCATCCGCGCGGTCGAGGAGGTCGTGGGCTGCACCCTGATCGAGGTGACCGACCGGACCTTCGAGCTGCACCGAGGCGGCAAGCTCTACACGGGGCTGAAGGCGCCGATCAAGACCCGCGACGACCTCTCGATGGCGTACACGCCCGGCGTGGGGCGCGTGTGCATGGCGATCCACGAGGAGCCGGAGAAGGCGTTCGAGTACACGATCAAGTCGAACACCGTGGCCGTGGTGTCAGACGGCAGCGCGGTGCTCGGCCTGGGCGACATCGGGCCCGAGGCGGCCATGCCCGTGATGGAGGGCAAGGCGATGCTGTTCAAGGAGTTCGGCGACGTGGACGCCGTGCCGATCTGCCTGGACACGAAGGACCCGGACGAGATCGTGCAGACGGTCAAGGCGCTCGCCCCCACCTTCGGCGGCATCAACCTCGAGGACATCTCCTCCCCACGCTGCTTCGAGATCGAGAGCCGGCTGATCGACGAGCTCGACATCCCGGTCTTCCACGACGACCAGCACGGCACGGCGATCGTGGTGCTGGCGGCGCTGCTCAACTCGTGCCGCCTGACGGGACGCCGCCTCGAGGATCTGAACGTGGTGATGGTGGGCGCGGGCGCCGCCGGTGTGGCGGTGGCGAAGATCTTCATGGCGTCGGGAGTGCAGACGATCGTGGCCTGCGACCGCAGCGGCGCGATCCACACCGGCCGCCCGGACTATGAGGACGGCTCCATGAACGTGCCGAAGACGTGGCTGGCGGAGAACACCAACTCCGAGCGGCGCTCGGGCCTGCCTTCGGACGTGCTCGAGGGCGCGGACCTGTTCGTCGGGCTGTCGGGGCCCGGCATCATCAGCGCCTCCGATCTGCAGCGCATGAACCCGGACCCGTTCGTGTTCGCGATGGCCAACCCCGATCCCGAGGTCAACCCCGATGAGGCCGCGGCGTACGTGCGCGTGATGGCCACCGGCCGCTCGGACTATCCGAACCAGATCAACAACGTGCTGGCGTTCCCGGGGATCTTCCGCGGGGCGCTCGACGTGCGCGCCCGGCGCATCACCGAGGAGATGAAGCTCGCGGCCGCGCAGGGAATCGCGGACGTGGTCACCGACGACGAGCTGTCCGAGGACTACATCATCCCGAGCGTGTTCAACGGCTACGTGAGCTCCTGCGTGGCGAGCGCAGTGGCGCACGAGGCCGAGCGCAGCGGCGCCGCGCGGGCGGGCAACGCGCGGATCGGGGCCTAGCCACCCCGTGCGCGTAGTCGTCACCGGCGCCACGGGCCTGATCGGCGGCGCGCTCGTGCACGAGCTGCAGGCGCGCGGGGACGAGGTGACGGTGCTGACCCGCGATGAGGAGCATGCCGCGGCGGCGCTGCCCGGCGCCGTGGTGTATGGCTGGCTGCGGCCCACGCGCGAGCCCGCCCCGGCGGAGGCGTTCGCCGGGCGCGACGCGGTGGTGCATCTGGCCGGCGAGCCGATCGCCCAGCGCTGGACCGACGACGCCAAGCAGCGCATCCGCACCTCGCGCGAGCTGGGAACTCGCAACCTGGTGGCCGGGCTGCGCGCCGCCGAGGAGCCGCGTCCGCGGGTGCTCGTATCGCAGTCCGCCATCGGCTGGTACGGGGCGCGCGGAGACGAGCGCCTGGACGAGTCCGCGCCCGCCGCGACCGGCGACTTCCTCGCCGACGTGGTGGCCGCCTGGGAGGCGGAGGCGCGCGCCGCGGAGGAGCTGGGCATGCGAGTGGCGCTGACGCGCACGGGCGTGGTGCTGGCTGACGAGGGCGGCGCGCTCGAGAAGATGCTGCCGCCGTTCAAGCTCGGCGTGGGCGGCCCGGTGGCCGGTGGCGGCCAGTACGTGCCGTGGATTCACCTGGACGACGTGGTGGGCGCGCTGCTGTTCTGCCTCGACAACGAGGGCGCAAGCGGCCCCATCAACCTGACCGCGCCGGAGCCGGTGACGAACAAGCAGCTCTCGAAGGCCCTCGGGCGGGTGCTCGTGCGGCCGGCGATCACCCCGGTCCCAGGCTTCGCCGTGAGGTTTCTCTACGGCGAGATGGCGTCGATAGTGACCACCGGCGCGCGCGTTATCCCGAAGCGCCTCGAGGAGCTGGGCTACGAGTTCCGGCGGCCCGATCTCGAGCCGGCGCTGCGCGCGGCGGTAAAGCCGCAGTAGGGGGCCGAGGTGAGGCGCGCGGCGGTGACCCTCGCGCTCAGCGCCCTGCTGGCCGGGTGCGGCGGCCATCATCACGCCACCACCGGGACGGCGACGGCCGGGCCGCCCTCCAGCCTGAGCGCGCTGCACCCGTGCCCGTCCGTGAAGCATGCGAGCTGCGCCACGCTCACGGTGCCGCTCGACCACTCGGGCAAGGTCGCGGGCAAGCTGAGGCTGCCGGTGGCGGTGGTGGGATCCGCGAGCGCCCCGCGCGGCACGCTGGTGTTCCTCACGGGCGGGCCAGGGCAGCCCGGCGTGCAGTTCGTGCCGCGGATCCGCGGCGAGCTTGGCGGCGCGCTCCGCGGCTACCGCTTCGTGATGCTCGACCAGCGCGGCACGGGCGCCGGCGCGCTTAGCTGCCCCGCGCTCCAGCGCGCCGCCGGCTTCTCCGACCTGACCGTGCCGCCGCCGACAGCCGTGAGCGACTGCGCGCACCGGCTCGGCGACAAGCGCCGCTTCTTCACGACCGCGGACGCGGTGGCGGACCTTGAGGGCCTGCGAAGCGTGCTGGGCGCCGCGCGCTGGACACTCGACGGCGTGTCCTACGGCACCTTCGTAGCGGAGCGCTATGCGCTGGCACATCCGAATCGAGTGAGGGCGCTCGTGCTCGATTCGGTGGTGCCGCAGGAGGGGATCAACCCCTTCCAGCTCGAGACGATCCAGAGGGTGAGTCACGTGGTGCCCGGCGCCGGTGACCTCGCCGCCGTGATCCGGAGGTACCACGACGGCCCAGAGCTGCTCGACACGCTGGTGACGCTGAGCATCGCGGAGCCGAGCTTCCGCGCCGTGCCGCGTGCGCTCCGCGAGGCCCGCGCCGGAAACCCCGCCCGGCTGAACCGCTTGATCGCGAACGTTCGCCGCGGGAGCCGTGGGCCTGCGTCGCTGCTCAGCCAGGGCCTCCACGCGAGCACGCTCTGCGCCGACTACCGCATGCCCTGGGGCGGACCCGACGTGCCGATCGCCAGGCGCAAGGCGGTGATCGCGGCCGCCGCGGCCAAGCTCACGCCCGCCGACCTCGCCCCGTTCGACAAGGCCACGGCCACCGGCAACGGCGAGCTGCTGACCTGCGAGAACTGGCCGCCGGAGCCGGTGAAGCCGCCGGATGCCACCGGTGATCTGCCGGCCGTGCCGGTCCTGCTGCTGGCGGGCGACCACGATCTCTCCACGCCGCTCCAGTGGGCGCGGGCCGAGGCGCGCCACGCCCCCGAGGGGCGGCTCGTGGTGGTGCCCGGCGCCGGTCATTCGGTGCAGCTGCGGGCCAGGAACCCAGCCGGCAGCAGAGCGCTCATGACCTTCCTTCAGGCTTCCGGCTGATCCACCAGCGCCGCCATCATCTGCTCGGCCACCCAAGCGCCGTAGCGCTTGGCGGACCAGCCGCGAGCGCGCACGAGCAGGTCGTGCAGCTCGGGACTCGCGAGAGCCCAGAGGACGTCTCGGGCTTGAGCCTGCGAAACGCCAGCACGAAGGGCACCCGCGTTCTTGAGGTGCGCGGCGAACTCGCGCATCCCGTCCAGCCGGTCGTCCTGCAGGTCCGCCCACATCTGGGCGATCTCCGGCTCAGTGGAGGCCGCCTCGCGCAGCACACGCGCGAGGGGAGCGAGCCGCGGGTTCACCTCGGCGAGCAGCTCGCCGTAGAGCGTGAGCTTGCGACGGGCATCCGGCTCGGCGCGGATCGCACCGATGGCCGAGCTCTGTCTCAGCGGCACGCCATCCTCGGCGCCGCGAAGCGCAGTGGTCACAAGCGCGCGCAGAAGGCCGGCCTTGCTGCCGTAGGCGGCGTACACCGTGTCCACCGCCACGCCGGCGGCCTCGGCCACCGCTGTGAGCTTGGTGCTCCCGTAGCCGCGCTCGGCGAATAGGCGCCCCGCGGCTTCGAGGATCGCGCGACGGGTGCGCTGCGCCTGTTCGCGGCGGCGAGTTGAGTCGTAGCGGCGACGGGGCGTCTTTGACACAAGCCGTACTATATTCGTCCGAGGTTGACTTGATCGAATTTTGAAAGGCAAGGCCATGATGGACGCAGCCACAATCTCGACCGGCTACTACGACGGGCCCGAGCTGGTGGACACGATCCTCGCGGCAGCCCGCGCGGCGGGCCTCGATCCCCAGCAGCTGGACATCGACGATCTGGCGGAACTCGACGAGTTCCACGCGCTCGGTCGCGCCGCGAGCGTGGCCCTGGCCGCGGAGGCCGAGATCACGCGCGACACGAACGTGCTCGACATCGGGGCCGGCATCGGGGGGCCCGCACGCCTGCTTGCGTCCCGCTACGGCGCGCGCGTCACCGCGCTCGATGCCACCGCGCGCTTTTGCCGCGCGAACGCCGCGCTGTGCGCCGCCACCGGCCTTGCCGATCGGGTCCAGGTCGTACACGGCGACGCCCTGGCGCTGCCCTTCGCGAAGGACAGCTTCGACGTGGTCTGGAGCCAGGCGTTGCTGCAGAATGTCGCCGACAAGCCACGCCTGCTCGGCGAGGCGTGGCGGGTGCTCCGGCCTGGCGGGCGGCTCGCGCTATTCGAGCTGGTGGGAGGGCAACGCTCGCTGCACTTTCCGGTCCCGTGGGCTGACGACGAGTCCGGCAGCTTCGTGATCGGCTCCGACGAGCTGCGGGCCAGTGTCGAGCAGGCGGGCTTCGACGTGATCACCTTCAACGAAGGCCCGGCGGCACTCGCCGGGATCGCCCGAGCTGCGGAGGTCCTTCCCAGCCCGGCCGGCAACGGCCTCGATCTCTCGCTGCTGATGCCGGACCACGAGACGCGAATGGCGGCGGTGGGCCGCAACGTTGCCGAGGGCCGGATCGCGCTCGTGCAGGTGGTCGCGGTCAAAGTAGGGTGAACGTCCATGCCCGACTCGCGCCCGCCCGACGGCCTGCCGTTCTACCGCGTCCTCACCGGCCCGGACGAGGACGCCTTCTGCCACCGCGTGAGCGAGGCGCTCGCGCTCGGTTACGAGCTTCACGGATCACCCGCGCTGACCTATGACGGGACAAACGTGATCGTGGCCCAGGCGCTGGTCTGGCCGGCCGCGGACAGCTAAAGTTCGCGCGCGATGAGCCCGGTCAGCGTTCGCTACATCGTGAACGACGTGGACGAAGCGATCGCCTTCTACACGGAGCTGCTCGGCTTCGAGGTGGTCATGCGCCCCGCGCCCCCCTTCGCCATGCTCTCCCGCGGCGACATGCGGCTGCTGCTGAGCGCGCCCAGCGGCCAGGGCGGCGGCGGTCAGATCCTCGAGGGCGGCCGCGCTCCCGAGCCGGGTGGCTGGAACCGTTTCCAGATCCAGGTGGAGGACGTGGCCGCGGAGGTCGAGCGGCTCAAGGCCGCCGGGGCCAACTTCCGCAGCGACGTGCTGATCGGCGTGGGCGGCGATCAGGCGCTGCTCGAGGATCCCTCGGGCAACGCGATCGAGCTGTTCCAGCCGAAGTTCTGAGCCGAGCCGGCGCCCGGCTACTCCGTGAGCGTGTCGATCCGGCGCCGCCGCAGCCGCGAGAAGACCCACTCGATCAGCGCGCCGATCGAGAGCAGCACGAGGCCCCACACGAAGATCTCAAGGAGGATGACCAGCGCCGTGCCCATGGCTCAGCTCCCTCCGCCCTCGGGGTCATGCTGCCGCTCCGCCCGGGCCTCGGCCACCGTACGCGCGCCGCGGCGCGGGATCGCACCCTGCACCTTCCAGCGCGAGTCCTCCTTCGCCGGCCAGAGCAGCCAGATCGGGATCGCGAGGAAGGTGAGCAGCAGCCCGGTGGCCAGGCCGGGCTTCTCGCCGTAGCCCTTGCGGTCGGACAGCCACGCCCCGATGATCGCCGACGCCAGCCAGATGTAGGTGAGCCAGAGGGCCTTCGCCCCGAGAAGCGCGAATACGAAGGTCATACGCCCAGGTAAGCCCTCTGCACCTCGGGGTTGGTGCGCAGCGCCTCCGACGCATCCGTGAGCGCGACGGTGCCGGTCTCCAGCACGTAGCCGCGCTTGGCGACGTCGAGCGCGAATGTCGCGTTCTGCTCTACGAGCAGGATGGTCGTGCCCTGGCGGTTGATCTCCGCGATCGTCTCGTAGATCCGCTCCACGAGCACCGGCGCGAGGCCCATCGCGGGTTCGTCCAGCAGGAGCAGCCGCGGGTTGGACATGAGCGCGCGGCCGATCGCGAGCATCTGCTGCTCGCCCCCCGACATCGTGCCCGCCTTCTGCTTCTCGCGTTCCTTGAGGCGCGGGAACAGGTCGTACACCCGGTTCAAGTCGTCGTTGATTCGTTCGTCCCGGCGCAGGAACGCGCCGAGCTCGAGGTTCTCGCGGACGCTCATGCGCGCGAAACAGCGCCGGCCCTCGGGCGCCTGCGAGATGCCCAGCCGCACGATCTCCTGTGGCGGCGTCTCGCCGATCTCCTTGCCGTCGAACCTGATCGTGCCCTCCCGCGGCGGGGTGAGACCCGAAATCGAGCGCAGCGTGGTGGTCTTGCCGGCGCCGTTGGAGCCGATCAGCGTGACCACCTCGCCCTCGTTCACCTCGATCGAGACGCCCTGGAGCGCGGCGATGTTGCCGTAGTAGGTATGCAGGTCGTGGACCTCGAGCAGCGCCACGACTATTCCCCCGTCTGCTTCCCGAGGTAAGCCTCGACCACCCGCGGGTTGGCGCGGACGTCCTCCGGCTTGCCCTCCGCGATCTTCTCACCGTGATCGAGCACGGTGATGTACTCGGACACGTTCATCACGACCTTCATGTCGTGCTCGATCAGCAGGATCGTGAGGCCGCGGTCGTCGCGCAGGGTCTGCATGAAGGCGCGCAGCTGCTCCGACTCGTTCGGGTTCATGCCGGCGGTCGGCTCGTCGAGCAACAACATCTTGGGATTGGACGCGAGCGCCCGGGCGATCTCCACGCGCCGCTGGTCGCCGTACGCCAGGTTGATCGACATCTGGTCGAACTGGTTCTCGCGCAGGCCGACGAAGGCGAGCAGCTCGCGGGCCTTCTTGCGCGCCAGCTCCTCCTCCTTGCGCACCGACGGCAGCCGCAAGATCGAGCCGAACAGACCGGCCTGCATCCGCGCGTGCTCGCCGATCATCACGTTCTCGACCGCGGTCATCGTGGCGAACAGGCGGATGTTCTGGAACGTGCGCGCCATGCCCGCCGCGAGGATCCGGTCCGGCCGCGCTCGCGTGATGTTGCGCCCCTCGAATGCGATGTAGCCGGTGCTGGGCTTGTAGAGCCCCGTGAGCATGTTGAAGAAGGTCGTCTTGCCGGCGCCGTTCGGCCCGATGATCGACACGATCGAGCGGCGAGGCACCGTGAAGTCCACGCCGTCGACCGCCACGAGTCCGCCGAAGATCTTGGAGACCCCGACCGCCTCGAGGATGTTGCCGCCCGAGGGTCCGTCGGCGGAAGGCGACGGACCGTCCGTGGTGGCGGCCGGCACCGTCTGCGGAGCGATGTCGCTCACGGCACCGTCACCTCCAGCGGCAGCTCGGCTTCGCCGGTGCCGATGCCCTCGGTGAGCTCGAGCTTGCGTCTGCGTTCAGGCAAGAGCCCCTCGGGTCTCAGCACCATCATGATCACGAGCAGGAAGCCGAAGATGCCGAAGCTGAGGTCGGTGAGATCGAAGTTGAGGCCGACCTTGTGCGGCAGCGATTTGAACGTGTTGGGAATGAAGTACGTGTTGATGTACGACAACACGATCGCCCCAAGCACCACGCCCCAGATCGAGCCGAGACCGCCAAGGATGATCATGGCCAGGACGAAGATCGAGAACGAGAACTCGAACTGGTCGGCGTTGACGGTGTTGAGGTAAGCCGCGAAGAAGGCTCCGGCCATCCCACCAAAAGCCGCACCGGTGGCGTACGCGAGCAGCTTGGTGCGCACCAGCGGCACGCCCATGCTGGAGGCCGCGACCTCGTCCTCGCGCACCGCGATCCAAGCGCGCCCGAGGCGCGAGTCGCGCAGGCGGAAGTTCACGAACAGGACGAGCAGCGCCATTCCGAGCGCCATCCAGTACCAGGGTCTGAGGTTGAGCGGGCCGAACTCGGAGAGTCCGGGCAGATCCGGCGAGTCGATCGGCGTGATGCCTTGCCGGCCCGCGGTCACGGCGTAACCGAAGGGCTTGAGCGAGTCGCCGTTGATGGCGACTCGGCCGATGATCTCACCGAACGCGAGGGTGACGATCGCGATGTAGTCGCCGCGTAGCCGCAGCGTCGGTAAGCCGATTAAGACCCCGAAGATCGCACACACGATCACCGCCAGCACCAGCACGAGCAGGAAGTTCATGTGGACGCCGGGCAACGTGCCCACGACGCCGGTCACGCCCACGTGGATGCCCTTGCCGTGATTGACCTGCGCGTAGAAGCTCGAGCCGAACCAGCCAATCGTGAACGCGCCGAGCGCGTAGAACGCCACGTAGCCCAGATCGAGCAGGCCGGCAAAGCCGACCACGATGTTCAGGCCGAGCGCCATCACCGCGTAGGCGAGCGCTCGCGTGGCGTTGTCGATGAACGAGCCGCCTGCGGTGAAGGCAAACGGCAGCAGGATCAGCAAGACGAGCGCCACGACGCCGATCCCGCGCCTGACCATCGGCGGGAGCCCATCCCACGTGTCGCCGATGCTGCCGAAGAAGTGCCTGACCGAGCTCATCCGGCCTCCCGTGTCTCCTCGCCGAGCAGACCCTGCGGCCTGAAGACCATGATCAGGATCAGGTAGCCGAACACGATGGCCGGCGTCCAGGTGGAGTTGATCCGGTCATCCGAGATCTGCTGGATGCAGCCGATGATCACGCCGCCCAGCACCGCGCCCTGCAGGTTGCCGATGCCGCCCATCACGGCGGCGGTGAACGCGATCAGGCCCGCCTCGAAGCCCTGCTGGAACCAGACGGTGGTGTTGTAGAGCGCGTAGATGAGCCCCGCCGCGCCGGCCATCAGGCCGCCGAGCAGGAACGTGAGCGAGATCGTGACGTCCACGTTGATGCCCATCAGCCGCGCGGCCTCCGGGTCCTGGGCCGTCGCGCGCATCGCCTTGCCGAGGCGGCTGCCGTGCACGAAACCCACGAGCAGGAGCACGAGCGGCACCGTCACGCCGATCGCGAGGACGTCCGCGTTGATGATGTGCACGCCCCCGATCGTGAAGAGCACATGCTGGGCGCGGATCAGGTCGTCCACGCCGTGGGGCGAGCCGCCAAGCCACTCGAGCCCGACGTTCTGGAGGATGAACGAGAAGCCCACCGCCGTGATGAGCGGCGCGAGCTTGGGCGCTCCTCGGAGCGGTCTGTACGCCACCCGCTCGATCATCACGTTGAGAGCGCCGCAGGCGACCATCGCGATCAGGCCGGCCACAACGAGCCCGCCCGCCACGCCGAGCGTGGTCGTCGTCAGCGTGACGCCGAGCGTGCCCCAGATGCCGAAGGAGACGAACGACCCGATCATGAAGACGTCGCCGTGGGCGAAGTTGATCAGCTCGATGATTCCGTAGACGAGCGTGTAGCCGATCGCGACCAGCGCCCAGATCGCCCCGTTCGAGACCCCGTCTTTCAGGTTCTGGAAGATGTGCGTGAGGCCGTGCCCGCCCAGCAGATCGCTGACGGCGAAGGCCACCGGCAGCGCGGCCAGCACGATGATCAGGCCATAACGAGACGCAAACGACTGCAGCGCGGTTAGCGTCGCAGGCCTCGTGCCCCTCGCTTGAATGCTCGCGGCTTCCAAGTCCTTCCCCGTGGCGAGTGTAAGTCAAATAACAGGGGGAGCGGACTAAAAATCAGCCCGCTCCCCCCGAAACCTGATAGCCGGATCAGCCCGCGCTGGGCTTGATCACCCGGCTGAACTGAATCTCACCGTTCGTGACCTTGTACAGGCCGTAGTCGGTGATCGACGTATCGCCGTTCTGGTCGATGCTGAACGTGCCGAGCACGCTCGGCAGGTTCTTCGTCTCGAACAGCGACTTGATCACGGCCTCGCGGTCGCCGCCGTTGGCGCCGGCACGCTTGATCGCGTCCAGTGCCAGGCTCATAGCCGCGTACCCGTAGATCGCGTATGGGTTGAGGTTCCCCTTGCCGTACTTGGCTTCGTACTGCGTGAAGAACTTCTTGCCCTCCGGCGGGTAGCTGTCGGGCGACAGCGTGGCCACCGTGCACTGCAGACGGCTGTCGAGGTTGGTCGGCACGCCGCCTTCCTTCGGGCTGACCCAGCCGGACTCGCAGAAGCCGTCCGGTGCGTAGATCTTCGAGTTGGGAACGCCGGCCGCGATGTCCTTGGTGAGCTGCACGCCGTTGTTGTCGACGATGCCGCTCAGGAACACGCAATCGACGCCCTTGCCGGCGAGCTTGGAAGCAACCGAGCGGTAGTTGGCCGCCTTCGGATCCCAGCCGTCGTTGCCGAGAGCGGGAATGCCTTCCTTCTTCAGCGACTCGCTCGTGTTGGTGGCGAGGCCCTGTCCATAGACCTCCTTGTCATTCAGGATGTACGGCTTCTTGCAGCCGTCGCTCTGAATGACCGCAGCCACCGCCGCGCCCTGGATCGTGTCCTTGGGCACCACGCGGACGTAGTTGCGCTTGCCCGTGGGGTAGTACTTCTGCGGCTCACCCGGCTCGGCGCCCGCCTCGTTCGAGGTCAGACCCACGGCGGTGTTCGCCGGGCTGATCTGGCCGATGCCGGCGCGGTTCAGGATCGGAATCGAGATAGCGCTCGCGCCCGAGTTGAACTCACCGATGTACAGGATCGTGGACTTGTCCTGCGCCGCCTTGCGGGCGTCGGACGAGGTCTGGCCCGGATCCCACTTGCCCGTCTGGGCAGTGGAGTCATCGAGCGACTGGTAGTTGATCGTGAACTGCCCGGCCTTGCCGCCGGCCTGGTTCAGGGCCAGCTTGATCCCGTTCACCAAGGCCTCTGAATTGGTGCGGGATGCGCCCTGGAGCGGCAGGCTCGAGTAGATCGTGAGCGACTTGCCGCTGGCGGTCGTACCACTACTGCCGGTGCTGCCGCCACCGCTGCTGCCGCACGCTGCGACGCCAATGGCCACGGCGACGACCGCGCAGCTTGATGCTGCATACCTGAGTCCTCGCACGGACTGTCCCTCCTCTAAGAGAAAACGAGCTCCAACGCGGGCCATCCTAACCGAGGAATACGTTGATCGAATTGGCCTGCAGGTCAGTTTGCGTTAAGCCTTTGTTGGCCTATCTGTATGTTGCACGCCGTGCGGATCGGTGTCCTGACAGGTGGTGGCGATTGCCCTGGCCTCAATGCGGTGATACGCGCGATCGTGCGCAAGGGCATCGACCGCTACGGCCACGCCATCGTCGGATTTCGGGATGGCTGGCGCGGCCCGCTCGAAAACGCTTACACGGAACTCACGATCGAGTCCACGCGCGGGATCCTTCCGCGCGGAGGCACCATCCTCGGCTCCTCGCGCACGAACCCGCTGGGGCGCGAGGGCGGACCTGAGCGGATCCGCGACAACCTGCGCGGCCTGCACCTCGACGGCCTGATCGCGATCGGCGGCGAGGACACGCTCGGCGCGGCGGCCAAGCTCAGCGACATGGGGCTCAACGTGATCGGGGTGCCGAAGACGATCGACAACGATCTTGGCGCGACCGACGTCACGTTCGGGTTCGACACCGCGCTGCAGGTGGCGACTGAGGCGATCGACCGCCTGCATACGACGGCCGAGAGCCACCACCGGATCATGATCGTGGAGGTGATGGGACGGCACGCGGGCTGGATCGCCCTGCACTCCGGACTGGCGGGCGGCGCGGACGTGATCCTGATCCCGGAGCGCCCGTTCGACATCGAGGAGGTGTGCCGGCTGATCCAGCGGCGGCACGCTCGCGGGCGCTACTTCTCGATCGTGGTGGCGGCCGAGGGCGCGACGCCCGTCGAGGGCACGCTCGAGCTGATGAGCTCGGGCACCGACGAGTTCGGCCACGAGCGCCTGGGCGGCATCGGTTACCTGCTCGAGCGGGAGATCGGCGAGCGCACAGGCTTCGAGGCGCGCGCCACGGTGCTCGGCCACATCCAGCGCGGCGGCACGCCCACGGCGTTCGACCGCGTGCTGGCGACGAGACTGGGCGTGGCCGCGATCGATGCGGCCAGCCAGAGCAAGTGGGGCCAGATGCCCGCGCTCAAGGGAACGAAGATCGAGCTGGTGCCGCTGAGCGAGGCAGTGGCGGAGCTGAAGACCGTGCCGCCCGAGGAATACGAGACGGCGGAAGCTTTCTTTGGATAGGTGTCGGGTGTCGGAACCCGAAACTCGAAACTCGCGGTTACTCGTTCCCGAGTAACCGCGCCACGAACGGCTTCACGCTGCGGACGGTGAACGCGATCAGGACGATCAGGACCGTGACGAGGAACGGGTCCACCGGGCTCCGGCCCCATCCGAGGGCGAAGCCGACGATCCAGAACGCCAGACCGAGCGTGAGACAGATGAGCACTCCCATGCGGCGAGGCAGATTACCGATTCGGCCCGGTCAGCGACTCGGAGCGGACGTGAAACGGCTGCGAACCTTGGTGACCGCGTTGAAGGCGGCGAGCATCGCCTTCTCGCCTCCTGAGCCGGTCTGAGGCAGAAGCCCGAGCCCGCGCGCGAACGCCGCGCCGTCGTAGTAGGCAGTGTTGCGGGTGATCTTGCCGTCCTCCACCTCGACGCAATCGCAGCCCCGAATCTCGATGCGGCGGCCGGTGGGCTCGATGCCCTGGAAGGGAGCGCCGGTGAAGCTGCCGGTGGCTCGCCATTGCACCGCGGCGGTTTGGGCGGTGGCCGTGCACTGCTCGACGGTGAACTCGAAGTCCGGGAAGGCGGCGAAGAGCTGCGCGAAGAAGTCCCGCGCCTCTCCCGTGCCCCGCAGGATCCCGACGGGCGTGATGTCCTCGATCACCTCGTCGTCGAGGTGGGCCATCATCGCGTCGAGGTCGCGCGCGCGTACGGCCTCGAAATAGCTGAGCGCGTGCTCCTCGGTGAGCTTTGCCTTGGTCTTGCGCTTGGTAGTGGTCGCCATCGGGCCACCCTACCAAGGGCTTCAGTCGCCTAAGACAGCGCCTCGGCCAGCTCCGCGACCAGCTCTGCGACGGCATCCGGGCCGCCCTCGCCGGCCGCTCGCACCACGCGGCTGCCGACGATCACGCCGTCGGCGATCTCGGCCACCTGGCGAGCGTGATCGGCCGTGGAGATGCCGAACCCGACCGCCACTGGCACGCTCGCCGCCTGACGCACGCGCTCCACGGTCGCCCGCAGCTCGGGGGGCAGCTCGTCGCGCTCGCCGGTGGTTCCGGCCACAGACACGGTGTAGACGAACCCGCGGGCGTCCGCCCCGATCGCCTGGAGGCGCTCGGGCGGTGTGTTGGGCGCCGCGAGCGGCACGAGCGCGATCCCCTGGGCGTCGCAGACCCCGCGCAGCTCGCTCGCCTCGTCGTGCGGCAGGTCGGGCACGATCAGACCGGCCGCCCCGGCCGCCGCGGCGCGCTCCACGAAGCCGCTGTCGCCCCCGGCCAGCACCACGTTGGCGTAGACCATCAGCACCACGGGCACGCGCTCCGCGAGCGCCTCGCACACCCGCAGCACGCCGTGGATCGTGGCGCCGGCTTCGAGCGCGCGGGTGGCTGCCTCGTGTATCACCGGTCCGTCGGCGAGCGGATCGGAGAACGGCACGCCAAGCTCGAGCAGGTTCGCGCCCGCGTCGATGCAGGCGCGGCCCACGGCGCGCGAGGTGTCGAGGTCAGGGAAGCCGCCCATCAGGTACGGCATGAGTGCCGCCCTGCGCCCGTGCTCGGCGAAGGCGGCGGCGATGCGGTCACTCAAGCCCGAGCACCTCTGCCAGGTCCTTGTCCCCGCGGCCGGACAAGGTGATGAGGTCCGGCCCCGGGCCTGCGTTGGCTAGCGCCCAGGCAATCGCGTGCGAGGACTCGAGCGCGGGGATGATGCCCTCGAGCTTGCAGGTGCGGCGGAAGGCCTCGACGGCCTCCTCGTCCGTCACGGCCAGATAGCTGGCGCGGCCCGTGTCTCGCAGGTAGGCGTGCTCGGGCCCGGAGCCCGGGTAGTCGAGGCCGGCCGAGATCGAGTGCGCCTCGAGGATCTGGCCCTCCTCGTCCTGGAGCACCGCGGACATCGAGCCGTGGAGAACGCCGCGCGCGTTGGTGGTCAGCGGCGCGCCGTGGCGGCCCGTGTCGATGCCGTCCCCCGCCGCCTCCACGCCGATCAGCTCCACCTCCTCGTCCTCCAGGAACGCGACAAAGGTGCCGAGCGCGTTCGATCCGCCGCCCACGCAGGCGATCACGCGCGCGGGCAGGCGGTTAGTGCGCTCGAGGAACTGCTCGCGCGCCTCGTCGCCGATCACTCGCTGGAGGTCGCGCACGATTACCGGGAACGGCGCCGGGCCCACCACCGAGCCGATCACGTAGTGCGTGTTCTCGACTGTCGCTACCCAGTCGCGGATCGCGGCGCTCACTGCCTCCTTGAGCGTGCGCGCGCCGGCCTCGACCGGAGCCACGGTGGCGCCCAAGAGGCCCATCCGCTCCACGTTCGGCTTCTGCCGGCGCATGTCCTCGGTGCCCATGTAGACGACGCACTCCATGTCGAGCAGCGCACACGCGGTGGCGGCGGCCACGCCGTGCTGGCCCGCGCCGGTCTCGGCGATGATGCGCGTCTTGCCCATGCGCTTGGCGAGCAGCGTCTGGCCGATTGCGTTGTTGACCTTGTGCGCGCCGGTGTGGTTCAGGTCCTCGCGCTTGAGGTAGAGATCGCGGCCCGCGGCCTCGGACAGACGCGCGGCGTGGTAGAGCGGAGTCGGGCGGCCCACGTAGTCGCGCAGGAGCGCCGACAGCTCGAGCTGGAAGCTCGGATCGTCGCGCGCCTCGAGCCATGCCGCCTCGAGCTCGTCCAAGGCAGGGATCAGCGTCTCGGGCACGTACCGGCCCCCGTAGGGGCCGAAGCGCTCCTGCAGGCCGCTCACGCTCGATCACCCAGCTCTACGCCCGGTCTCGCGTAACCGGATCGGCTCTGCCCATCCTTCAGCTGCGAGTCGGCCTGCGCCACGGCGCGGAAGAAGGCCTCGAGCCTGGCTGGGTCCTTCACGCCGGGCGAGGCCTCGGTGCCGCTGGCGGTGTCGACCGCGAACGGTTCGGTGGCCGCGATGGCTGACCCCACGTTGTCCGCGGTGAGCCCGCCCGACAGGACGACCGGAACGTGCCGGCCGTGCTCCTTCACGAGCTCCCACTGGAACGTCTCCCCCGTGCCGCCCACATGGCCCTCCTTGTGGGCATCGAGCAGGTGGTAGTCGGTCTCGTACGAGTGGAGCGCGCGGATGCTGCCGGCGTCCTTCACGCGCGCGGCCTTCATCACCTTGCAGCCGGTGCGGCGGCCCGCCTCGCGGCAGAACGCCGGGCCCTCGTCCCCGTGCAGCTGCACGATCGCGAGCGAACAGCGGTCGGCTGTGTATGCGATCTCGTCGAGCGTGGCGTTCACGAACACGCCCACGGGCTCGACCGCCCGGCGCAGCTCCGCGGCGATCTCCTCAGCCGCGTCCAGCTCGCAGCGGCGCGGGCTTCCCTCCCAGAAGATCATCCCGATCGCCCAGGCGCCGAAGTCGACGGCCCGGCGGGCATCGTCGATGTTCGTGATGCCGCAGATCTTGACCTTCGTGGCCACCGGGCAATCTTGGCAGGGTGGACCGCTAGTGGAGCGGCGGCAGGGCGCGCAACGCCTTGAGCCACCCGAACGGCTGCGCGGTGCGCGCGAGGGCGCGGCGCAGGCGGCGGCGATCGCTCGCGCGTGGCAGCGTGGCGCCGTTTCCGCCGTAGCGGTACTCGCGCAGCTTGCGCACGTAACCACCCGCCTCTGGCCCGGCGCGGCTCTCCAGCGTCCGTTCGACCGTGATCAGCGTCGAGCCGGACTTGACCGGGTTGCCGATGCGCTTCAGCGCGGTGCGCAGGTCCTCCAGCGCGCGCTCGTCCGGCGCCATGTGCGAGCGGCGGACCATCGTGCGGCGCACGCGCCAGGCGGCGATCGCGAGCAACAGCGCGATGGCCAGGCCGAGCGGCACGATCCACCAGGAGAAGCTCGACCCGCTCGACGGGTTGATTGCCCCGCCGGTGGCGCCGCTGACCGGGTCGTGCTCCTGCGACTGGCCGAGCCCGCGCGGGGTACGGCCACCCTGACCGATGCTGGCCCCGCCGTCATCGTTCTGCGACGCGGCGGGCGAGCTGGCCGGCGTTGGGTCGAACGTGACCCAGCCGATGTCCTGGAAGTACACCTCCACCCACGAGTGGGCGTCGTAATCGCGGATCTTGTAGACGCCCGGGGCGTCTGGCTGCGGCGTGCCGGGCGAGAAGCCGGTGGCCACCCGCGCCGGGATGCCGACCATCCGCAGCATCATCGCCATCGCGCCTGAGAACTGCTGGCAGTAGCCCACGCGGTCGTGGAAGAGGAACGACTCGAGCGGGTACTTGCGCGGAGTCGGGTGCTCGTCGTAGGCGAAACGCGTGGTGTTTAGGTAGCGCTCGGTGGCGCGGACCATGTCGTAGGCCGTGTTGGAGGTCGTGGCCAGCCGATGGGCGAGCTGGTACATCGGCCAGTAGGGCGAGGCCTTGGCGATCTCGCGCGCGGCAGGATCGCCGAGGTCCTGGCTCTGCCACAGCCCGGGGTCGAAGCGCGCGCTCTCGGTCACTCCGTGCCCCACCTTCATCGGCAGCAGCATGCGCGTGTAGACGCTGAAGTACTCCTCGTAGTTGCGGCCGCTCGACTGCATCTGCGCCACGGTGGGCTGCGGGATGTAGCTCGTGACCGTGTAGTTCTCGCCGTCGCGCAAGCCGTGGCCGAGCGCGGTCACAGTGCCGTCGCCATCGAGCTGCGTGCCGCCGGCCCCCGAGCTGACCGACTGCGGCGTTCCGGCGCCGATCACCTGAGTACCGCGCAGTCCGGCCACGGTGATCTTGATCTGGTGGAACCAGTGGCGGTTGGGAGCTGCCGGCAGCTCCGACGACGAGCTGACGGCGGTGTTGGCGCCGGTCCGCACCCAGTCCAGGCCGTTGAAGTCGTTGAGCGTCTCGGCCTTCCAGTAGAAGGGCGCGCTGGCCTGGATGTAGAGGAGCGTGGTGCCCTTCCGTGGCCAGTTGATCGGGCCGTAGCGGTGATTCCAGCTGTAGTTGACGCCGGGCGAGTTGCCCAGCACGCGCCAGTTCTTGTAGTCGAGCCAGCCGGAGTGGTTGTCGAGCCGTGCGGCCACCGGCAGCGCCAGCAGCGCCGCGACGATCACCACGCCCGCCGCCGGCGCGGCGTCGCGCAGCTCGAGGCGCGGCAGCCAGACCCACGCCGCCACCAGGAGCAGGAGCGCGAAGCCGCGGCCGATCTCGCCATGTGGGCTGCGCTCGGCCAGCGCCATGCCGTAGAACACGAGCAGCAGCACGAGCGACGCGAAACGAAGCGCGCCGGCCACCCGCGGGCTCTCTGCCGGCCAGAACGCCAGCGCGGTCGCGGGCACGAGCAGCGCCGGGCTGGCGAGCGCCAACGTGAGCTTGACCCATGCGTCGTCCCCTATGTACGGGTACGTGGCCGACTGCGCGCCGAGCAGGCCGTGGTTGAGATGGTGGAAGAAGGCGCCCCAGTGGTGCAGATACCGCGCCCGCAGGCCGGTGACTAGCAGCCCGAGCACCGCGAGCGCCAGGACGATCGCGACGCGCGACGCCCACGCCGCGCCCTTGGGGAGCTCGACCTGACCCGTCAGCCACAGGAGCACCCCGCCGACCGCGCACATGGCAAGCAGCGCGACCGCGCGCCCAACGGGCGGGTGCTGGATCACGCTGAGCCAGTGGGCGAGCGCGAAGGCCGCGAGCGCGAGGAAGGTGGCCAGCCGCACGAGCAGCTGGACCTGGGCGTGAGTGAGCGACTCCCACGGGCGCGGCGACAGGCCGTCGATCCGATCGCGCGCGCTTGCGACGCCGGCGGTCATGCCGCCCTCCGCTCCCGGGTCGAGGCGAGCCGGTAGCCGGCGCAGCCGCACACGGTGAAGGCCGGCACCCGTCCACCGACCGGAACCGGTGTGACGAAGTAGGAGCCAGCCCCGCGCTTGACGCTGGGCGGCGCGCTGCCTCCCCCGGCGCTCACCCAGAACACCGCACCGCTGCGCTCGAGCCGGCGCGACCGGGGCGGGCCCTCACTCGCCTCGAGCAGCGCCAGGCGCGCGTGCAGCGACGGCCAGCCGCGCAGCTCGCCGTCCAGGTCGATGGGCCGGCGCTGACCGGGAAGCAGCAGCGAGCAGCCGTGCGCGCGCCGCGCCAGATGGACCACCAGCGACGCCGTTGCGCGCACCGCGCGGTCGAGCTCCTCGGTTCCGGGCGGGTTGCTCGGATCGAGCACGACGAGCGGGCGCGCGTCCGACTCGGCCACGAGCCGCCGTTCCATCATCACGCCCGTGCGCGCCACCGTCGGCCAGTGGATGCGCGACGCAGCCGCGCCGGCGCGGTATGGCCGCAGCGAATGCAGCTCGAGCTCGGCGGCCGCCTCGGTGAGCGCGCCGCTGACGGTCTCGAGACCGGCCGTCCCGGATGCCGGCCCCACCGTGACGGGCTCGATGCGCGGCAGCACCAGCACCTCGGCCGGCTCGCTCGCGGTCTCGCGCACCGCTAGGCGCAGCGGGTCGCGGATCACCAGCCGAGCAGGCTCGATGTGGCGCCTGCCACGCCGCTCGAAGCGAACGTTCACGCGCACCCGGCGCGAGCGCGGGTCGGTGGCTGGCAGCGACTTGCCGAGCAGCGGCTCCACCAGCTCGCCGCCCGGCGGGGGCACCGCGCCCCGCCGTACTCGCAAATGGAGCGGGTACGGCTCCTCCTCCTGCACGGTTGCGGGACCCGCGTCCCGGGTGACCGTCGCCCCGCGGGCGGCCAGCCACACCCAGGCCGCCGAGCCGGCGCCGATGAGGAAGAAGCCCGCGCCCGGCACGTACAGCGACGGCAGGTCGAACGCCGCGCCGGCAATGCACAGCAGCACCCCGAACACCATCGCCCGGAGTGCGCCTCTCATAGCGCTGGTACTCGCTCGAGCGCCTCGCGCACCACGTCGGCGCGCGCGACGCCGACGGCGTCGGGGGCGAGCAGCAGTCTGTGCGTGAGCACCGGTCCGGCCAGCGCCTGAACGTCGTCCGGCAGCGCGTGGTCGCGGCCATCGAGGGCGGCCAGCGCCTTGGCCGCCTTGAGCAGCATCAGGCCGGCGCGCGGGCTGGCGCCAAGCTCCGTGCGAGCGTCGGCGCGGGTGCGCTCGAGCACCGCCACCACGTAGCGGCGTAGGGCGTCGCTGGCGTGCACGCTCGCCACGGCGGCCTGGGCCGACAGCACCTCCGCCACGTCGGTCACGGGCTCGAGCTCCATCACGCGATCGCTCGCCGCGTGGTCGCCGAGCATGTCGGCCTCGTCGCCGGCGGACGGATAGCCGAGCCTCAGCAGCACCATGAAGCGGTCGAGCTGCGCCTCGGGAAGCGGGAACGTACCCTCGTACTCGATCGGGTTCTGCGTGGCGATGACCATGAACGGCCTGGCCAGCTCATGCGTGGCCACGTCGACGGTCACGTGCCGCTCCTGCATGCACTCGAGCAGCCCCGACTGAGTCTTGGGAGAAGCCCGGTTGATCTCGTCGACGAGCACGACGTTGGCGAAGATCGGGCCGGGGCGGAACTCGAAGCGGTTCTCGCGCTGGTTGTAGACGTTCGTGCCCACGACGTCGCCCGGCAGCATGTCGGCGGTGCACTGAAGTCGCGCGTACTCCGCGTCGATCGAGCGGGCCAGCGCGCGGGCCAGCGCGGTCTTGCCGACGCCCGGATAGTCCTCGATCAGCACGTGCCCCTCGGAGAGCAGCGCGACGACAACGTTCCGGAGCACGCCCTCCGGGACCTTGACCGCCCGCAGGATGTTCTCGGACAGCCGTGTCCCGAGCGCCGCGACTGTCGTGGGGTCGAAAGAGGCGGAAGCCACTGAAGAGCGATCTTAGCCACGGGGTGAAGCCGCCGGCTCAGTATCGGGTATCGGGTATCGGGCTCCATGGTCAACAGGCCCCGATACTCGAGACTCGATACCCGTTACTCCACCAGCGTGTCTTCAGCTCCGGTCAGTTCTCGGCACGCAAACTCCGGGTTGGCCGCTCGCATCAAGGTCTCGCCGATCAGTACCGCGTCGACGCCGACTCCCTCGAGCTCCTCGATCTGCTCGCGGTTGACGATGCCGGACTCGGACACGACCGTCTTACCCGCTGGTACGTCCGCCAGCAGCTCAAAGGTCCGGCTCAGGTCGATCGTGAAGTCCTCGAGGTTGCGGTTGTTGATCCCGATCACGTCGGCGTCGAGCTCGAGCGCGACCTCGAGCTCCTCCTCGTTGTGGATCTCGACCAGAGCGTCGAGATCGAGCGCGCGCGCCTCCTCGTAGAGGTGGCCGAGGTCGTCCGGGTGCAGCGAGCCGACCACGAGCAGCACGGCGTCGGCGCCGGTGGCGCGCGCCTCGTAGAGCTGGTACGGGTCGACCGTGAAGTCCTTCCGCAGGATCGGCAGCGAGCTGGCGGCACGCGCCTCGCGCAGGTCGTCGAGCGAGCCGCCGAAATGGTCCTGCTCGGTGAGCACCGACAGCGCGGCCGCGCCGCCGCGCTCGTAGGCCTGCACCACGTCGACAACGCTGGCGCCCTCGCGGATCACGCCGGCCGACGGCGAGCGGCGCTTGTACTCGGCCACGAGCGACGTGCCCGGGTGCGCGAGCGCCTCGCGGAAGGGACGGCCCTCGCCGCGCTTCGCGACCTCGCGCTCGAGGTCCGCGAGCGGGCGCTCACCCTTGCGCTGCTCGAGCCGCTCGCGCGTCGAGCTGATCAGCTGTTCGAGGCGGACCGGCATCAGGCGGGCGCGAGCTCCCGGGTCCGCTTGACGTAGCGCTCGATCACGTCGGCCGCCGCACCGGAGTCGATCGCCTGCGCGGCCTTGATCACGCCGTCCGCGATCGAGCCGGACTTGCCGCCGACGTAGATTGCCGCGCCGGCGTTCAGCAGCGTGAGCGAGCGCTCGGGGCTCTTCTCCCCGCTCAGCACGGAGCGCGCGATCTCGGCGCTGCGCTCGGGCCTGCCGGACCGAAGGGTTTCGAACGGCACTGGCTCCACGCCTAAGTCGCCGGGACTCACACTGAAGCCCTGGACGCCCGCCTCTCCTACCTCCATGACGCGTGTCTCCGCGGAGACACTGATCTCGTCAAGCCCATCCGTGCTCGACACTACCAATCCGCTCCGGCAGCCGAGTGCAGCGAGCGCCTGGGCGACGGGCTCGAGCTTGGTCGGATCGGATATGCCGATCACCTGGCGCGTGGCGCCCGCGGGGTTGGTGAGCGGGCCGAGAAAGTTGAACAGCGTGCGGACCGAGAGCTCCTTGCGCACTGGCACCACATGGCGCATGGCGCTGTGGTGATGCGGCGCGAACATGAAGCCGAAGCCGATCTCCTCGATGCAATCGGCGATCGCGGCGGGCTCGAGGTCGAGGTGCGCGCCGAGCGCCTCGAGCAGGTCCGCCGAGCCTGATTGGCCGGTGTTCGAGCGGCCACCGTGCTTTGCCACCCTGCAGCCGGCCCCGGCGGCCACGATCGCGGCCGTGGTGGAGACGTTGAAGGTGGGCGGTCCGCCGCCGGTGCCCGCCGTGTCGAGCAGGTCGTCGTGAGGAACCTCGACCCGCCGCGAGAGGTCGCGCATCGTGCGCGCGAAGCCGGTCAGCTCATCTACCGTCTCGCCCTTCGTGCGCAGGGCGATCAGGAACGCCGCTGTCTGGACCTCCGAGGCGCGGCCCTCCATCACCTCGCGCATCACGTCCGCCGACTCGTCGGTGGAGAGATCGTCGCCCGAGGCGACCTTGTCGATCGCCTCCGTGAGCACCTGGTTCGACATCAGTCGGCCTCGAGGAAGTTCCTGAGCATGCCCTTGCCGGACTCGGTGAGCACCGACTCCGGGTGGAACTGCACGCCCTCGGCGGGCAGCGTCTTGTGACGAATCCCCATCAGCACCTCGCCGGAGCGGGCCGAGACCTCCAAGCAGTCCGGCAGCTCCGGGTCGACCACCAGTGAGTGGTAGCGGCCGGCCACGAGCGGGTTTTCTAGGCCCGTGAAGATCGTCCTGCCGTCGTGCTCGACCTGCGCGGTCTTGCCGTGCACCGGCTGGCCGCGCACCACCTTGCCGCCGAACGCCTGCGCGAGCGCCTGGTGACCGAGGCAGACGCCGAGCACGGAGGTGCCGTCCTCGGCCAGCGCCCGGATCGCCTCGACGGAGACTCCGGCCTCGGACGGCGAGCACGGACCGGGCGACACGATCACCTTCCCGCCACGTGAGCGCTCCACGACCTCCGAGACCGAAACGGCATCGTTGCGCACCACCTCGAGCTCAGCTCCCAGCTCACCCAGGTACTGGACGAGGTTGTAGGTGAAGGAGTCGTAGTTGTCGATTAGGAGGACTCGCATGGTCAGTCCACCGTCCACCGTCCACCGTCCACAGGTCGGCGGTCCAGTCGTATCTGTGGACTGTGGACGGTGGACGGTGGACGGGTCACGCCCAATCCCTCTGTCCGCACGCCAGTTCCACGGCCGCCATCACGGCTCCGGCTTTTGCTTCCGTCTCAGCCACCTCATACTGGGCCTCGCTGTCGGCCACTATGCCGCCGCCCGACTGCACGTGTATGCGGCCGTCCTTGATCACCGCCGAGCGGATGAAGATGCAGGCGTCGAGGTCGCCCGTGTAGCTGAGGTAGCCGATCGCGCCGCCGTAGGCGCCGCGCTTGACGGGCTCCAGCTCGTCGATGATCTGCATCGCGCGGATCTTGGGCGCGCCCGACAGCGTGCCGGCGGGCAGCGACGTGCGCAGCGCATCCATCGCCGTCACGCCCTCGCGCAGCGTGCCCGCAACCGAGGACACGATGTGGAGCACATGCGAGTAGCTCTCCACCTCCATCAGCTCCTCGACGCGGACGGTGCCGTACTCGCACACACGCCCCAGGTCGTTGCGCGCGAGGTCCACGAGCATGACGTGCTCGGCGCGCTCCTTCTCGTCGGCCAGCAGGCTCTTCGCGCGCTCGAAGTCCTCCTCCACGCTGCCAGAACGCGGCCGCGTGCCCGCGATCGGCCGCTGCTCCGCGCGGCGGCCGGTCACCTTCACGAGCGCCTCGGGCGAGGCGCCGGCGATCTCGAAGTCCTCGAAGTCGAGGAAGTACATGTACGGGCTCGGGTTGACCGTGCGCAGACCGCGATAGATCGAGAACGCCTCCACGGGAGCGTCGGCTGACCAGCGCTGGCTCGGCACCACCTGGTAGATGTCGCCCGCGCGGATGTACTCCTTGGCGCGCTCCACCGCGGCGGCAAAGCCATCGGAGCCGATATTGGAGGTGAAGGCGGGAGCGTCGCGGATGCCCGCGGCGGCGCGCGGGATCGGCGCGGCCAGGCGCTCGCGGATGTCGGCGATCGTGCTCACGGCCTCGTCGTAGCGCGCCTCGAGATCGGCGCCGCCAGGCTCGGCGAACACGTTTGCGAGCACCGTGACCTCGTGCTTGAGGTGGTCGAAGGCGAGCAGCACGTCGGAGACCATCAGCGCCAGCTCGGGCAGCCCGATCTCGTCCGGGTTCGCCTCCCCCACACTCGGCTCGAACCAGCGCACCAGGTCGTAGCCGAACATGCCGACGGCTCCGCCCGAGAAGGGCGGCAGGTCAGGCAAAGGCGCCACCCGGTAGCGGGCCAGCTCGTCCGCCACCGCCGTGTACGGATCGTCGAACTCGCGCTCCTCACCTCCGACGGTGAGCACGCCGTTCTCCAGCCGGATCACCGCCCGCGGCTGCACGCCGAGGAACGACCAGCGGCCAAAGCGCTGCCCCTGCTCCGCCGACTCGAGCAGGAACGAAGGTCCCTCTCCGCGCAGGCGCAGGTAGGCGGACACCGGTGTCTCGGTGTCGCTGATGAAGCTGTGGCGCAGCGGCACGACGTTGTGATCGCGCGCGAGCTCGCGCACCTCGTCGAGGCTCGGCTGGACGTCTATGTCAGCGGCGACGGGCATTCAGCTCCTCGAACGCGTCGACGAGCGACAGGCCGCGCGATGAGAGCAGCACGGTGAGGTGGTAGAGCACGTCCGCCGCCTCCTCGCGCACGCGCTCGTCCGACTCCTCGCGCGCGGCGCGCGACACCTCCTCCGCCTCCTCCTCCACCTTCGCGCCGATGCGCGGCGGATCGGCGAGCAGCTCGGCGGTGTAGCTGGCCGGACCGGGATGCGCCTTGCGCTCCTCGATCGTGCGCTGGAGCGTCGCCAGCGCCTCCCCTGAGGTCGGCTCCATCTCACCCCGGTAGAAGCAGGTGCGCTCGCCCGTGTGGCAGGCGGGGCCGGCGGGATCTACGAGCGCCACGAGGGCGTCCGCATCGCAGTCGTAGCGCAGGCGCTGCACCCTCTGAACGTTGCCCGAGGTCTCGCCTTTGTGCCAGAGCTCCTGGCGCGAGCGGCTCCAGAAGTGCGTCTCGCCAGTCTCGCGCGTGCGCGCGAGGGCCTCCTCGTTCATGTACGCGAGGGTGAGCACCTCACCGGTGCGCGCGTCCTGGACGACGCAGGGGATCAGGCCCTGCTTGTCAAACGTCGGCTGGAAGTCCACGAAGCGGATCTTAGGTTCCAAGGCCACAGGCCACAGGCCACAGGCCACAGGGCACAGGCCTCAGGCCACAGGCCACAGGCCTTACTTCTGGACGATTCGGAACTTCGCGTGCAGTCTCGTTGATCTGCGCACCCGGCTTGCCCTACGCGCGCAACGTGTCGATCAGCCGTTCGAGCACGGGGTCCATCTCCTTGCGCGCGGCGACGGGATCGTCCGCGTCGGCCACGTAGAGCGCAGCGGCGTCGAGCGCGCCGGTGATCACGTGCGCGAGCGGCATCACGGGCTGGCGGGCGATCGCGCCGGCCTCCATCGCCTCACCCAGGCCGCCCGCGATCAGGCCCAGGCCGTGCCGGGCCACGATCTCACGCCACTCGTCAAAGCCGAGCACCGATGGTGCGTCCAGCAGCACGATGCGGCTGACGTCGGGGTCGAGCGCCGCGTCCATCCACAGACGCGTGCCCACGCGCAAGAGCTGGAAGAAGTCGGCGGCCTCGGCTGCGGCGCGGGTGGCGATGTCCTGCGCTATCTCGCACTCCACCTGCTCGAACACGGCGCGGAACAGGTCCTTCTTGTCCTCGAACTGGTGGTAGAGGGCCCCGCGCGTGACGCCGGCCTTCCGCACGATCTCCTCGGTGCCGACCGCCGAAAAGCCCTTCTTGGCGAACAGGCGCCGAGCCACCTTCACGAGCTTGGCGCGGGTGGCCTCCGACTGGGCGGCCTTGGTGCCGCGTTTGACATTCGTACTGTCTGTATGCATAATCCGTACAGCGTGTATGCGAAATATAGATGGGAGACCGCGTGAAAGCCAGTCGTGAAATCGAACTCTCAGCCGGAACGATCAGCTACCAGGACACGGGCGGCGACGGCCCGGTCGTGCTGTTCGTGCACGGACTCCTGGCCAGCGGGATGTTGTGGGCGGCAGTCGTGCCCCAGCTCGCGGCGGACGCGCGTTGCATCGTGCCCGAGCTGCCGCTCGGCGCGCACAAGCGGCCGATGAAGCCGGACGGCGAGCTGAGCCCGCGGTCGGTGGCCGCGATGCTCGCTGAGCTGATTGACAAGCTCGACCTGCACGAGGTGACCGTGGTGGGCAACGACACCGGCGGCGCCATCTGCCAGCTGCTCGTGACCGAGCACCCCCAGCGCATCGGCCGCCTGGTACTGACGCCGTGCGACGCGTTCGAGCACTTCTTCCCGCCCGCGTTCAAGCCGATGCAGCTCGCGGCGAAGATCCG
>Ga0070679_100000203_pt1 | contig 48706 bp, 68 predicted proteins | sample KBSC63BmetaG_FD_65652 | JGI IMG/M metagenome (GOLD analysis project Ga0070679, IMG submission 65652) | Corn rhizosphere microbial communities from Kellogg Biological Station, Michigan, USA - KBS C6-3B metaG | ecosystem: Host-associated > Plants > Roots > Rhizosphere | place: USA: Michigan... | reverse complement strand
CCTGAAAATAACCCCGGCGGAAAATTTTGAAAAAACATTTTTATTTAACTGGGGTTAAAGTCATAGAGAAGTCATAGAAAACATTATTTGAAGTAAGTAATAGTATAAAAAAAACAATACGAAAGGATTAACAATGTCTGAAGTTGCTGGACACGACGAGCATGTTCCTCATGAGGCTCAGGTAGATGCTGCTATCGATGATCAGCTCGAGAGAACTTCGACTCATGCTGCAATTGCAGATCCAGGATCACCTAGTGCATCATATACACAGGCCGAAGCTGTTGCTACTAATGATGCGGTCAAGGGTATTCTTGCGGTTCTGCGTGACGCAGGACTTATTCCAACTTCGTAATAAAATTATTATAGAGGAGTCTTAAAAAATAGAAAGGAGGTCGCGTGCCTGCTAGGCGAAGGCGCTCGGAGCCTGAGAAATCTCGCCACAGACCCGCGACAACTCCTGAGGGTCGTGAGAATCAAGTTGTTTCTCAAGCAATGGATTTAGCCGAGCAGCAAATTCGCAACGGGACCGCTTCTTCTCAAGTAATTACACACTTTTTAAAATTAGGATCAACTCGTGAAATCCTCGAACAAGAGCGTTTAAGACATGAAAATGAATTAACGAAAGTTAAAATAGAAGCTCTAGAATCTCAAAAACGTGTTGAAGAATTGTATAAAGAAGCTTTGGATGCTATGCGTTCTTACTCTGGAGAGACTCCCGAGGCGGATATCGAAGGAAACGATGAAAGTTAGAACTTATTCCGAACTTCAAAATTTAGATACATTTGAAGAAAGATTTGATTATCTTAAATTAGATGGAGTTATTGGAAGAAGTACTTTTGGATTTGATCGATGGATTAATCAGTATTTTTACAGACGTCGAGAATGGAAATCAGTTAGGGATTTAGTTATTGTTCGAGATGAAGGTTGTGATTTAGGAATTCGAGGATTTGAAGTTCATTATGGATTACTTGTCCATCATATGAATCCAATAACTGCTGAAGATATTCGGCATGGCGAAGAATGGATTTTAGATCCAGATTTTCTTATCACAACATCCTTACGAACTCATAATGCAATTCATTATGGGAATAACAACCTTTTACCAAGGGGTCCCATTGAACGAAAATCAGGAGATACAAATCTTTGGTAAGGAGGTGGAGTGGCTAATAAAATTAAAATACATTTTATCTATAAGAGTCTTATTTTATGAGCCCGAGTCCCATGCTTCCATTAGTTTATAAAATTCTTGGAAATTTTGCTATTCTTTTCACTGCATCCGCGGGTTTTATTGCTACAGATATTGATTTTCGTAGTCAAATAACTCTTGGCACAATACTTTTGGGAGCTTTGGTTCTTGTTGTAGCTGGAAGTTTTACTATTCGTTCTAAGATCGCTAATATTTGGCGAGAAGAAGCTGAGGGTGAGCGCGCGGCCAAAGAACGATTACAAGAAGAACTTAACGAAGCAAAAGATGAACGTTTAGTATTTGAAAAAGAGCAACAAGAAATTCGACATAATCTTAAAGATAAAATAGCTGAACTTAACGCTCAACTTAAAATTATGGAAGCAAAAACCGATTTAACTTCGGTTTTAGAAATTATTTCTAGTAATAGTGCAGCTACACAAAAAAATCATAATGAAACACATAAATTACTCAAAGAGATTCGAGATAAATTACCGGATGAGCCTATAAACGCTAGAATAGTAGAGGACGATACAAAAGGATAAGAGGGATGTCGACACCAGAAACGATTGATCTTACGCCACAAGAATTAGATCTTGTTCTATATGCTGGAGATGGTGTTCGGTTTCCTCTTGTAATTACAGATAAGGATGCCAATCCAGTAAATTTAACTGGTACACTTAGAGCTCAAATTCGAGCAAAATATGCTGATACTGCTCCAGCGGCATCATTTACTGTTGATTTAACTGATCCGGATACCGATTTAGCAACTGGAAAAGCTGTTCTAACCTTAGCTGGAGCAGATACACAAGCTTTGGTTGTTTTGGGTAAAAAATTTAAAGGTGTTTGGGATGTAGAGTGGACTCCAGATGGTGCTCAACCCAGAACTCTCTTACAAGGTAAAGTAGAGTGTGATCCAGATGCCACTAGATGAACTTAATGTTGTGGTTGAATGGGACCCGGTAATAGTTCAGATTGATATACCAGAACCAGTTTTGGGTGTAACATTAATTTCTGATATGGGTCCACCTGGGCCACAAGGAGATACCGGTCCAGCCGGAGCGGATTCAACAATACCGGGACCTCAGGGACCTCAAGGAGATCCTGGTATTCAGGGACCAGCAGGAACTCCAGGACAATCATTTACTTGGCAAGGTACGTGGGATAATGTAACAACATATGATCTTCGTGATGTTGTTGTGGGATCGGATAATGAAATTTATATTTCTGTGCAATCAGTAAATATTGATCATGATCCAGTTTTAGATACTGTACATGATTGGTGGGATGTATTTCCAATTGTTGGGGCCGAAGGACCTGCTGGACCAGCGGGATCTCAGGGACCTCAGGGAGATCCAGGACCTACCGGACCCACAGGAGCTGATGGTGCAACATGGTATTCTGGAATTGGAGCTCCCGATAGTGGCATTGGTATTATTGATGATCATTATTTTGATGAATCATCTGGCGACGTTTATCTAAAAACCGGATCTTCAACTTGGATATTTGAAATTAATTTAGTCGGACCGATTGGTCCCACTGGTCCTGCTGGTGTTGATGGAGCTACTGGTGCTGATGGATTAAATGGTTCAACGTGGTATTCGGGTTCTGGCGTTCCATCAAGTGGAACTGGCGTTGATAACGATTATTATTTCGATGAATCTAATGGAGATGTATATAAAAAAATTAGTGGTTCTTGGGGAAGTCCCATTACAAATATTACAGGACCAACTGGAGCAACAGGGCCTGCTGGTGCTGATGGAATTCAGGCGACCGATATACATGCTGCTACTAGCAAAACCACACCAGTGGATGCGGATGAAATGCCGCTTGTCGATAGTGCTGCTTCTTTCAGTTTAAAGAAACTTACCTGGGCAAATCTAAAAGCAACACTTAAGACTTACTTCGATGCACTTTATCCATCTGGTTCTGGTACTTCAACAGGAACAAATACTGGTGATCAGACAAGTGTAAGTGGTAATGCTGGAACAGCAACTACACTTCAAAATAGTCGTAATATTGATGGACAAGCTTTTAATGGTTCTGCTGATATTACAGTAATTGCTCCTGGTACTCATGCTGCTACGAGTAAAACAACTCCTGTTGATGCGGATGAGATACCTCTTGTTGATAGTGCTGCTTCAAATGTATTAAAGAAATTAACTTGGTCGAATCTTAAAGCTGCTATAGCAATTGCTCTCAGTGCTATTACAGCTAATAATCAAACTGGAACTACTTATACTTTAGTTCTTGGTGATGCTGGAGAAGTTATTGAATTAAATAATGCTTCGGCAATAACTTTAACTGTCCCACCAAATTCATCCGTAGCATTTCCTATAGGTACTATTGTTGAATTGTGGCAGCAGGGAGCTGGGCAAGTTACTGTCGCTGCTGGAAGCGGAGTTACTATTCGTAGTCCTGGTGCAAAATTAAAATTAAGTGCTCAATATGCATCGGCTACTTTGCGAAAACGTGCTACAGATGAGTGGGCATTAGAAGGAAATCTTAGCGCATGAAAATTATTATTTCAATTCTTATTGGATCTCTTTTCTCAGCAAGACGAGGTGCGATATCAGAACGATCGTCTAGTTTAACTCAACATGTAGATACTTTTAATTCTTCTGACACATGGACTTGTCCAGCAGGTGTAACAAGTATTGATTTTGTTGAAGCTTATGGGGCTGGTGGAGGCATTCCGAGCGCTGGATCGAATCCCTCTGGTGGTGGTGGCGGTGGAGCCTACGCGAAGCGTAACAGTATTCCTGTCACTCCAGGTCAGGTATACACAGTAACGGTGGGTGCAGGTGTAGCGGCGGGTGTGGGCGGGACGTCAAGTTTTACAGGCGACTCGTCGGTAACGTGTTCTGCGGTGGGTGGTCAAGCTAGCAATACCACAAGCGGCCACGTTGCGCCCGGAGGAGCTGCAGCGTCCTGTGTCGGCGATATAACAGCATCGGGAGGTGGGGGCGGAGCACCGAGCGGCACGCACAATGGCGGAGGTGGCGGTGGTGCTAGCGGTAATATCGGAACGGGCACTGGTGCAACTGGAGCAGCAGGTGGAGGTGGAGTTGGAACCAACACGGGAGGTTCCGGAGGCGTGGGTGCCAACGGAGGAGGCAGTGGAGGCAATGGTGGTACCTACTCGTCCGATACGGGAAGGACAAATGGCACAAGTCCTGGCGGTGGTGCGGGCGGGCACTGCTGGCAGAAGACGGGTTCGCAGCCAGGAGCCTCAGGAAGGGTAATTCTTACTTATATGGCTTAAAATAGGAGAATTAATGACCGATTATCCAAAACATGAAAAAGCGCATGCTTATGCGACACATTGCATTGGTGTTCATGAATCACCAACTCACTCAAATCGAGGTCCAATTCAGGTTTCAAATCCGTCGGGTGGAGTAAGTTTTTTTGAAGAGCATGATTTTGTTGCTGGAGAAGGTTACCCCTGGTGTGCCACTCTTTGGCTTACTTCTTGGGCGGAAGCCGGTCATCCATTTCCTTATCGTTCTCCAGGCGCATATGCTCTTGGGGATTGGGCTAAGAAACATGGTTGGGCTAAGCCTATTGGTCGGTTAGTGCCTGGTGATGCTTGTGTTTGGAACGAAGGTTCGGGACATCTTAGTATGTTTGAAAGATTTGACCCATCAACTGGACTTGTTCATACCATAGATGGTAACTGGAACGATCGAGTTCAGAGAGCAACGCATCGCATTAGTTCTCTTCGAGTGGGAATTCATGTTCCTGAGCAGCATACAGTTTTGCCACCGAAAGATCCATATTTTGTGATTGCCACAAGTGTTAATGGTCATAAGAAAATTCTATTTTCAAAGCGTGCAACCGAAAAGAAAGTGTTGGGTATTTTACCCCGTCTTGTTCATAAATTTGGTGCTAGTGGTATTACAATTAAGCGTAGTAAAAATAAGCCAAAATAAGGAGATAAAATGGAAGAGCGTGACGAACAGGCTATGGAAGAGCAGCGCGACGCAGAGCGAGCAGCCGCAAGAGATGAGCATAATCAGAGAACTGCTGGAGAACAGCAGCCTCTTCCTGCAGAGCCTGTTTCTGCGGAGCCTATGTCAGAGCCTACTTCTGAGGAGCCTGTTTCTGAGTCCACTGAGGATGGTAACGGTGGAGTTCTTGATTCTGAGGCTGAGGAAGCTTCTGAGCCTGCTACTGAGTCTACTTCTGAGGAGCCTGCTGCTGAGCCTGCTCCGGAACCCGATGGTGGAACTACCGAATAACATAATTTTAGTTTGCCAAGAGAGTGGGTAAAATAATGGAAGATAGTATTCTCAATAGTACGAAGAAGATCTTAGGGGTTGCGGACGATTATACGGCATATGATCTCGATATTATTACTCATATTAATACTTCTCTCTCTACTCTCACTCAATTAGGTATTGGTCCCGTTGAGGGCTTTATGATCGAAGATGAACGAGCTGTTTGGGAAGATTTTGTTGAGGATGATTCTAGATTCAACTCAATTAAGTCATATGTGTATCTCAAGGTTAGACGATTGTTTGATCCCCCAAATACATCATACTTACTTGATGCAATGGATCGTCAGATCGAAGAGTTTGAATGGCGTTTAAATGTTGTGAGAGAAAATGACATTCCTCTTCCTCCAGTTCTAGTAGAGGATGATATTATTTCTATAGAGGATGTATTTTAAAGAGGTTAGTGTATGAGTTTATCTAATACGGCAACACCAATTTATTATGGTCAATTTCGTGAAGCTGTTCTCAGAGGAGAAATCCCTGTAAATCGCGAGATTTCTATGGAAATGAACCGAATTGATGCGCTCATTGCTAATCCCAATATCTTTTATGACGATCAAGCTGTTGAAGGATTTATCCGCTTCTGTGAAGGGGAAATGACTTTAACCGATGGATCTGATTTACATCTTCTTGATACGTTCAAACTTTGGGCCGAGCAAGTTTTTGGCTGGTATTACTTTGTTGAGCGTAGCGTTTATGTTCCAACAAAAGATAATCACGGTGGACATTACGAAAAAAGATTGATCAAGAAACGTCTCACGCTTAAACAATATTTAATTGTTGCTCGTGGAGCAGCAAAATCTATGTATGCGGCGTTAATTCAATCTTTCTTTCTTAATGTCGATACATCAACGACACATCAGGTTACCACAGCGCCGACAATGAAACAAGCTGAAGAAGTCATGTCACCAATTAGGACTTCTATCACGCGCGCACGAGGACCTTTGTTCAAGTTCCTTACCGAAGGTTCTCTTCAAAATACCACGGGGTCTCGAGCTCTTCGAGTTAAGTTGGCGGCAACTAAGAAGGGTATTGAGAATTTTCTCACTGGATCATTATTAGAGATTCGTCCGATGGCTATCAATAAGCTTCAGGGCTTGCGTCCTAAAGTTTCCACAATTGATGAATGGCTATCGGGAGATCTTCGTGAGGATGTTGTCGGCGCTGTTGAACAGGGTGCTTCTAAGCTTGAAGATTATCTTATTATCGCAGTTAGTTCCGAGGGAACTGTGAGAGCAGGCTCTGGTGATACAATCAAAATGGAGCTTGCCGATATTCTCAAGGGTGAATATTTAGCGCCTCATGTTTCGATTTGGCATTACAAATTAGATGATCTTGAAGAAGTTGCTAACCCAGCTATGTGGGTAAAAGCTAATCCAAATTTAGGAGCAACTGTCTCATATGAAACGTATCATTTGGATGTGGAACGTGCTGAAAAGGCTCCTGCTTCTCGAAACGATATTCTCGCAAAGCGTTTCGGAATCCCTATGGAGGGTTATACGTATTTCTTTACATACGAAGAGACCCTTCCACACCGTTCTCGAGAATTCTGGCAAATGCCTTGTAGTTTGGGTGCAGATCTTTCGCAAGGGGATGACTTCTGTGCTTTCACTTTCTTATTCCCGTTGGGAAGAGAGAAATTCGGAGTAAAGACTAGAAGTTATATTACTGAACTCACATTGATGAAACTTCCTGGTGCTATGCGCCAAAAATATGAAGAATTTATTAATGAAGGAAGTCTTCATGTGATGAATGGTAATATTCTAGACATCATGGAAGTTTATGAAGATCTGGATAAATTTATTCTTACATCAGAATACGATGTTCGAACTTTGGGTTATGATCCTTATAATGCAAAGGAATTTGTCAATCGCTGGGAAACTGAGAATGGACCTTTTGGAATTGAGAAAGTAATTCAGGGAGCTAAAACAGAATCAGTTCCATTGGGTGAGATCAAAATAATGAGTGAACAACGATTACTTATATTTGATCAATCGTTAATGTCGTTTGCAATGGGCAACGCTATTACTATGGAAGATAGTAATGGCAATCGTAAGCTTTTGAAGAGAAGACAAGACGAAAAGATCGATAATGTTGCTGCTCTTATGGATGCCTGGATTGCATATAAAATTAATAAGGAGGCGTTCGAATAAGATGCCAAATGTGGTTATTGTAGCACTTCCAACGGAAGATGATTATGTAAATAAAATTTCTAGTGAAAAAGTTCCTCATATGACTATTTTATTTCTTGGCGATTTATTAAATGTAAAAAATTTGGGCAAAATTATTTCATTTACACAACATGCTTCCGATCAAATGCTTCTTCGTTTTGGTATGGATGTGGATAAACGAGGAGTATTAGGACCAGATAAAGCAGATGTTTTATTTTTTAAGAAATCGCAATGGAGTGGATTTGATTCTGTAAATTCTTTCAGATCTTCTTTATTACAAGAACCAAATATTCGAACAGCATACGATTTAGTTCCCGATCAATTTTCAGAATGGATTCCACATTTAACACTTGGGTATCCAACTTCACCTGCAAAACCTGATAATCGAGATTATCCAGGGATTTATTATGTAAGTTTTGATCGCATTGCTGTCTGGTTTGCAGAGTTTGAAGGAATTGAATTTCCTTTAAAAAGTTATGATGATATGATGATACAAAGTGCAATAAAATAAAATGTTAGAAGGGAGGTGAGCGTGGCTCAAATTGGATCCTTCTTAAAACACGCCTGGAATGTATTCACTAATCAAGAACAACAGCAAGCATACAATCGTCCTTACGCGCCTTATTATGGCACAGAAAGTTATGGATCGGCAAGACAAGATAGGCGATCACTTAGATTTAGTAATGATAAATCAATCATTACTTCAATTTATACTCGTCTTTGTATAGATATAGCTTCGATTGATATGCGCCATGTGCGATTAGATGAAGAAGATCGATATTTAGAAGATATTGATAGTGGACTTAATGAATGCTTAACTCTTGAAGCCAATATTGATCAAGCCGCGCGAGCTCTTCGTCAAGATATTGCTATGACACTTTTCGATAGTGGTTGTGCTGCAGTTGTTCCAGTTGATACATCTCTTAATCCAATCGAATCTGGCGGATATGACATTTTAACACTTCGTGTGGGTACTATTGTGTCTTGGTATCCAAAACACGTTCGTGTAAGCTTATATAATGAAACTGTTGGGATGAGACAAGAGATTACTCTTCCCAAAGAAACTGTGGCCATTATTGAGAATCCTTTATATTCTGTAATGAACGAACAGAATGGAACATTGCAGCGTTTGTTCCATAAACTTAATTTACTTGATTCTGTGGATGAAATATCTGCTTCGGGAAAACTCGATCTTATCATCCAGCTTCCATATGTAATTAAATCGGAGGCTCGTAGACAACAGGCCGAAATTCGCCGCAAGGATATTGAGTTTCAATTGAAGGGTAGTCAATACGGAATTGCCTATACAGATGGTACCGAGAAGATTACTCAACTTAATCGTCCTGTTGAAAATAATATGATGGCTCAAATTGAGTTTTTGGCAACGACATTGTATGGTCAGTTGGGTATAACCACAGAAATTATGAACGGAACGGCCGATGAGAAAGTTATGCTGAATTATTGGAATCGAACAATTGAACCGATTCTGACGGCCATTACCGAAGAATTTAAACGAAAGTTTTTAACCAAAACGGCTCGCACCCAAAAGCAATCGGTCATGTTCTTTAGAGATCCGTTCAAGTTAATCCCAATTGCAAATATTGCGGAAATTGCTGATAAGTTTACTCGTAATGAAATTGCCACATCGAATGAGATTAGACAGGTTATTGGTTGGAAACCACATCCCGATCCGAAAGCTGATTCATTAGTTAATGCTAATATGCCGGTGGATATGACAGGTACTACTGTTGATCCGACGACTGGTGCTCCAGTTGATACAGCTGCACCAACTGGAGATAATCCTGCTATAGCCGATATGGCATCTTCATTTGATCAAATTGATTCGGCCATTAACGATGCGTTTGCTGGATTAACATCGTCGAATGGGAATGGACCATGAGATTAAGCGATGGCACAATTCTCATGCATGCTGGAGCTCCATATGATCCAGTAAAAGCTCATGAATATTATATCAGAACTAGACACTTAAAAGGTCGTCATCCATCTCGTTCTGTAGTTGTTCGTTCACATACACGTAATTTGGCAAAAGGGAATTATACAGTTAGACTAAGTAATGGAAAGACAATCACTCTTACGCGCCAACAGTTAATTGAACAAGATGTTTACGCTGCCAAACGAGTTGCTGACATTACCAATCGTCTTCATGAACTAAGTGATAAACTAAAAAATATGCTTCATGAGGCCGAAAAGAAAAAAGCAACTGCTAATAAAAAACCAACTGTAGCTGATAAAAGAAAAGCTGCTTTAAAATCTAAACACTATAGACAAAGTCATAAGCAGACGCTTGCTAATAAAGCAAAAACTCAAAAAGCTAAACATCCAGCAAAGAAGGCCACAACGTCGAAAGATCCTGTCGTTGAGCTTAAGAATAAAATCACTGAGATCAAAGGTCATCTTACTGCCGCTATTAATATACAACGATCTTTGTTCGCAGCTAAGAAGAATGGATAATGAGAGTTCCCAATAGTTAGGAGGAACCGTCAAAATGGGAGGAAAGGCTAAGCCTGACTTTAGTGGCTACGCTACAAAGGCTGGTCTTAAATGCTCTGACGGCCGGACAATTCTACCTGGTGCATTTAAACATCAGGATAATGAAAGAGTTCCTTTGGTCTGGCAGCATAATCATAATTCTCCAGATAATATTCTTGGTTATGTTGAGCTAGAGCATAGAGATGACGGCGTTTATTGTTATGCTTATTGTAATGATACTCCTCAGGGCAAGAATGCAAAGATGGTGGTTCAGCATGAGGATGTCAAGTCGTTGTCGATTTACGCCAATCAGCTTACAGAAAAGGCTAGGCAGGTTCTTCACGGAATGATTCGTGAGGTAAGTCTAGTATTGTCGGGAGCGAATCCTGGCGCTCTTATTGATAATATCGCTATTGCCCATGGTGATGGAGAGATTGTCACTTTAGACGACGAAGCAATTATTTATACTGGTTTGACTATTCGGCATGGTGATTCTGAGGAGGAGACTTCCGAAGGAGAGGAGGAGACTCCCGAAGGAGAGGAAGAGACTCCCGAAGGAGAGGAGGAGACTCCCGAAGGAGAGGAAGAGACTCCTGAAGGAGAGGAAGAGACTCCTGAGGAAGCTACACATGCCGAGACTCGGTCAATTCAGGAAATTTATGATGCAATGTCGCCCGATGAGAAAGATGCTGTACATACTATGGTGGGTGCGGCTGTTGATAACGTAAAGAAAGATATTGCTCATGATAATGACGATAAGAAAGGGCGACACATGAAGCGCAACGTCTTCGAGGAGCGCGAAGGCAAAAAGGACGACGAACACGATGCTCTAAGTCATAGTGATCTCGCTGAGATCGTTGATACTGCTAAGAAAATGGGGTCATTAAGAGATGCCGTCGACTCTTATGCTCTTCAGCATGGTATCGAGAACATCGACGTCCTTTTTCCGGAAGCTCGTAATGTCACTGATACGCCCGAGTTCAATGCTAGGCGCATCGAGTGGGTTACCAATGTTCTGAACGGCACTAGGCATTCTCCTTTCTCCAGGGTTAAGTCTCTTGTTGCGGATCTGACTTTCGCAGAGGCTCGGGCAAAGGGTTATGTTAAGGGTAACTTCAAGAAGGAAGAGTGGTTCAGCGTCTCAAAGCGTAAGACCACTCCGGCTACGGTGTACAAGAAGCAGCGGTTGGACCGGGACGATATCCTCGATATCACCGATTTCGACGTTGTGATCTGGCTTAAGGCTGAGATGCGCCTCATGTTCGACGAGGAGCTTGCTCGCGCAATTCTTATTGGTGATGGTCGTGATATTGACGATCCTGACAAGATTGCCGATCCGGCTGGCGCATCTGAGGGTGCTGGCATTCGTTCCATCCTTAATGATCACGAGCTCTATGCTCCGACCTTTACTGTGGATGACTCCGCAACTGGTACGGAGATTGTGGATGGTCTTACTACGGCAATGGGTTCATACAAGGGATCGGGTGGGGCTACGTTTTATACCACATTGCCGTCTCTTACCAACATTCTTCTCACTAGAGACGAGTTTGGTCATCGTCTGTGGAAGAGTGCGTCGGATCTTGCTACGGAGATCGGTGTTTCTGATATCGTTACGGTCGAGGTTATGGAAGATGAGCCCGATCTTATTGGCATCATCGTTAATCTGAGAGACTATACCATTGGTGCAGATAAGGGTGGCGAGGTTACTTTCTTCGATTTCTTCGACATCGACTACAACCAGTACAAGTACCTGTATGAGACTCGTCTCTCGGGAGCTCTCACTAAGATTCGCTCCGCGCTTGTGATTAAGCGTGCAGCTGCTGGTGGGACGCTTGTTGTTCCTGAGCGGCCTGACTTCGATGGTACTACTGTGACCGTGAAGACCACTGCGAATGTCACTTATAAGGATAAGAGTGACGACAGCACCCTTACGACTGGTGCTCCTGTGACGCTCGATCCGGATGAGGAACTGACTGTGTACGCCGTTCCTGCTTCTGGCTATTACTTCGCAGATAACATCCACGATGAGTGGACGTTCAAGAACAACAGCTAAGGTAGGTCTTTCATGGCAAGGTTCTATGGTCGTATTGGGTATGGAGAATCTGTAGAAACAGAAGATGGGTCTGGCATATTTGTCGACAATATTACTGAGCGTTCTTATTATGGAGATGTTATTCGCAATACGCGAAATCTCCAACCAGGAGAGAATCTTACTCCAGATCTCAGCGTATCAAATTTGATCAGTATCATTGCTGACGCATATGCTAACGATCATTTCTTTGCCATCCGGTATGTAGAATGGGCGGGGGTTCTTTGGACAGTGACTAACGTCGAAGTTCAACGCCCCCGTCTTCTACTTACATTAGGGGAGGTGTATAATGGACCCGGTCCGACAGAAACTCCACCTACTCCTTAAAACGTTTGTAGATAATGTTTATTTTCAGCCTCCGATTAATAGTAGAATAGAGTATCCATGTATTGTTTACAAACGGGATAATGCTAATACAAAATTTGCGGATGACAAACCATATGACATTAGAACACGCTATATGGTCACGGTTATTGATCAAGATCCCGATAGCGCAATTCCAAAAAAAGTTGCTTCATTACCAATGAGCTCATTTAATCGTGCGTATATAACTGAAAATTTGAATCATGACGTTTATAGCGTGTTCGTTTAAAAAGAAAGGATACAAATGGCAGCCCTAACTTGGGACGTGTCGGGTGAACGCCTGTATGAAACGGGTGTGGATCATGGCGTTTTATACCTGCCGGACGAGACGGGTGATTATACCGATGGTGTAGCTTGGAATGGTCTTACGACCGTTACCGAGTCACCTGCTGGTGCTGATGCTTCACCGCAGTTTGCTGACAATATTAAGTATCTGAATCTAATTGCAGCAGAGACGTTTGGTGGCACTATTGAAGCCTTTACATACCCTGATGAATTTATGGAGTGTGACGGAACGGTCGAACCTTCTCCTGGAGTAGCGCTTGGTCAGCAGAATCGTCGAATTTTCGGTCTTTGTTATCGTACTCAGATCGGAAATGATATCGATGGTACCGATCATGGTTATAAGTTACATCTTATGTATGGGGCTCAGGCCGCTCCTTCTGAGAAGGCTTATGCAACCATTAATGATTCGCCTTCAGCAATTGCTTTCAGTTGGGCAGTTACTACCACTCCGGTAAATGTCACCGATTTCAAGCCAACGTCACTGCTGACAATTGATTCGACTAAGGTTGACGCAGATACTTTGGCCGATCTTCTCGACATTCTCTATGGAACGAGTGGAACTCCTCGTATGCCTCTTCCTGACGAGATTATTGCTATGTTTGAAGGTAGTGTAACTATGGTTGATCTGGGCGTTGCGGCAAGTCAGCCGACTTATGATTCTGGTACTCATGTTGTTACTCTTCCGTCAGTCACTGGTGTACAGTGGAAGATTAATGGCGTCAATAAGTCGCCTGGCGCTCAGCCCGCCCTTACTGTTGGTCAGACTGCTGATATTACCGCCCATCCCACAGCTGGTTATGAACTTGAGGGCGATACTGAATGGGTCTACGACTACTAAACTAAGAATTAGGTGACAGGAGACCGGAGAATGCTTAAAATCATTGTCCTTGGTAAGGAAATGTTCGACGAAACAAAGAATGAATTCATTACTGTCGACGATATAGAACTGGAGCTAGAGCATTCTCTAGTCTCACTGTCAAAATGGGAGTCAATTTATGAAATACCATTTCTAGATAAAGAGAAAAAAATAACAGAACATATTATTGGTTATGTGAAATGCATGACATTGACACCTGATGTTCCTGAAGAAGTATATAACAATCTTTCTGAAGAAAATTTTGAACAAGTTCAAGAATACATCGATGCAAAGATGACAGCAACTTGGTTCAATGAAGCACCAGGGGCTCCTAAATCTAGAGAGATTGTTACAGCTGAAGTCATTTATTATTGGATGACTGTTTTTGATATCCCATTTGAGTGTGAAAATTGGCATATCAATCGATTATTTACTTTGATCCGTGTTTGTAACATCAAAGCAGCAAAGCCAACTAAGATGAGTCGTAGTGAAGTTGCTGCTAGAAATCGTGAACTTAATGAAATGCGTAGAAAACAACTCGGCACAAGGGGGTGACAATGACAGCTCTTGTCTGGGATCAGTCCGGAGAACGTGTTTATCAAACTGGTGTTGATCGTGGAGTTTTATATCTTCCCGATGGCATAGCAGTTCCATGGAATGGTCTTACTAGTATCGAAGATACTACTAGTAAAGAGAATAATGACATCTTCCTCGATGGAGTAAAGGTCTTAGAGTATGTAATTCCGGGCGATTTTTCAGCTAATTTAAAAGCTTTCACATACCCCGTTGAATTCGATAATATTAATGGCATTCAAAGATCTACTGATGTTCCTGGATTACGTGTTCATGACCAACCACCAAAACTTTTTTCTTTGTCGTATAGAACAAAAATTGGAAATGATCTAGCTGGTATTGATGCTGGTTATTTGATTCATCTTTTATATAATGTTATTGCTAATTCCGATGCTCATGAATCACCAACAATCAATGAATCGACAAGTCCAACCGAGTTTAGTTGGGTTCTTAGCGCAAGACCAGTCACTGGTTCGTTTAATTGGCGTCCCACAGCGCACGTATCTGTCGATTCAAGAGATGTCGATCCCACGTACCTACAAGCATTTGAAGATATTCTTTATGGAACTACTGAAGTAGAGCCAAGATTTCCGGCGCTTTCGGAAGTTTCCGACATTCTCCAAGGATTTTTCTAATCATGAGAATTAACTTTCAAGGAAAAATAGCTAGATTAGAACCAATTGTTCTAATGTATACTTCACCAGGCACATATTCATTTGATAAAACTTTATATCCCGATCATACTATTTATGAGACAATAGTTATTGGTGGTGGGGGAGGTACTGGTGGTATTGTGCATGGTAATGATCCCGATAATGGTTGGGAAACTTATGCTTATGGTGGCTCTGGTGGTGGTGGGGGTTTTGCTCGAATGCGCGGATTACTAGAATTTTTAGCTGATACCACCACAATTGTTGTTGGTGATGCAGGTGCAGATGGTGATGATGCAGAAGATGATCCAACTTTAGCAACCGATGGTGGGGATGGTGGCTATTCTACTTTCGGTGATTTTATTAATGCTAGTGGTGGTAAAGGCGGATTTCATGCTGTAACATTGTCTGCTAATGAAGATCAAATTGCGAATGGTAATAGTGGAGGATTTGGTGGTCGTACTGCTGCCGGTGGAGGTGCTTTAGGAGGAACAGACGGTGTTGTTACTGGCGGTATTGATGTTATAGATGGTTTTCCTGGAAGAAGAGGTAAATTATTTATTCGCGATGCAGATATTATTGGTCAAGGCGGTGGTGGAGGAGCGGGCGGAGCAATTGCATTACAAGATGGTGATTGGAAAATAAGAATACCAAAAGCCACAGCTGGTGGTAGAGGTTCTTATGATAATGATGAACTTGTTTTTGCTCCTGGAACTGCTAGAGAAAAGCAAACCCCAGTAGCCATAGATAAACCATATTATGCAAAAGCTGGGAAAGCTGGCGGAGCTCGAGCTACACCTTTAAATAAATCCATGACATCATATGGAAATTCGGGTGATCCAGGTGCCGTGATTATTCGACTGAGTGTTGAGTAATGTCGATAGTCAATGTCACTCAAAGGGGATCGTTTGATCACATAGAGAGTTTTCTTCGTAGTGCAAGCACTTTCACTTCTAGGATCAGGCCAATTCTAGAAAAATATGGTCCAGAAGGAGTGCATGCTCTTTCTGAGGCAACTCCAAAAGATTCGGGATTAGCTGCTAACTCTTGGCGTTATGAGATTGTGGAGAGATCTGGTTATATCTCAATTCGTTGGCACAATAGTGATATTGAGGGTGGTCAGTTGGTTGTGATTCTTCTCCAATATGGTCACGGTACTCGTAATGGCGGATATGTACAAGGTCGTGATTTTATTATGCCCGCAATAGAACCGATCTTTGAAAAGATTAATGCTGAAGTAGAAAAGGAGGTGATGAAATAATGCCGTCTATTGATGACAAAGTTGTAGCAATGAGTTTTGAGAATAGCAAGTTTGAAGCTGGTGTTAGAACGACAATGGCTTCTCTTGACAAGTTGAAGAGCTCACTTCAGTTTACTGGAGCCAGCAAAGGTTTAGATACACTTAGTAGATCCATTAATGCGACAAATTTTCGTCCCCTCAATAAATCTGTAGATAGTGTAAAAGCACATTTTAGTGCTATGAATGTTGTGATGGGCGCAGCTATAGGTCATCTTACCATTCAGGCTGTCAATTTTGCTGAAAGATTCTCTAAAGCATTAACTATTGGTCCACTTCTTCAGGGCTTGGATATTTATCAGACTAAGTTACAGGCAATTCAGACTATTCTGGCAAATACCCAGGCCGCTGGAACCAAGATGAAAGATGTTACTGCCGCTCTGAATCAGCTTAATGTCTATGCTAATAAGACGATTTATAGCTTCGGTCAGATGACTAAGAATATCGGTACCTTTACTGCAGCAGGTGTTGGCTTGAAGCCAGCTGTCTCTGCAATTAAGGGTATTGCTAACTTAGCAGCATTATCTGGATCAAATGCTGATCAGGCATCTACCGCAATGTATCAGCTCTCACAGGCTATCTCAGCTGGTAGAGTAAGCCTGCAGGACTGGAACTCAGTTGTCAATGCTGGTATGGGTGGCTCTGTCTTCCAGCGAGCTCTAGCCACAACTGCTGTGGCAATGGGTAAACTTAAAGATAGTCAGTTAAAGCTTGTTGGTCCGATGAAGAATGTTTCGATCGCAGGACAATCTTTCCGTCAATCGATTCAGGCTGGACCAGGTAAGACGTCGTGGCTTACTTCTGATGTCCTTACTAAGACGTTATCGACGTTTACGGGCGATATGACCGACGCTCAGCTTGCCGCGGAAGGTTTTAACAAACAGCAAATCAAGGATATTCAGGCAACAGCTAAGACAGCTTTACAAGCTGCAACCCAAGTTAAGACTTTTAGTCAATTAATGGATATTACCAAAGAGACCATTGCAACTGGCTGGGCACAAAGCTTTGAGCTTATTATTGGTAACCTTACCCAAGCGAAGAAACTTTTCACTGATATTTCAAACTCATTAAATAATGTAATCAATGCATCGGCAGCTACTCGTAACAAGATTTTAAAGGATTGGCAGACTCTGGGTGGACGTACGCTTCTAATCAAGGCGCTCAAGGAAGCGTTCCAAGCATTAGGTGATGTTCTTCGTCCTATTAGAGATGCTTTCCGTGAGATCTTTCCTCGTAAGAGTGGTAAAGATCTTTTCGATTTGACTGTACGATTCGAGAAGCTTACCGCTACACTTAAGCCTAGTCAGAAAACTGTCGATGAGCTCCGCAGGACATTTGCAGGAATTTTTGCTGCTTTAGATATTGGCAGACAGATCATCGAAGGATTCGTAGGTGTATTCAGAAAGCTAATCGGTGATGTTGGGGTTGGTAGTGGTGGTTTTCTCAGTTTTACTGCTAATATAGGCGATTTCATCGTTGCCTTAGACAAGGCTGTTCGTAAAGGTCAGGGTCTAGATAAGTTCTTTGCTGGCTTAACACATGTGCTTGCTGGACCGGTAAAATTATTACATGAGGTTGCTCAAGCAATTGCTCATCTGTTTGACGGATTTGCTCCGCGGGGATTTTCGGTTAAAATGAGCGTCCCGATCAAGGTTTCGGAAACTTTCCATCGTATTCTTGACGCCATTGTTAGTGCGTTACAGGGATTGGGTCCTGCTATTAGCAAGGGTATTCAGAATATGAACTTCGAACTAATTTTGAGCACCATTCGAACAGGTCTCTTTGCCGCTTTGGTATTAATGATTGCTAAGTTTGTCAGAGGAACTACTTTAGAGAAGACTCTTGGTATCTTTGGCAATCAGCTCGGTAGAGGATTTGCTAAGAATCTTGGTGGCGGAATTCTAGGTAATCTCAGTAAGTCATTTGGAAGCTTAACTGGCACTCTCAAATCTATGCAGCAGAATCTCCAGGCAAAGACGCTCGAGGAGATTGCTATTGCAATTGCCCTCTTGAGCGCTTCTCTTGTGGCTTTATCATTCGTCAAGCCTAAGAGACTTAATTCTGCTCTGGGTGCCATTGCTATTGGTTTCGGTGAACTCATTGGCGTTATGGTTGCTATGAATAAGCTTACTGATGCTAAAGCAACTATTAAACTTCCTGTTATTGCAACATCATTGGTTCTGATGGCTTCCGCGATCGACATACTTGCCATTGCTGTATTTGCTTTGGGTAAACTCAATGGTGATGAATTAGCTAAAGGCTTGGGAGCAATTGCAATTCTCTTGGGAACTCTTGCCGCAGCATCTGTTGTGTTATCTAAGGGTTCTATTGGTTTGACTATTGCCAGTCTTGGTATTACTCAAATCGCCATTGCTTTAAATATCATGGCCCTCGCTGTTCTCCAATTCGGCAAGATGGACCTTGTCTCGCTTGGTAAGGGTCTGCTTGGAGTTGGTGGAGCTCTAGTTGCAATTGCAATTGGTATGAGGTTAATGCCTAAGACTCTACCTATAACTGGCGCAGGTTTGGTTATTGTTGCCTTTGCACTCGATATTCTGGCAAAGGTTATGGCTAAATTTGGTGCCATGGATCTGAAGACAATTGGTAAGGGTCTAATAGGCATTGGTGGTGGACTGGTCATTATAGCAGGTGCTATGCAGTTAATGCCCAAGAGTGTTGTGATCACCGCACTAGGTCTCTTTGTAGTAGCAGAAGCATTGGATAAGATTGTAAGTGCGGTTCAAAAGATGGGTCAAACGCCCATTAAGCAACTTGCAACTGGTTTAATAAGTCTTGGTGTTGCGTTGGGTATCTTGGCTATTGGTATGAAAGCTATGGCTGGAAGTCTAACTGGAGCTGCTGCATTAACAATAGCTGCTGCTGGTTTGTCGCTTCTGATACCAGCACTGATTGCTCTTGGTAATCAGTCATGGGCCAATATCATCAAGAGCTTAGTTGGATTGGGCATTGCACTTGGAGCTATAGTTCTGGCTGCCAATGTTCTTGCTCCATCTATTCCTGTATTATTGGGATTTGGAGCAGCATTAGTTGTTATCGGTGCTGGTTTAGCATTAGCTGGTGCTGGTATTGCCTTAATCGGCTTAGGTCTCAGTGCAATTGCTGTATCTGGTGCTTCTGCTATTGGGATTTTAATCCAAGCATTAATTGATTTTAGTAAATCTATTGGTGAAATGGGTGTAAATACTGTTCTTGGCTTACTACAAATTGTTAAAGCCTTTGCCAAGGTTGCTCCACAATTAGTTGATGCTATGGTTAAGATTGTTAATTCACTAACAGAAGTGGTAATTAAATCATCGCCGAAGATTGCTGAAGCATTAGTTGTCATGTTACTTTCTGCACTGAAAGCTCTCGATGATCACGGCGATGAGATTATTCAAGCTGGTTTTGGCATTTTGGAGAAATTACTCCAGGGAATTAGTGATAATATTGGTCGGGTGGTGACAATAGCTGCCACAATCATTATTAATCTCGTCAATTCACTGGCAAACAATGCTGATAAACTTATTCGTGCTGGCTTTAACATGATAATTCATATTGTGACCGGAATTACGAATAACATCAATAGATTAATTACCGCTGGAGTAGAAGCTATAGCCAATTTCTTGATTGGTATGGCCAAGAATGCTGCTGATATTGTAAAAGCTGGTGGAGAAGCAATTGCTCACTTCATTACTGGTATAGGTAATGCTGGATCAAGAATTGTGCTTGCAGCTGGACGAGCCGCGAGTAAATTTGTTAATGCGTTAATTACAGCTTTAATTGGATTCGATAATAAGATGGCTCGGGGTATTGTTAGACTCTTGAATTCTACTGCAGACACCATTGATAAGTATGAACCACAGATAATTAAAGCAATGGCTAGAATTGGTGTTGCTATTGTCACTGGAATAATAAAAGGTATGTCGAGTGAAGCTGGAAGTCTTGCTCATTCTATTAAAGATAAAGCCACGGGTATTGTGAAAGGCTTTGCTGGTCATTTAGGAATTCATTCACCTTCAAGAGAGACATACAAAATTGGTCAGTTTATCATTCAAGGTCTAATTAATGGTATGAATCAAACTTTTCCAAAGGCTCATACTGCTGTTGACAACATGAGTGCTGCTTTGTTGAACACAATGAATGGTATCTCTTTCGATGATCTACTTCATACCGAGCCGAAGATCACTCCTGTCTTAGATCTTTCTGGTGTTCAAAATGGGAGTAAAAAGCTATCGGGTATACTGAATAAGAATTCGTTGAGCGGTAGAATTGCTCTCGATCACGCTTCTGTTATTTCTGCTCGGCAGTCTCCGGCGGAAATTACTGATGCAGTCAAGCAAGCTGGCGAACGTTCTATTAAATTCGAGCAGAATAACTTCTCACCCAAGGCATTATCGCATGAGGAAATCTATAGGCAGACGAGGAACCAGTTGTCCCAATTCAAATCTGCTACGGCGTCGACTTAAGGGGATCTGATGTTAAAAACAGTAGACGTATATAGCACATTGGGATTGGCTAGCACTTTAACTTTTGACGAAGATCTTCCTGTCGAAAGCGATTTTGTACAAGTTAAGAATATCGATGGACTTGATCCGGTCAAAGCGAATATTGACACTGTTGCTGCATCTACCAGAGATGGCTTAAGTTCAATCGACACAAGCGTTCCTTCTCGTAACATTGTCATGACTCTTCGTCCGAATCCGGATTGGAGTAGTTATACAGCCGAGACTCTCCGGAAATTTCTCTATTCCTATTTTATTCCCAAGAATAGAGTGAAATTAGTTTTTGATAGTGATGAAGTTGGTGTAGTAGAGATTTCCGGGGTCGTGGAGAGTTGCGATGCAAATCCTTTCTCCAAAGATCCTGAATATGTGATCTCAATTATCTGTGAAGATCCTTATTTCACAGCCGTTGAAGCTACGGTTGTTACTGGAAGTGTAATAAGCCCAGAGGATTGGGAAACTTTAGCAGAAATAGTTCATATTGATGGTACTGTACCGGTTGGGTTTAAAGTAAGTATGTCCTATGGAGCTCTTACTCGAGCCTCAATGCAAGTTGCGGACCCAGCTGTACAGATATTTACTGTTGTCTATCACACAGATGATACCGTTGTCTTCCAGATGAATTCTGTTCCAGGAGAGAAATTTGTTCGAACGGTTGATTCAACTACTGGCCACTTCACAAACATTCTCAAGAGTGTGATGTTTGGTTCTGTTTGGCCCATGCTTCAACCTGGAGATAATAAGTTTTCTGTAGTATCTCCTGGATTAACAGGACTTGGTTATACCTGGGAGCTTAGTTGTTTTGAGAAATTTGGTGGCATTTAATGGAGCTTTATACTTATATTCTTAATTCAGATGATCCATTAGAACCTGGCACATTTGATAAAATAGATGTTATTGAGGATTATGAATCAATTATTTGGACAGAACGATATTATGGAGATAGTGAATGTGAGATAGTCTTTGCTAAAAATTCTCCCGAACGTAAAAAATTATCCCCAGGTATCTTTCTTGGTGTAGATGAATCAAATGAACTTATGAGTCTGGAAACTATTGAACCCAATGGGGACACGTTAAACTACAAAGGTATTGGGCTTTTACCTTGGCTCAATAACAGATTTGTTAGAACGTCAAAATTGCATAAAAGAAAAGATTGGAAGATCAAAGATAAAGCTCCGGGGGAAATATTATGGTATATGCTACAGCAGATGGTTGGTGTTGATAGCGATTTCTTAAATCCAGATGATACGGATATTCCTCAGAAATATTTGGATAAACTTAAAATTCCTGAAATAGGTCTGCATGAATTTGATGACTCAGATGATCCAGTAACATTATCTGTTTCGTTTGCACCTTTATATGATGAAATGAAGCGGATAGCCATGACCTATCTAATCGGAATGAAGCTTATATTTGAACCAGCTAATTTCGATCCTTATACAGATGAACCTCTTGGCTTCTTAAGTTATAAAGGATTAGATCGAACAAGTAATCAAGTACCCGATTCACCAGACGATCCTCTAAATGAGATTGTTCGATTCTCGGCCGATCTGGATTCATTGCAGAATATCCAAGAACTTGAATCTTTAGCTCAATACAAAACGATAGTCTTCTCGTTTGCACAAAGTACTAATGTTGATATTGGTACTGCTGATGGAGCAAATGCTGGTGTAGCTTATCTTACACCAACAGATGAAGATGATCAGATGTCTGGATTTAATTGTCGAGCTGAGCAAATATTCACTGATATTTCTGGAGTTGGTGATACTGTACTTTCAACTGTTGCTGATTTAACAGAAGAAGATGTTGACGATCTTAAAAAAATGTTGGGTTCGGCTGCCAAAAAGACTTTGGCAAACGCCTTTATAATCCGAGCTGTAGATGGAGAGGTTACTCCAACTGACATGTTTGTCTATGGTCGGAATTATGGTATGGGTGATTTAATTGAGTATCAAGCTGATGACGGACTTATTTCAGTTACCAGAATTACGGAGCATATTCTCTCTCAAGATGCTGCTTCTGGTGAAAGAAGTTTTGAAGTCTTTAGCCGAGATGAAGATAACCTACCAATTGGATGATAATGCTATTAATTTATATGATATTGATTACAATTCTTAGCTTATACATTGGCTTCATGATTGCAAGAATGTTAGGGCGACGACAACAAAAATATGTCGGTAATATCGTCGTTAATAAAAATACAGATGGAATAACGATGTATTCTCTCGAATTAGATAGTGATCCGGAGATTATCGATTCGAGTAAAGAAGTAATTTTTAAGGTAGTTTTTCCTGATGTTGAGTCTGATGGGTTTGAAGTTACTCGTAGTAGTTAGTATCGCGAGTAAAACACTTACTATAATGAAACTCAACAGAAAGGAATCTTATGTTTGGTAAGAGCACAGTAAGTTTGTTGCTCGAAGATGAGATCGCTCACAGTATTCGTAAGCTGAAAGAGCATGATCCATCCTCAGATGAATATCTGAAGATACTAGACAGAATTGTCACCATGCAGCGGTTGAAGGAAGAAGATAAATCCTTCTCCGTGAGCAAGGACAATCTGACAGTAGTCTTCGGGAATCTTCTAGGGATCTTCATGATCATCAAGCACGAACACGTGAACGTGATCACTTCTAGAGCATTCCAGTTGCTGCTCAGACCGATCACAAGAACTTGATTAGAGTTGAAAAGACTGGGCCCCTTCGGGGGTCCTTTCTTTTTTGCTCGCAGTAGAAACACGTACTATATTAGAAAGGTAGAGGCTATCCATAGAGGAATTGAGAAAACCTATGGAGTGCTAATTCCACCACCTATCTTTTTGTTTCGCAACCTCAACATTGTATTTATTTTTTTCAAAAAACCCCGGGGGAATTTTGGCTAAAGGTCGTAGATATTACATCGCATATAATGAAAGCTATTCCACTAAAGGAGAATCTAATGTTCAAGCTTCATTCAATCCCGATCGTCATTGTAGTTGCCTTTGGCACCCTCATGGCGCTTGGATTGCATGAGCTGTATGGCACAGTGATTCACGCCCTGCAGTTCGCATAGCTCAAGAAGGGAGTCCATCAGATACACGGACTTCCTTTTTGTTCGCAGAAAAAACACATCCTATAGTGAAACCCCTATAGAAAGGAATTTTCATGGCCACCATCGCCGCCCCCATCGCTCGCTTCGCGATCCGCAGTCTTGTGACGTATGCGTACGTCCGGATTGGTCTGGATCTCGTCGAGCTGTCGGTTCGGAGTGGACGGACACTGAAGTCCCGTTTCAGTCGGTAGTTTCATAAAGGGAAGTCCATCAGATACACGGACTTCCTTTTTGTTCGCAGAAAAAACACACACTATAATGAAGAGTAATCTGTAAATCTTCAAAGTTGTAAAGTTGTAAAGTTGTTTGTTTTTGTTTTTTTGCCCCGGAGGAAAAATGAAAAAAATCCTTCTTGTTGTTGTTTATTATGTCGGTTACATACAAGGAGTTCTACACAGAAAGCTCGCACGGTGAACATGCGTTATAATAGGATGGATACTTTCGCCGTAAGGTGAAGACGCTCACACGATGCCATCCTCGCCCTAAATTTTTTTGAAGGAGGTGAATATGATCTATATAGTCGAAAAGAAAACATATGGATTTTGGAAGTTCATGGGAGATATCTTCATGACAATTTTCACGGGCGGGCTCTGGCTTATCTGGATCTTCGTGCGTGAAATGCGAAGAAGGTCGTGTTAATGTCGTGGAAAAAAGACTTCATAGAGTTGTGTTAAAATATCCAATGGGTCTTTCCCACTCCGTATTCATTCGAGCCCATACTCGAGCTCAGGCAGAAAAGAGGGCCTTGAAACAAAATCCAAAAGCTACAGGTATCGATCGTTCACCTCATCCACAAAGTTGAAAGGGTAAATATGTATTTTGCTGGTATTGCTCATAAGGCAAAATTTCTATTGAATCAAAATTCATCCACAATTCTAACTGGTGTTGGGGTTGTGGGAACTGTTGGTACCGCAATGTTAACTGGTCGTGCGTCATTTAGAGCAGCTAGAATTCTTGATGATGCGCATAGGGAAATCACTAGAGATTTAGAGCACTCGGATGAGCATAATGGAGACTATATTCATTATGGTCCCATTTCTCTATCTAAGTTCGATGTAGTCAAGCTTACTTGGAAGTATTATCTTCCGCCTATTGGTGCTGGTGTCGTGACTATCACGGCTATTGTTTTTGCTCATCGCATTGACGCCAAAAGAGTCGTAGCACTTACAGTTGCTTCCGGTATTTCAGAGCGTGCTCTCAAGGAGTATAGGGAGAAGGTTGTCGAGAAACTGGGCGATCGTCAGGATACGAAGCTTCGTGATGATATTGCTCAGGATCGTGTAAATGCTTCGCCTCCGAGCAAAGAGCTTGTTATTACTGGTGAAGGTCGTTCTCTTTGTATGGATGCATTGACTGGGCGTTATTTCATGAGCACAATGGAAGAGCTCAAGCGTGCTGAGAATCATGTTAATCATATTATCAACGCGCAAATGGGTGCTAGTTTGAGCGAGTTCTTCGACGAGCTCGGTCTTGCTCCTACCGCATATTCCGATGAAGTTGGCTGGAATCCCGACAAGCTGGTTGAGCTTATGATCTCGACAACTATGTCTCAGGATAACAGACCTTGTCTGGTGGTGGATTTTGATCCCCACCCTTTCTCCAGCTTCCTGCACTTTCATCGATAAACTGGCCTCGTGGCTGTGATATAGAGTGGGATAACTAATGATTTTCGGCATTATTTTAACCACATTGTGTTGTTATGGAGCAACCGGAAATTGGGGTTATAGTATACAAATTCTCAGTATTGTCTGTCTTGGACTTGGATGTATAATTGCTGATCTGAGAGGAATATAAGTTGTTAAAGAAAACAATCAAGTACAAAGATCTAGATGGAAATGAGGTAGAAGAAGATTTCTACTTCCATCTTTCCAAAGCTGAACTAGTCGAGCTCGAGATGAGCAAAAAAGGCGGATTGTCTGAGATGCTGAAGCGGATTGTCGCCTCTGCAGATGCTCCCGCAATCATCGCCGAGTTCAAGAACATTATCTTGATGTCTTATGGCCAGCGTTCTGAAGACGGTCGTTTCTTCAAGAAGAATCAGCAGCTACGTGATGAGTTCCAGGGTTCGGAAGCATATTCGGAACTCTTTATGGAAATGGTTACTGATGTGGATGCTGGAATTCAGTTCATTACTTCCATCGTTCCAGCTGGACTGGTTGAAGAAGCTGCTCTAGAGGCTGCTAAAATAGAGGCTGGTAAAGCAGAGTTAGCTTCAGTTCCTGAAACAGAAGAACCAAAGACCGAACCTGTAGAAACGCCTCCAGCTCAGGAAGATGAGACTGGTAAGGGCGACAATTAATAAGGAGTTGAAATGTTTTCATTGGCTACGACTAAGCTAGCGATCAATGTTATTTCTAGTCTCGGTGTAACGAAGGTTGTCGGCGACATCATCAAGAACAATACTACGGTGATGACTGGTTCTCAGAAACTTCTGGTCAATGCTGGTACGCTTGTTCTCAGCTCTATGCTTGTCGAACAGGCCACTAATCATGTCAATAACACGATCGATGAACTTGTCTATTGGCATAAGAGGGAGACAGAGCAAACAGAAGAGTCTCCTACTGGTCCTACTGCAGCTTAAAGTAATTAAAGAGAGTGCCCTAACCGGTACTCTCTTTTTGTCAAAAGTTAGGACATAAATGGATCCAACTGAATTTCCACCGAATAGTCAAGCAAGTAAGAACCCCGGTGAGAATAAAAATGTGGAAAAAGTCACATCGGGAGAAGTTATTCGGAAGAAAAAGTCTCTTCGCTCGCAATTTAGAGAGACATTTATTGCTGGAGATCTAAAAAGCTCAATTCGTTATGTTTCTTTCGATATTTTGCTTCCAGCTTTACGTGATATGCTTTGGGAAGCTGGTTCGGGCGGAATTGAGAAGTTGATTTTTGGAGATTCTCGTCGTCGAGGAGGATCCACAGTTCCGCCGTCAGGACCACTTGGACATGTTAATTATACTCGTTATTCAGGTAGCAGGATCGCGGCACCACAAAGAGCAATGAGTCGAATGGCACGTGCTCGTCATGATTTCGATGAAATTGTCTTGTCGTCGCGAGGAGAAGCTGAAGAAGTAATCGACCGACTATTTGACCTGGTGAGTCGTTATGAACAAGCGACAGTGGCAGATTTATACGATCTTGTTGGCATTCCCTCTAGTCACACCGATCATAAGTGGGGCTGGACAGATCTTCGGGGAGCTGGGGTTACTCGAGTTAGGGATGGCTACTTACTGGACATCTCGAACCCGCAGCCGCTCAACTAAGGATAAGCATGAAACTAAAAACGTATTGGAGCTTGCTAAAGGTTCTGTGGTATCTGATCAAGATATATTGGAAGTATCAGGCGACGAAAGAACTGACTGATGGCAAGAGAGTCAATTAGTTTAGAAGAGTTTGTTTATCGAGTTGAACGTTTTTGTGATTTCTTTTTAGAACAAATTCCAGAAGGAGATATACAAGGTTCATCTGATATAAAGATAATTCAAGATTTAAAAAGCGATTGTGCAGATATTCAAGCTGGTGTTTTACCAGTATCCTCTATAAATATGAGAGAAGCATCATTTGTTGGTCTTTATGATCATATGAGAGGGACCTAAGGAGTACATAATGAAATTAGTTCCAGCGGTTATTACCACTAAGCTGGGCCGAAATGCCTTACAGTTACAGAAAGCTTCCCCCACAGTTCTCTTCGGAGTTGGTGTTGTGGGTGTGGTTGGTGGAACTGTTCTGGCATGTCGAGCTACCTTGAAGATGGATGGGCTTCTGGATGAAGCTGCAATGAAGATGGACCAGGTACGTGCTATGAATCATCCTCAGTATAGCGAAAAAGATCGTGAACATGATTTAACTCTCGTCAGGTACCAGACCGCTATCGGTATTGTTAGACTGTATATGCCCGCCCTTATCGCGAGTGGGGTTGGGATTGCGGCCCTAACTAGCTCACATCGCATTCTCTCTCAGAGAAATGCAGCTTTAACCGCAGCATATGCAACTCTCGACGAAGCCTTCACGAGATATCGTAGTCGTGTGATTGAAAAGTACGGTGAGGATCAGGATCGAGACTTCCGTTTCGATTCAGAAACAGCACAAATCGATACTGGTGGTAAAAAGAAAAAGGAAATCACTAGAGTTTCTGGCGAGGTATCAGGTTATGCTCGTTTCTTCGATCAGTATAGTTCTTCTTGGAGTAAAGAGCCCGAGTATAATCTAATATTTCTCAAGTGTCAACAAAATTATGCTAATGATTTACTAAAAATGAGAGGTCATGTATTTTTGAATGAAGTATATGATTGTCTCGGTATACCAAGAACTAAGGCTGGATCAATTGTTGGTTGGGTTCTATCTGATGATGGATCAACTGATAATCATATCAGCTTTGGTGTTTTTGAAGGACAAACTGAAAATGCTCGTGATTTTGTAAACGCTCGTAATGGAGCCGTTTTGTGTGACTTTAATGTCGACGGCATTATCTTTGATAAAATTGAGCATAGGGAGGCCTTATCATGGCAGCAGGGGCAGTAGCTGAGCAGGTGGCTACTGAAATCGAAACAGTAGCTGGAGATCTCGAGCAGGTTGCTTCTGTAGCTCGAAGTCTCGATGGCAAAATGATTACTTCCTTTACTGTTGGCTTGGGAATTGGTCTTGGTGTTGGCTTTTATGTTGGTTATCGTTATAATAAGAAGAAGCTTCGGGCTGAGATCTATGCAGATGCAGAAAAGGAAATTGCTGAAGTTCGTGAAATGTATCAGCGGAAGGTTATTGCTGCAGAAGCTCAAGCGGAGAAGGGTGATTTAGAAAATCTTGTCCAGGAAAAGGGATATGTTCCTGAACAAGAAGAACTTCCTCATACCGAATATGCACGTCTAGAAGAGCCGACGGATGAACCAGGCCTTCAGCGGATTCGTCCTCCAGGACCGGTTGCTCCGGCAACTAGAACTGGGCCGCCATCATCTGTACCGAAGGATAAGGATGATGATTGGGATTGGGAAACTGAGATCGATAAGAGAGATCCCGATCAGCCCTTTGTTCTTCATCAGGATGAATATGCCACAAACGAGAGTGGATATTTACAGTCAGCACTAACTTATTATGTTATTGACGATGTTCTTGTTGATGATTCGGATCCACAGACAATTCTCAGTAATCGAGATCGTTTAATCGGCCATGCTCTAGATTATTTTGGACATGGTGCGGATGATTATAATACAGTTTATGTACGAAATTCTGTATTAGAACTTGAATACGAGATTAGTAGGGTCCGATTAAGTTGGGAAGTTGAAGTGATTGGTCGTAGTCCAGATGAAGCCGGATGAACCATATTACCAGTGGCTTATCTCTTTAATTGAATTTCCTCCGAACTTCAACCAGACATTTGATCAGTTACTCGAGTGTCTGCACAAGAAGGAATTTGTCTGGTTCATTTCAGGGGATGATAATCGAGTCCAAGATGGTAAAGATCTCAGAACTGACTTCATGTATAAATTTGATATTCCAAATGATTTTCCTGAATTGGAATTCAAGTCATATGTTTCAGTTCTTGAAGTAATAATTGCAGTCAGTCGAATTCTCGAGTTTGTTGCGGGTGGAGAAGCTCCTGCTTGGGCTTGGCGACTGATTGAAAATCTTGGACTGAATCATTTCTACGATCCTTTGAATAGAGACAAGTTAAATGGAGTGGATGAAATTATTGAAACTTTCCTTTGGAGAACTTATGATCGAAGTGGTAAGGGAGGATTCTTCCCCCTGATTTGCCCCCAAGAAGATCAAACCAAAGTTGAAATATGGTATCAATTAAATGCGTATGTCAACGAAATTGTTCAAGCGTAACCTCCTAGCTAATCTTAATTGAGGAAGGAGGTTTTAGCTAGATGGCCTTTTATGAGATTCGTTCTAAAGAGGTTAAGGGTGGTGGTATTGAGTTATATCCTGACTTCGTCGTAGAACGTTCTCAAGATCTGTTGGTCCAAGGTAGGACCTTCTATGCAATATGGGATGAAGAAAAAGGCCTATGGTCTCGCGATGAGTATGATGTTCAAAGACTAGTTGACAAGCATCTTGAAGAAGAAGCTGAGAAGCTTAGGAAAGAAACGGGGATAAAATATCAGGTCAGATATATGCGTTCATTCGGCAGTAATGCTTGGGCGCAGTTTCGAAAGTATATGGCCAACATAAGTGACAATAGTCATCCACTGGATTCTAAAATCCTATTTTCAAATTCTTCAGTAAAGAAAACGGACTATGCTAGTAAGCGTCTAAGTTATCCGTTAGAGGAAGGTGATATCTCAGCCTGGGATGAATTAGTAGGAACATTATATTCAGTAGACGAGAGGGCTAAGATTGAGTGGGCCATTGGATCTATAGTAGCTGGAGACTCGAAAGACATCCAGAAATTCTTTGTTCTCTATGGTCCAGCTGGTTCAGGAAAATCAACAATCCTGAATGTTATTCAGAAGTTGTTCGAAGGCTATACAACCACGTTCGATGGAAAAGCATTAGGACGAAGTGACAGCACATTTGCCACAGAGGCCTTTAAGTCAAATCCTCTTGTTGCTATACAACACGATGGCGATCTTTCACAGCTAGATGATAACACTCGGCTTAACTCAATTGTCTCACATGAGTTAATGACTATGAATGAGAAATATAAGCCGAGTTATACCGCTAAATCTCAAGCCCTCTTGTTTATTGGCACTAATCAACCAGTCAAGATAACTGACGCAAAATCGGGGATTATACGCAGATTAATTGACATTAATCCATCCGGGGTCAGATTACCTGTTAGACACTATAATACGTTACTTAGCCAAATTGATTTTGAATTAGGGGCTATCGCATCACATTGTCTCAAGGTATATTTGAGTATGGGCAAGAATTACTATAATGGATACCGTCCTTTGACAATGATGTTGCAAACAGATATTTTCTTTAACTTCATCGAAGCATATTATGACGTCTTCAAATCTCAGAACTATACAACCTTGAAGCAAGCGTATGGGTTGTATAAGGAATATTGTGATGAAACTGGAATTAACAGGCCTTTACCGCAGTATAAAATTAGAGAAGAGCTGCGTGATTACTTCGATGATTTCAAAGATCGAGGTGAAATAGATGGGGAACAAGTTCGTAGCCTTTACATCGGCTTCAATGCGGAGAAATTTAAGGTTCCTAAAGAGAATGACGAAGACCTACCTGCGTTTTCTCTTGTTATGGATGAAACTACTTCGCTTCTTGACACGTATCTGGCTGATCAACCCGCTCAGTACGCTAACAAGAAAGGAACTCCGGGTCGAAATTGGAGTAATGTAAAATCGAAACTATTAGATATTGATACATCTCGACTTCATTATGTAAAGGTACCAGAACATCATGTTGTAATTGACTTTGATCTCCAATCCACCAATGGTATCAGTGGGTTAGAGCGCAATTTAGAAGCTGCTAGTAAATGGCAACCGACCTATGCTGAGCTCAGCAAATCTGGCGAAGGTGTGCATCTTCATTATGAATATCCTGGAGATACTACTGAATTAGCATTAATGTACTCCGAGGGTATCGAGATCAAAACATATCCTGGTGATGCTTCATTACGACGTAAATTAACTCGCTGTAATTCAGTTCCAGTGTCGATTCTGACTAGTGGTCTTCCTCTTCGACCGAAGAAGGAGAAGATGCTAAAAGGAAAGACTATTACAAGCGAAAAGGGTCTTCGCGAATTAATCGAACGCAATTTACGTAAAGAGATCCATCCTGGCACTAAGCCATCGATCGATTTCATTGCTCATATTCTCGAAGAAGCTACTGAAAATGGCTTAAAGTATGATGTTTCAGATCTTCGGTCGAGACTTATGGCCTTCGCCAACAATAGCACTAATCAAGCAACGACGTGTCTGAAGGTTGTTCAGAACATGAAGTTCTCTTCAGATCCAGAGCTGAATTCAGACGAGTCGGTTGAGGTCAATGATGACCGTCTGGTTATATTTGACGTGGAGAGTTATCCAAACCTCTTCATTATCTGCTGGAAATTCAAGGGAGATAATACGGTTGTTCGGATGATCAATCCAAGTCAAGCGGAAGTTGAAGCATTGTCAAAGTTGAAATTGATCGGCTTCTACAACAGGCGTTACGATAATCATATTCTCTATGCAGCTATCTTGGGTTATACTGTGGAGCAAATCCATGAATTGACTCGTCAGATCATCATCGAGAATAATCGTAACGTCATGTTTGCCCAAGCTTATAATCTTTCCTATGCTGATATTTGGGATATTAGTTCGGTTAAGAAGAGCTTGAAGATGTTCGAGATCGATCTCGGTATTCATCATATGGAGCTCGACTTACCTTTAGATCAGCCAGTTCCCGAAGAGAAATGGCCCCAGGTGGTCGACTATTGTGTTAATGATGTGGTAGCCACAGAGGCTGTTCTGGAGGATCGCTGGGAAGACTTCGTGGCCCGCCAAATCCTCGCTGAGCTGAGTGGACTGACGATCAACGACACAACTCAAAGACATACTGCCGAGATCATCTTTGGTAAGGATAAGAACCCACAGAAGAGCTTCGTCTATACAGACCTAAGTAAGGAATTCAATGGATATATTTTTGACGCTGGAAAAAGCTCCTATCGGGGTGAGAATCCCGGTGAAGGTGGATATGTCTATTCTGAGCCAGGCATTTACACCGATGTCGCTCTGCTTGACATTGCTTCTATGCACCCAACCACAATCGAGATCCTTAATCTCTTCGGTAAGTACACACCTAAATTCAGCGATCTCAAACAAGCCAGACTGGCTATCAAGCGTCATGATTTCACTCTAGCCAGAGAAATGCTAGATGGACGTCTTGCTCCCTTCTTGGAAGATGAAGATGGAGCAGACAAGTTGGCTTATGCTCTCAAGATCGTGATAAACTCCATCTATGGTTTGACCTCAGCAAGCTTCCCTAATCCATTTCGTGATCCTCGTAATAAAGACAATATTGTTGCCAAGCGCGGCGCTTTGTATATGATCGATCTCAAACATGATATTGCTGCCCGCGGAGAACGAGTTATCCATATTAAAACTGATTCAGTTAAAATTCCTAACGCTCGAAAATCAGATATCAAGTTCGTTATCCAACATGGCAAAAAATATGGTTACGAATTCGAGCACGAAAAAACCTTTGATAAATTCTGTCTAATAAATGATGCTGTTTATATTGCTCGGGCCGGAGATACCTGGACAGCTGTCGGAGCACAATTCCAGCATCCCTATGTATTCAAGACATTATTCTCCGGGGAAGAACTGACATTCGACGACTTCTGTGAAACAAGAAATGTGACACAGGGGACAATGTATCTTGATCGAGAGGAACAGGATAAAGATGAGAAACTTGATGTTAGCCGCATGCGCCACCTTGGGCGTGCTGGCCGGTTCGTACCTGTTGTCAAAGAAGGTGGGACCCTCTATCGAGTCAAGGACGAGCGCTTCTACGCGGTAACCGGCACTAAGGGTCATCGTTGGATAGATGCAGATATAGCTAAGACAATACCCAATCTCGAAATCGATATGTCCTTCTTCGAAAAATTGCGCGAAGATGCTGTAAGGGCGATCGAAAAATTCGGCTCATTTGAGGAGTTCGTAAAGTGACCACATTTCTAATTTTTGATATTAATTCTAAAAAAGAAGTTACAATGCGTGAGATTGATATCCCAGATGAGCTCGATGGTCAAGAAGTGCGTCTTGAGGAAACATTAAAACATAATATCAATCCACCATTTAGTGGCAAAACTTTAGTTGTTGAAAAAGATAAGATCCGAACTTTTCGTCTTAGAACCGAAGTTGTGGAGACATGAAAATTACAAGATGCGATATTCATCCCGATCGTAAAGCAGTTGCCACATTTAGAATTATAAAATATACTACGGTTGGTGTAAGGCCATTACTTTATCTTGGCGCAGATGGTTATATAGTTGATTTATGTGAAGAATGTGCAACTAAAATTCCCAAAAAGGAGCATAATGGGAGTCCATCAGGATAGCGAAACATATAAGAAAATCAAACAACTTTTAGATATTCCGCCTGATGAACCAATCTTTATTATCAGAGCACAGGATAAATTCTCTGTAAAAACTATTCAGTCATATCGTAAAAAAGTACGTGATGGATCTATAATTGGTGCTAAAGGATTACGCGAATGGTATGAGAATGTTGGATCTGTTATTAATGACTTTATAAATTGGCAACGTGATAATCGAAATAAAGTTAAGGCACCAGACTAATGGAAAAAGTGTTTTCACCTTTCGTTACTCAAGAGTTAAAAGAACACTGTATGGATCTGATTAATAGAAGTGTAAGTTTCACGGTAACTATTTGGAAAGATGTAAATGGCCAACCCCATCATTGGGTAGTTAAGGATAATGACGATGCCACCGAATGATAAAACTGTATTGATGGAAGGTGTGCGGATTATTTTCCGCAACTTCGCTGGTAAAGAGGGTAAGTATAATCGAGAAGGCGATCGGAATTTTGCGGTATTGCTAGACGATGAAGTGGCCGAGGCAATGGCAGCAGATAATTGGAATGTAAAGTGGCTGAATCCTCGGGGTGAGGACGAAGAGGAAACTCCGCAGGCATATTTGCCAGTCTCAGTTAGTTACAAGGGTCGACCACCCAGAGTAGTGATGATCACTTCTGGCGGCCGCACTAACCTGGATGAGACTAATATTGAAATGCTGGATTGGGCTACCATCGTTAATGTGGATCTAATTGTCAATCCTTATGAGTGGCTGGTTAATGGTAAGAGTGGAATCAAGGCTTATTGTCAAAGCCTTTATGTGACTATTGAAGAAGATGAGTTGGAGAAGAAGTACAGAGAGCTCGATCAGCCATCATGATTCTATTGACGATTGTCATCGTTGCAATCATTATTCTGATCAGCATCGCATTTGGGTATTATCTCGGAAGTATACGTAATCGTCAAATTCAAACCAGAGTCGAGGATTAATGGACAATACAAGTATCACCGAAAAGTATGTACGTAAGCCACTGTTCGTAGATGCTGTTCAGGTAACTGAGGAGAATTTCGAGGAAGTTGCCCGTTGGTGTTTCGGTGAGATTCACAATATTGACGAGTCAAGTGTTGATCGTGAGGCGGCAGTTGAACCCTCTAAGCAGTATATTCATGTTCGCGTTCACAACCCCAAGAATCCACGCCAGACGAAGGCTTTCGTAGGAGACTGGATTCTTTACACAGAGCGCGGGTACAAAGTCTACACGACCAAGGCCTTCCAGGCCAACTTCGATCTCGTAACGGAGGAGAGTTCATAACATGACGTGGACTATCAGTTTGGCTGGACATGATGACATGTCTGGAGATCAGAAGGAATCTTTTGAGAACTATTTGGTTGAGGAGATTAAGTCACTAACTCAGAAGCTTGTTAATACAGAGGGTTGTAATGTGACATCCGCTAATGTTACGACCAATACAACCGGCACAGTTAATGCATTAGTAACGGAGGAGAGTTAGCATGAGTAATGCTGCTATGTGGGCGCTAATTGTTGGCTTCTTTCTACCGCACTTACTTTCTGTTGTACAGCAGCCAGGCTGGTCAAAGGGGCTTCAGTCGGTGATCACATTTGCTGGTTCTGTTGCTGCGGCGGTTGGTACGGTGTTGATTCAGAATAATGGTTGGAATTGGCACGATTGGGTGAGTAGTACTCTGTTGATTCTGGTCACTGCTATTGCAACCTATCATGGCTTGTGGAAGCCGACGGGAATTGCACCGGCAATCGAGAAGAGTACATCGGGTACAGATAATACCACTGGTACACCTGCTCAGAGAGTGTAAGGACGTTTAAGCTTGTAAGTGTGGGCTCTGAGTGTGCTGTTCACTGCGACCCTAACTCACGGCCAGTGGTATGGGGAGTGTCTACTCTTACTCTGCTGAGAAGTAGGCAGCTTAGAGCCCATATATTAGATATTAGTATGGATTAAACTCACTAATAGATTCAATTCTGAAAAAAACCGAGTAAAAATTTAGAATTAGATATTAGTTTGGGGTTGATGACACTAGAGGCTCGGGGAGAGCTAAAGGGTAGCACCCTTGAGAACCCCAACGTGGCACCCATATTTTATATGGAACCGAGAGGATGGGCGACTCGGCATCAACCTCAATATTTAGATATTGGTTAGATGTTTTGTAATCAACAACGGGGGTTATTTTGCGTAAGCTGCTCGCACTAAGTGTGCTAGTTTTTACTTTAGGACTAGTCACGACATCGACAGCCCAAGCTGATACACTTCAATTACCACATAAGCCATTTTCTCATATGACAAATTCTGAGAAAGTGAATTATCTTAAACGACAAATTCGTCGTGATAAAAGTATTATGCGATTTGCAAAAAATCATAAAGACATACACTCGCTTGAATTACATAAGGCAGTTCATTGGGCAAGAATCTCACTTCGTATCTGTAATAAAAATTTAAAAAAATATACTTATCACACATCGGTTGTTTCTGCAGCAAGTGGAGTAATTGCTGGACTTCTGTGTATTCATTCTCACGAGGGCTCTTGGTCTGATCCTGGCAGCCCCTACTGGGGCGGCCTTCAGATGGATTTAAGCTTCCAAGAAACCTACGGACCTGAGTTTCTTCGGCGCTGGGGAACAGCAGATCATTGGCCAGTATGGGCACAACTTCAAGCTGGAGTAAGAGGATATAATGCTCGAGGTTGGTGGCCATGGAAAAATACAGCTCATATGTGTGGTTTAATCTAAGGAGAAAATTATGCTTAAGGTTCATTGTAGCGGTTGTGGAATGAGCGAAGAAGTTGACAAAGCTCTGCAAAAAATTGGTCCTGTAACTTTAACCGATTCTCTTGATCAACGTTCTTGGACTTCCGATCCAATATTTACAGCCGATCTTTGTCGTGAATGTATATCGGGAATTCTCCATAATTATTTTGGAGTAAGAGCTGAGGGGGAACTTGAGCTACCTGCTTTTATTGAACCTCAATCAATAAGAGCTGTGGGATGAACGACACACTAAATCAAATCGAACAGATTCGAAAAAATGGTGTTGGTTTCAGAATGCCGATTGGATCGCCTCATTCAAAATTTACTGAACAAGCCGCTAATTCTATGATCGGTAAAACAACTAAGATGAACGCAAAAGAATTTGGTCTTGATGAAACCTGGACTATGAGAATCGTTGAAGCCAAAGTTGTGGATGATGGACAAGCTATAGACATCATATTGGTACCGGTCGCAGAATAAACATCCCCTATAATGAAGAGTTGGAGCTCTAATTCTTTGTAATGCCCTTGGTGAAATTGTAACACCTGGCATTATTTTCTTTGTCTAGGAGGCTCCGTGGTAGACACCGATCTTATGCAAGCTTTGCGAAATTCCTATCAAGAAGTTCAATCCAGAAAGAGATTAGGAACACGACTGGGAAGTGTTTCATCTCTAAGGCGATATTTGATTTACCTAGTTGATCTTTTAGATATTGCGGTTAATATTCAGAGAGATCGTCGCTGGAACCATGATGACTAGATTACGAAGAATAAACATCCACGACGATGGCGAAGTGGATTTTTTCTTTGAAGGATCTGAGGAACCGTTTGTACCTTGGGAATTTTCAGAAAATAGTTCAACACGAAAATACTTGATGGATATTCTCAATGCAATAAAAACAGATGTTCCTTCGATTCAAGAATCTTTATTTGAACCAACTTAAGTATTCGGCTCTGTAGGGTACTCGGGGCGTATGATCCCGGGGCCCACGGGATTTTGAGGGGCGACAAATTCTTCTTCTCCCTGGAACGGAAAGAAGACAAATCGTCCGCTGGTCCAGCAGAAACCGGGGTACCCCGTGCCGGGCAGAGCCGATCTAGTACCCACTATGAAAGGAGAGCTCTATGCATTATGATAGCTTTGTCAAAGCGTGTCAGGCGTACTTCTCGCAGGACCCGCATGGTCGGAAGGTCGACATTCCCGAGTTCAAGTCGCTTTCGACGAAGGACAAGGTCGAGCTCTCCCAAATGCTCAACGAAGCTGGTTTTGAGCACCCGCCCTACGAGCCCACGAGTTCGACTTAAACGGTTGAGCCATATCTGACCGAATACATACAGAAGTTGGTCGGGACCATAACCCGGTTAGTAGGAGGGTATGGCTCAGTATTTTTTGGCCCGTGTTATAAAAGGATCGACAAAAGTTAGAGACGTTACTCTCTAACCACAAATCGGTCGCCTGGTAACGCAGGAAAACGGATAGACGCGAAAACTGGTTCCCGAGCTGCTAGCATGCTCTGGATGCGGTGACTCCCCCCGAAAAAAGCGGAGCCGTCTAGATCGTTCACGGGTCAACATCTGTATTGGCAACCTATGAATGATGGTTGAGCTAACAATACAGATAAAATTTTTGTAAGTTCGGCGGGCGATATCCCGTCGATGGGGTGACGGAATAAGGGTGTTGTCATGGCTGGCCCTAACGTATACACGGCTCTCTAAGTTCCAAGGCTCAACTGAGTGGAGGACAACCTGGGTAGCGCCAGGCCGAAGGAGTGCTTTGCAGCAACGTGTAGTTGGAAGGTTATTGATTATAATGCAACTCATGACCCTTCCTTGCAGGTAGCATAGTCCTGCCCCCACCTTTTCTTTTCTCTCTTCAAAATAGGAGTGATATCAAATAATGGCAACCAGAGTTAAAAAGAAGATTAATGATCTAACTCAGCGTCAAGTCGATCTTCTAAAGGTATTGAAGCGCGCACCCAAAACGACAGCTACTGCTCATACTCAGCTGGAAAAGAAAAATGCATTTGTTACTAAGACAGCTGTTCGTGGATGTATGCGCACTTTAGAGAATCGTGATTTGGTTCGTGCGCGATCGAAGTTCGACAGCAAGTTGAAGCGTGATGTTATTCTCTGGGAGCTCACCGCTAAAGGTCGTAAAGCTTTGGAGAAAATCTGATGAAACTCAATCTCGGATTTATTCTCGATATTTTCTTTGTGTTGGTGATTATCTTCGGTTCGGTTTATATTTACACAGCACAAACATAAAGATCGGGGAATTCTAGTGATGCCCTTGTTAAACAAAAGAAGCTAGTGACAGGCGACGATAACCTGGATGAAAACGTCCTTTTAGATTGATGTGGCCCCGTGTCAATCTATTCGTAATGTACGGGGCAAAGTTTAGATTCACACTCAGTGGCTCGGACTTCTAATCCGGGCTCACTCATGAGACTGAGTGTGATGCTGCGCCGAAGTCACGACCTCGAAACGTGACACACAAGGGTCCTGGCGTAGATGGATGGGTGAGGGCGCTTCGTTAATCACCGCGATCCACCGATTTCAAGTGGCGGGGGTGTTATGACTAAGCCCCAAATGGTTAGAGAGGGAGCTCCCTAGCCACCAAGACCGCGAGCGCACTATACGACCCGGAGCCGCCACTGCATATTTTCGTCCGCGTGGTGGAATTGGTATACACGACGGACTTAAAATCCGTTGGCGAAAGCCTTGTGGGTTCGAGTCCCACCGCGGACATTTTAAATTTAGGGGAAGGTGATTACTCATGCGGCCGCATAAACTAAAAGTGGGCTAAATTAATAGGAGAAAATATGGAATCTGTTATTGTCACGGGTTATAAAGGAAATTTTATTAATCGAATGACAGATGATGAAATAATGAATTTACTTCATAGAGCTCTTGCTGAAGCCGGTTTTTCATGCAATGGATCCAATCTTCTTTTTCAAGCCGAACACACTCTTGATACTCTTGTGTGTGAAGTGAATCGCGAGTAATCAGAGGGGATAATAATGAGTAAAGGTGCTCGCAACAGACGGATCAAGATGTGGGTTGGTGGTAATAGACGATTAGCTCGTAAGTTACGTCGCGTGGTTGGCTGGAATGGTAAGATGCCCGGATACGGATTCAAATCCAAACAACCATTAAAAATACCCGATAGACCTTTAAAATCTAAATAGTATCGCGGGGGCGAAATGGCTTCGACTGTTTACTGAGATGCTACACTTGCAGCGGTATGAGTACACCCAAATACTCACCCAACATAAAAGCGAATGATAACGTATTCGCCTTGGGATCGGTTCAGGTTTCTGACCGGTCTCTTGCCTCTGCTGCGTAGGTAGAAACAGAAACGCAGTTGCATCACTCCTCGTAAAACGGTTTACTAGTTCCGTAAAAACTAGTTGGTGGTGGTTATCGACAGGTAGCCCCCCAAAGCTGCTAATGGAAAAAGTGTGGTAATGTAAGTAGGCAGGACCCGGGTTCGATTCCCGGCGCCTCCATTCATAAGGAGAAATATGTTAATAGCGATTATATTTATATCATTTGGTATTTTGATTCATGAATTAGGTCATTATACCACAGCCAAACTAAGAAGAAACGAAGCATATTTTCGCTTCCGCTGGAAACCATTTCCCTATCCTTGTTGTATTGCACCAAACTCGAGATTAATTGCTTTTGGTGGGCCTTTGGCTTCATTTCTATACGGAGCATCTATATTTCAAACACATAACTTTTGGATTCAATGCGCAGCAGTTGACTGCATACTATTTTCATTATTAATGCTTCTTCCATTACCACGGTTCGATGGAAAATATATTTGGGCCCGTAGCTCAGCTGGTTAGAGCAGCGGACTCATAATCCGTTTGTCCTTGGTTCGAATCCAAGCGGGCCCATAGGAGGAGTTATGCTTCCAGATAAAGATGTTCTAATTGATAAACTGGATATGAATTTCGTGCAAAATCTAATAACAGCTGTTAATGAGTCCAATCTTGATCAAAAGACCAAAGCAGAACTGCGAGCTACTCTAGATCGCTGGCAAAATGCTTTGACTCTAAGCAACGAAATTAGAGTTACGTTTTAATTATACAGTGGGGGTGTCTATTAATTTAGATACCCTTACTGTGTCAACATTTAGTTTATTTTTTGTTAGGAGAGATAATGGCACACAAACGAAGTGTGGGATTACTGCTTGATCCAGAAGTTATATCTGTACCACCACCTGAGCCCGCTGAACCGCCACCCGCTCGAGAAGTTATATTTGGCTGGGGTATAGCTTATAAAGTTGGTTCCGATATTCTGGCTGGAGAAACTATCACCGTAGACTTCAGTGGTATAGATGGCGTAACTGGATTGGCTGCAGCAGTGCAGGAATTTAAAGGATTGGACTTTGGCTCCGGTGGTCCGAGCGGTACACCATGGGAAGATCCGCCTTTTAATGGCTCGATGGCTTCGAGTGGAACTGTTGATGCGTCTCGAAACTTTCATGTTACATTAGATGTAATTGATGGTCATGATTTTAGAGCAGCTGGTTGGAAAGGTATGCAAGTTGCTAGCAAAAGATACCCCAATGCAATAGATTGGGCTGGTCAAGATCCATGGGTAGGAACTGAATATCATGCAGATGGTGGTCTAGGTGGTGAGGGAGGATTAGATCTCAATTCGCACCTGGGTTGGATGTTTGTTGATCAACCTAGTGGAATAACAGATATTAATCCTTACATAGAACTCGTTAATACTACAACTGGTGAAGATTATTGTTTTGGTTTATGCGATATATTAACCACAGGAACTGTTGAAGTAAATCCTGGTTTTGATTTTGAAGTTAGTTATGAATTTAATAAAGTTGATGTTATTCTCGATCACAACATCATCGCTCCTTCTGGTTTAGTAATCATGACTGCAATGATCGTTGATACTTCTATCTGGCCCGATACTGATGCAGGAAGATGGCCTGTTGTTAGTGATAGTACGCATAGCTCAGATAACTTCGCCAAAGGTCGTGTCTTAACTTCTTGTACCTTCGCTCCCTAAAGGAGTAAATATGAAACGTCCACTATGTCCCACATGTAAAACTCAACTCTCTACTGGAGCTTCAACAAATGGTCAATCAAAATTCTTCTGTATCAACCGAGGATGTGAGGACAGATTCAAAACAATTGGGGATCCGAGAAAAACAAGTAATGATAACAACTAAAAAAGAAATATCATCATTTCTTAAAAAGTGGACAAAAATTCTTGGTTTAACTGATTGGCGCATTAATATTGTTTATGAAAATTGTGAAGATGAAAAAAGTTATATGGAAATAGTTCGTTCGGTTGATTACAAAAGAGCGAAACTAGTTATTCCTTGGTGGGCAATTGGTGAAGAAGATCCTCCCAAAGATCTTTTAATACGACCGGATAAAAATTTTTGGGAAGAAAGTATAGTTCATGAACTTTTACATCTCGTCGTTACCCCTATGGCAGTAATTCTTAGAGATGATCTAGAATATCAATTACACAGAGATGTTTTTAGTTTAGCAGAAAAATCATTACGCCACGCAGAAGAGCGTGTTGTTGATAATTTATCAGTATCATTATGTAAAGCTTTCAAAAAGATAAAATAAATTAAAGGAAGAAGATGACGCATGAACTAGATCTAAAACCACACCAAAAACTAGCGCTGACTCAACTTGATAATGGAAAAATACTCTGGGGTGGAGTTGGTACAGGTAAATCTCGAGTAGCAGTTGCTTACTATTTAGAAACTTGTCCCCATCTGGATGTATTCGTGATCACTACTGCTAAGAAGCGAGATAGCTTAGATTGGGATAAAGAATTCGCTAACGTAGTGATTGGTAAAGAGCCGGATACCACAATTGGTGGAATGCTAACTGTGGATAGTTGGCAAGCAATCGATAAATATAAAGATATTGAGAATGCATTTTTTATCTTCGATGAACAAAGGTTGGTGGGAAATGGAGCCTGGGTTAAAGCATTTCTTAGAATCGCCAAAAACAATAATTGGATCATGCTCAGCGCAACTCCCGGTGATACCTGGCTTGATTACATACCGGTATTCATCGCTAATGGGTTCTACAAAAATCGAACGGCATTCAAACGAGAACATGTCGTTTATGCACCGCACACTAAGTTTCCCAAAGTAGATCGCTATCTGGGTGAAGGGCGTTTATTAAAACTACGTGCTCAGATCTTAGTTCCTATGCCCTATCCTAAACTAACAGTACGACATGATAAAACTATATATGTCAATCATAATCAAGACTTATTGAAACATATATTCAAAAATCGATGGCATATTTATGCAGATAGACCAATTAAAGACATAGCAGAACTTTTTCTGGTTATGCGTAGGGTGATAAATAGTGATCCGAGCCGTGTTAGAGCGATTAAGAAGCTGTTAGAGAGGCATCCTAAGCTGATCGTGTTCTATAACTTCGACTATGAATTAGAGTCTCTACGGGCCTTAGAACGCGTTACAACGGTAGCTGAGCTTAATGGTCACAAGCACGAAGATATCCCAGAAACAGATAGTTGGGTATATTTGGTTCAGTATGTAGCAGGCTCCGAAGCATGGAATTGTGTAGAAACCGATACAATTATCTTCTATAGTCTTACATATTCTTATAAAAATTGGGAACAAGGGCATGGAAGAATTGATCGAATGAACACCCCCTTTATTGATCTCTTCTATTACATCCTCAAAAGTAGGACTTTCGTCGATGAAGCTATCTGGGGAAGTCTGAAAATGAAGGAGAATTTCAACGCGAGTAAGTATGATTTAGACTCCATTTCATTGTAAATGGCTTAAACAAGCTATATTTGTTTTATTCATGATATCTAAATGCCAAGAAAATCAGTTCAAAAAGTATCTAGGATCACGCACCTAATATCTACTATATGTCATATAAGGTCTATATCCCTATTCCCACGTGCGATCCTTTAGATATTAACTAAAACACTACAGATACTTTTTGGTCAAGAAACCTTGGCAAATAGATATTATACACAAGATAATCTTTTAAAAATCCACCTCCGCAAAGCACCGCCCTTTCCCAAGAGCTTTTTAAGGAGAAAATATGATTGAACAGTTGATTTGTTGGTTTTTGGGTCATGTACCCGATAATCGTGTAATGGAAATTAGTTTAGAAGGTAATGATGATTTTTCTGTTTGTCAATGTTCTCGTTGTAAACACATCATTTCTTTTGATCCAGTTTATGGTTGGATAAAGTGGTGAAATGGATGAAATAGGAAGAGTCCACGAATTAGGTAAAGATTTTACTCTTACAGAATTCTTAGATGATGATGGATCTGTTATTGGTTATTTTGTTACTGGTCCATCGGCACCAGAATGCAAGTCAAGTTTTGAAGGAAGATGTGGTGGATTATGTGCAATTCGCCCTTACGAAAATCATGGTCACGCTTATTCTGTTTGGGAAGTTGAAGGAGAATGGCCCAATATTACTTTAAAACCTTCCGTTCAATGTAATTGTGGAGGCCAACATTCATTCGTTGTTAATGGAGTGTGGCAATGAAAGAAAATAGAAAAGATTTACGTGAACAAGTTAGAGATCAACGCAAAGAAGCAGAAGCTCGAGCTCGTGGTCGTGCTTTAATGGAATATCATCGAAAACTTGCATTAGAAACACAAAGGGTTGCTAAAGGGAAACTATGAAAGAACTATGGAGAGAGATTCCTGAGTTCCCAAATTATAGTGTGAGTAACTTTGGTAGAGTTCGCACTAACTGGACTGAAAGAATTTTGGTCACCTATGCAAATCAATCGGGTCTAGTTCAGGTTGGATTGATGAAAGATGGAAAACAGTATCATAGATCTGTGCCGTTACTAGTAGCCAAGGCTTTCATTCCACAACCTTCTGGTCCATTTGATACACCAATCAATTTGGATGGGGATCGTCATAATAGTCATATTGATAATCTAGCTTGGCGTCCTCGCTGGTTTGCAATTAAATTTAATCAACAGTTTAGAGAATTATATGAGAATCATATTGACGTGCCAATTGAAGATATAAAAACTGGAGAGGTTACTGAAAACTCTTTGGAATGTGCGAAGAGATATGGATTACTAGAACAAGAAATTGTTATGTCTATTTTAAATAACACGTATGTTTGGCCCACATATCAAAGATTCAAAATTTATGAAGCTTAATAAACATAAACTTATTAAATTACCAAAGGGTTGGCGTATTTCTATCTCAATTTATCGGTCAAAGTTATAAATAAGTGATTAGATATTATGTAGCGGTTAAATCGCACTCTATAATAGAAGGAGATAGATATCGCGTGTTATTTTTTTTGCGAAAGAAGGAAAAATGAATGAGGGAGCGTTCAAAACTAGGATAATCAATCGTTTAAAAGATATGTTTCCTGATTGTGAGATTATAAAACCCGATTCATCTTATAGTCAAGGTATTCCAGATTTGATTATTTTTTGGGGCCCTTATTGGGCATCTTTAGAATTCAAGAAATCTCGCAACGCAAGTAGACAAGCCAATCAAGAATATTATGTGCAGAGATTAGATAGCATGTCTTTTGCTGCATTTATTTATCCAGAAAATGAAGAGGAGGTTCTAGGTGCGTTGGAACAGGCATTTAAGCCTCCAAGGCGAACACGCGTTTCTAAGTCCTAGTCAGTATCATTGGATTCATTACACACCAAATAAACTAATTCAAAAATGGACTGCAGCTCAAGCAGCATCATATGGAACGATGCAACATGAGTATGCAATGCGAGAGATTAAAGAAGGTCGTATCTCAACGTTAGTCGGAACTGTGGGTCTTTATATTAATGATGCTATTGAATATAAGATGACCTGTGAACAAGTTCTTTATTACTCCGATAATTGCTTTGGTACTGCTGACACAATTTCTTTTCGACGTAAAAAACTTCGAATTCACGACTTGAAAACTGGGGTTGTTCCTGGATCAGTTCATCAACTCGAAATCTATGCAGCACTATTTTGTCTGGAGTATGAAGTTGATCCATTTGATATTTCAATTGAACTTCGTATCTATCAAGATGATGAAGTAGCTGTCTATGATGCGGATCCGGAGGATATTCAATTTATCATGGAACGAATTCAAGAATTTGACAAACTGCTTGATTACCGACGATTAGAGGAGGAATCGTGATTCGCACCGAAGAAGATCATCTCGCGCATTACGGGATCCTTCGCCGTTCGGGACGATATCCTTGGGGATCTGGCGGAACTGAGAATGTTCGTAATCGTAGTTTCCTTGATACTATTGAAAAGCATCGCAAGCAGGGAATGTCTGATACTGAAATTGCTAGAAGTTATGGCATAACGACCACTGATCTCAGAGCAGCTAAATCACGAGCTCTTGCTCAGCAAAGACAGGCCAGAATTCTTCAGACTCAGCGCATGTCAGATAAAGGCATGTCAAATCTTGCCATAGCTCGTCAACAGGGTCGTAATGAATCTTCGGTTCGTGCCGACCTTGTTCCGGGAGCTATTGATAAGGCTGATGCTATTCAGACAACAGCTAATATGTTGAAAGAGCATGTTGATAAAAAGACATACGTAGATGTTGGTAGAGGTGTGGATAGTCAAATTGGTGTTACACAAACTCGTCTACACACAGCATTGGCTTCTTTGCGAGAGCAGGGATATCAAGTTCATACAATTCAAGTTTTGCAGCTTGGAACTGGTAAATATACAACAACTAAGGTTTTGACAAAGCCTGGAATTACTAAAGCAGAAGTACAAAGAAATAGAGGGCAAATAAAAACCATTACAGATTTTTCTAAAGATAATGGTCGTAGCTTCTTTAAGACTCAGCCTCCTATCTCAATTAGTTCTAGACGAATTAAAGTTGTATCTGGAGAAGAGGGTGCTAAGGCAGATGGAGTTATATTTGTTCGTCCAGGGGCAAAAAATCTTAGTTTAGGTGCAGATCGTTATGGACAGGTCCGAATTCTTGTGGATGGTACTCATTACCTTAAAGGTATGGCTGTTCTTAAAGATGATCTTCCTGCTGGCACAGATCTTGTTTTTAATACCAAGAAGCCTAGTACTGGTAGAAAGAAAGATGCTTTAAAAGAGATTGAACCTGATCCAGAGCTTCCGTTTGGATCTATTGTTAGACAACTTCATGGTCCCGATGGTAAAGTTGCATCTGCGATTAATTTTGTGGGTAGTCCTACAAAAGAGGGTGCTGGAGCAGAAGGTAATTGGGATACTTGGTCAAGGAATCTCTCTGCTCAGATGTTGTCAAAACAAAGTCCCGATCTTGCAAAAACTCAGTTGAGTGTTACATTTCAGCGTCGTATCAGAGAACTAGATGAAATCAACACCCTTACAAATCCAACTGTTCGAAGAAAGCTTCTTTTAGGATTTGCTGATTCAACCGACTCTGCTGCCGTACATCTAAAGGCCGCGAGTTTACCAAGGCAATCGACTAAAGTTTTACTTCCACTCTCGACTATTAAACCTGGAGAAGTGTATGCTCGTGGTTTAAAGGATGGCGAACGTGTAGCTCTTATTCGTTATCCACATAGCGGTACTTTTGAGATTCCAGAATTGACTGTAAACAATCGTGTTTCCGAAGGTCGAAGATTATTGGGTCCAGCAAGAGATGCTATTGGTGTCCATCATTCAGTTGCTCAACGCTTGTCTGGTGCTGACTTCGATGGTGATACAGTTATTGTCATTCCCAATAATAAAGGGCTTGTTAAAAGTACTGCTGCTCTCGAGGGTTTAAAGAACTTTGATCCTATGATCTATAAGATTCCGAAAGATTCACCCATTCCTAGAATGAACAGTACACGTAAAGGTCAGGAAATGGGTAGTGTTTCAAATCTTATTACAGACATGACTCTTCATAGGGCGAATACAGAAGAGCTTGCTCGTGCCGTTCGACATTCAATGGTTGTTATTGATGCCGAAAAGCATGAGCTTGACTTCTTACAGTCTGAGAAGGACAATGGTATTCGTCAGTTGAAAGAGAAGTATCAAGGTGGGAAAAGAGCCGGAGCTTCTACGCTCATTAGTCGAAAAGAAGCAACCACCCGTATTCCGGAAAGAATAGAAAGGCCTGCTAGTAGAGGTGGTCCTATTGATCCCGTTACTGGTAAAAAAGTCTTTGAGGAGACGGGTCGAACAAGGCCTGAGTTTAAGAAAGGTGTGGCTACTGGTCGTCAAGTCTTAGTTACTAAACCACATCCACGTCTTGCAGTTACTGAGGATGCATTCTCATTGTCTTCGGGTACGGTCATGGAGACTATCTATGCTGAGCACTCTAATAAGTTAAAGGCTATGGCCAACTCAGCAAGGAAAGAAGCTCTTACACTTAAGGGTCTGCCTCAATCTAAGTCGGCAAGGAAGGTATATGCTAGCGAGGTTGCATCGCTTAATGCAAAGCTTAATCTTGCTAAGAAGAACGCCCCCCTAGAAAGACACGCCCAGCTCATAGCAAATGAGATGGTGGCCTTGAAGAGACAGGCCAATCCTGGTATGACAAAGGAAGAAGTAACTAAGATCAGTCAGTATTCATTGAACGAAGCAAGAGCACGCACTGGTGCACAGAAGACTAGGATTGACATTACGGATCGTGAATGGGAAGCGATTCAAGCTGGTGCACTCAGTAAGTCTAAGCTAGACGATATACTTAGTAATACAGATCTAGATCACATTAAGAAGTTAGCATTACCCAAGCATGTAGCTAAGCTTTCCAGTGTTGAACTTAGTCGTGCTAGAACAATGATAGATAGTGGTTATACAGAAGCCGAAGTTGCGGACTATTTGGGCATTGGTCTAACTAAGTTAAAGTTAGGATTAGAAAATGCCTGAACATATGCTAACAACAGTTGACAATCCATATGATCCATTCACTGAATGGGATGAATGGTATCAGTTTGATCAGAAGAAAGGTTATAATACTCCCGCCTTCCTAGCTAGAGTAACTAAGTTATCGCCTGATCTACCTGATGCCGAGCAGACGTTAGCTATTGAGCAAGCAATGGATGAGATTGTCGCAGAAAATGTTTCGGGAATGCACAAAAAAGTTTCTCGAGATGATTTTCAAATAGGGGGGGAGGGGGCCTCGTAATATATACCCCCTCTCTCAT
>Ga0070679_100000202_pt1 | contig 48732 bp, 53 predicted proteins | sample KBSC63BmetaG_FD_65652 | JGI IMG/M metagenome (GOLD analysis project Ga0070679, IMG submission 65652) | Corn rhizosphere microbial communities from Kellogg Biological Station, Michigan, USA - KBS C6-3B metaG | ecosystem: Host-associated > Plants > Roots > Rhizosphere | place: USA: Michigan... | reverse complement strand
CGTTTTAGGCTGTCAAGGAAAAGATCATGTTCCTAGAACGCGGAGTACCGCGCGCGTTCTCGAAGAGCTACAGCGACCGGCTGGCCTGAGGCACTACTAGGAGCGCTTGCCGTTACCCGGCTTGCGCCGGTCCTTCTTGGCCTCGCTGCGGGCGACGCTGCGGATCGTCTTGCCGAGCGCCCTGTCGGTCGCCTCCGCGATCGCGATCTGGAAGACGCCCATCAACACGTCCGCTCCCAGGGGGCGGGTGCGCTCCAAAGCCTGCCCGACTTTCGGCCAGTCACCCTCGGGGCGGCCGGCCTGGTCGAAGGGCTCCCAGATCTGTTCGAGAAAGAGGTCGGTGAAGAGCTGGGCAATGTCGTTGGCCTTGCGGCGCAGTTTCTCGGCGGTGGCGAGCACCGCATCGGGGCTCATGCCTACCTCGGCCAGCGCGGTGGCGGCCCTCATCATCCGCGGGCTGATCACCTCGACCTTGCCGTCGGGCAGGGCGCGGATGACGCCGAGCTTTTCGCCCCGTTCGAGCATCTCGAAGCCGCGCCCTTCTTCGACCTCTTTTTTCCACAGCTCGGCCAGCTCAGTCAACTCGACGATCTCCGGCGCCTCCTCTTCGAAGGGCACGCGCAGCGAGCGGGTGAGGTTGTGGACCTCCTCCGCCGCCCCGTTGACGCTTTCTCCCATGCGCCGGATCGCCTCGAGGTTGAGCCCCTCGGCCTGCAGTTCGCGGGTCAGTTCGATCCGCGCCACGTGCTCCTCGTTGTAATAACCCGTGCGGCCGTGGACCACCGGCGGCGGCAGGATGCCGCGGGTCTGGTGGGCGCGGATGTTGCGCACCGTCATCCCGGTGCGCTCGGCGAGCTCGCCGATCGTCATCTCGCCCTTGGAGGGTTTGCTCACCCTCTCATCGTAAGCGGGAAGCGCTGCCCGTTCATCTTTTTTGCCTGGTCGGAGCAGAGAAATGCGATCGCGGCGGCGAGATCCTCGGCGGGGGTGAAGGCGGGGAACTCCTCGCCGGGGTTCTGCTCGCGCATGCGCGGTGTGAGGATCGCGTCGACGACGATGATGTTGGCGGTTGCCGAGCTGCCTTCGAAGCCGTCGGCGAGGGCGAGCGTCCAGGCCTCGGCGGCGGCCTTGGCCGAGGCGTAGGCGGCGTTGGTGTTGGTCGGGGCCTGCGCCTGCTTGGAGGAGACGAGGACGAAGCGGCCGTGCTCGCTCGCGAGCAGGGCGTCGTGGAAGGCGCGCGTGGTGTGCTGGACGGTGCGCACGAGCGAGTCGTGGAGGACGTCCCAGTCCTCGAGCGAGGCTTCGTGCAGGGCCTCTCCCCCGCGCCAGCCGCCGACCAGGTGCAGCAGCGCGTCGACCCGGCCGAAGCGCTCGTGGAGCGCCGCGCACCAGGCGCGAGTGACATCCTCGTCGAGCAGGTTGACGGCGCGACCGTCCCAGCGCTCGGCGGGCAGCCCGAGCGCCGCGGCGACCTCGTCGATGCGCGCCTGGTCCATGTCGGTTCCCGCGATCGTGGCACCGGCGTTCCCGAGGCGCTCCGCGACCACGGGCCCGAGCCCGCCGGCAACTCCGGCGATCGCGATTACCCGGTTGTCAAGTTCATTTCCATTCATATGAGCATCATCGCGCAGGTCCACTGGAGAATCGCGCAGGTCCACTGGAGAAACTTTCTGTCTGATGCGCTTGCGAACATGTGTTCGTGGTTGCACTTTGTTCCGTATCCAGGTTCAGACAGCCACGCTATTTGGGAAGGGGCGATGGGAGGTCGCAGTTTGCACGCGAGGCGGCAACCAAAGCTGGAACGGGATCGTGAAGAAGCTCGAACCAATGGGGGAGGCAGGATTCGAACCTGCGTAGGCAGAGCCAATGCGTTTACAGCGCATCTCCTTTAACCACTCGGACACTCCCCCAAGTAGCGGCGCCGATTCTAAGGGACGTCCTGGCCTGCTGGCGAAGCGACGCCCAGCCGCTCCTTCATCTGCTCGTTGAAGGCGGTGAGGGCGGACATCGGGCGCATGAAGACGGTGAGCTCGGCGACGCGGCCGTCCCCGTCGAGCTCGAGGAAGTCGATGCCCTCGAGCTCGCGGTCGCCGACGTTGGCCTTGAAGCGCAGGGCGACCGAACTGCCTTCGTGCAACTCGTCCATATAAGTGAGGTCTTCGAGCGTGGCGGCGACGTGGGTGAGGACGGCGCTGACCATCTCGCGGCCCTCGAAGCCGCGGAAGAGGATCGGGCTGTGCAGGACGACGTCCTCGCGCAGCGTCTCGGTCAGCAGGCCGAGGTCCTTGGCTTCGGCGGCGCGACGGAAGGGGTGTGGCTCGGCCATCGCTCCACTTTAAGGGGTCTGGCGACTTATCCCCCCTCTTGGGGGCGTAAGTCGCCAGACCCTCTGAAATACTCGCCCTGTGCCGAGCGACCAAACCCTCGCGCGCTTCTCCAACTCGCTCGGGGCGAGGGGGCTGCGCTGGGCGGGGAAGTTGAACGTGCCGCTCTACCGGCTCAGCGGCGGGCGGATCGGCGGCAAGGTCGGCCGCGCGCCGGTCCTGCTGCTGACGACCACGGGGCGCAAGTCGGGCCAGCAGCGCACCGCGCCCGTCGTCTACCTCGCCGACGGCGAGAACGTGGTCGTGATCAACACCAACGCCGGCAACGCCAAGGTCCCGGCCTGGTCCCTCAACCTGAAGGCCAAGCCGGAGGGCGAAGTCGAGCTCGGGCACAAGCGCTACCCGGTCCGCGCGCGCATCGCCGAGGGCGAGGAGCGCGAGCGACTCTGGCGTGAACACAATGAGCAGTACGCCGGCTTCGACGACTACCAGGAGAAGCTGGACCGCAAAGCCTCGGTAATCGTCCTGGAACCAGTTACTTCCTGACGGGCCGAGTGGCCGTCAGGAGTGGCCGTCAGGCAAGGACGCAGGGAGCGAAGTGTGCTCTGCACATGAGCGACCGAGGACGCCGCCTGACGGCCACTCGGCCCGTCAGGACGCCTCGCGGAGCATTTGGGCCTCCGGCAGGGCGCGCAGCTTCTTCAGCGAGTTGGTCTCGATCTGGCGGATCCGCTCGCGGGTGACGCCAAAGGTCTTGCCCACCTCCTCCAGCGTCAGCGGCTCCAGGCCGGAGAGTCCGTAGCGCAGCTCGATCACCTGGCGCTCGCGCTCGGGCAGGGCGTCGAGTGCCCGCCGCACGCCCTCGCGCTGCAGGTGCTCGCTCGCTTCCTCGAAGGGTTGCGCCACCTCGTCGTCGGCGACGAAGTCGCCAAGCTCCGATTCGTCCTCGTCGCCGACCGGCTTCTCAAGCGAGACCGGTAGCTGGGAGACGCGCAGGATGTCGCGCACTTCCTCGAGCGGCCAGCGCAGCTCGGCGGCGATCTCATACGGCTCGGGCTCGCGGCCGAGCGACTGCACCAGCTGGCGCTCGACGTGGGTCACCCGGTTCAGCTTCTCGACCATGTGGACGGGGATGCGGATCGTCCGCGCCTTGTCGGCGATCGCCCGCGTCACCGCCTGGCGGATCCACCAGGTCGCGTAGGTGGAGAACTTGTAGCCGCGGCGATAGTCGAACTTCTCGACCGCCCGGATCAGGCCCAGCGAGCCCTCCTGGATCAGGTCGAGGAAGCCCAGGCCCCGGCCCAGGTAACCCTTGGCGATCGAGACGACGAGGCGCAGGTTGGCCTCGACCATCTGCCGCTTGGCAACCATGTCGCCGCGCTCGATCCGCTTCGCCAGTTCGACCTCCTGGGCGGCGGTGAGCAGGTCGACCTGGCCGATCGAGCGCAGGTAGAGGCGCAGCGAGTCGAGGCTCGGTTCGACGGTGAGGTCGAGCTCGGCGTCTTTTTTCGCCGCCGCGCCGTTGCTCTCTTCGGCGCGCGCTTCCTTGTAGGCGTCGACGCCCTCCTCGGCGAGCACTTCGACACCCTGCTCGACCAGGTGGGCGTGCAGGCCGGCGATCTGCTCCTTGGTGACCTCGACCTCCTCGAGCGTGTTGGCGATCTGCTCGAAGGTGAGGTAGCCGCGCTCACGGCCCAGCGCGATCAGTCCGCGCAGCTCCTCCGGCTCCGCAAACGGCTGTGCGTCCGAGTCCTGATCCAGTCCCACAGGGACCGTCTCCAACGGTTCGATCTCGCTGCCTCCGGTGCAACCCTGTCCCCCTGGCAGGGGAGGCCGACCCCAACGCTCCGGCCGCAGCCAAGTATAGGCAGAAGAAATCGGTTCGGTCAGGCGCGGCGGACCCCGGCCGAGGCGCCCGGTCGCTTACGCTTCACAAGCCGTGGCCAGCCGCACGACGATCACACCCGCCCGCTCCGCGCCCGACGTGCAGTCCTCGGTGCCGGTAACGCAGGTCAGTCTTTCGCGCGTTGGCGTCACCGGGGTCGAGAAGGTGATCCGGGTTAAGGCCGACGGCGCCGAGAACCTCTACCACGCCAACTTCGAGTGCTTCGTCGACCTCGAGCCGCGCCAGGCCGGGGTCCACATGTCGCGCTTCGAGGAGAACGTCGGCGAGGCGATCGACGAGGTCGTGCTGGGCGAGGCCTTCCAGGCCGAGGTCCTTGCCGCCCACATCGCCCAGCGCGTGCGCGAGACCCAGCACGGGCGCCGCGCCGAGGTCTCGGTCGAGGCGCGCTACCCAGAGACGGTGCAGACGCCGGCGAGCGGCCACTCGACCCAGGAGATTTACGGCCTATTCGGCACCGCCGTCGCCTCCGGGCACGGCACCCGCACCATCACCGGAGTGCAGGCCCAGGGCATGACCGCCTGCCCCTGCGCCCAGGAGATGGTCGCCGAGCTCGGCCGCGAACAGCTCGCCGCCGCCGGCTTCGACCCCGAGCAGGTCGAGCGGGCGATCGAGGCCGTCCCCGTCGCCACCCACAATCAGCGGGGCATCGGCACCCTCTACATCGGCTGCCCCGAGGGCGGCCCGGCCTGGATCGACGCGCCGGAGCTGCTGCGCCTGGTCGAGGGCTCGATGAGCTCGGAGATCTACGAGCTGATGAAGCGCCCCGACGAGCTCGCCGTCGTCGCCAAGGCCCACGCCAACCCGCGCTTCGTCGAGGACTGCGTGCGCGAGATGGTCCGCGCCGTGGTCGAGGGCTATCCCGAGCTGCCGGCCGAGACCTTCGTCATGGCCCGCCAGGAGAACCTAGAGACGATCCACCGCCACAACGTCGTCGCCGAGCGCTATGGCACCCTCGGCGACCTGCGCCAGGAGCTCGCCACCGGCGAGCACAGCGAGCGCCACGTGACGATGCGCGACTGGCTCGAGCTGCCGGGCGCCTAGCACCGGCTCTCCGAGACGTCGAGCCGCCAAGAGATGGCTGCAACGTTTTGTCCCCCCGCAGGGGGCCCGAAAACGTTGCAGTTCCGTCAAGCGGCCAGGGATCCCCGCACCAGGTTGAGGAAGGGACGCGGGTTGGACTCGAGCATCTTGTAGGTGGTGCGATGGACCCGATAGCCGGCCACTTCCAGGTCCACGGTCGCCTGGTGGTCCTTCTCGAAGCCGATGGGATCGCCGTGAAAGCCATAGCTGTCGGCCTCGACGATCAGGCGCTCCTTTGGCCAGTAGAAGTCGACTTTCTTGCCCTCGACGAGGACGTTCACCTGGGGCATCTTCAAACCCGCTTGCCTGCAGAGGATGAGGAAATCGACCTCCGACGTGGAAACCGCGTCGGCGAATCGGGGGTCCGCCTGGGTGGCAACGCGCTTGAGGCGCTTGACGCCCTTGCGGCCACGGCCATGCTCGGTGAGTGCCTGCCACAGCTTCGGCCAGCGCAAGCGACGGCTCCGATCGGCCTCGACGAGGTCGTGCTCCATTTGCCGCGCGTCCAAGCGCGCGGCGGTGTCGAGGAAGGTTCGCTCGATGGTCGTAACCGGAATGTGGGCCTCGGTGGTGACGTGCTCGTCGGGAAGCGATCTGGTCTGGTGGAGACGGACGCCGTGCGGCCGCCGATGCCCGGACACCCGAGTCACCTCGATCGGCTTTCGCGATCCTCGGATCCCCCAAAGCTGGGCGGCGGTTCCGTGTGAGAGGACGGCGCCGGGCCCGCAGGCAAGCACAGCTGCCATCCATTCGCCATAGAGTCCGATGCGCCGGTGACCGAGTGCGAAGACGCCCCGATGGAGGGGAATCAGCTGGCCTCGAGCAACCCGGCTCTCGATCAGCCGCTCTCCAAGGCCCTGAACGATCAACTGCCTGTGGGCGATCACTCCGTGTTGCTTCTCGGCCAGCTGTCGGATTACAAGGGTCGCCTTGTTCACCGCAACGTTTTTCCCCCGCCCTGAGGGGTGAAAGCGTTGCACTTCGAACGAGCCTCGCTTCGCCGTCGGAGGTGCAACGTCTTTTCCCTTTGGTGAGGGGACAAAACGTTGCACATCGAGGTGGGGGGATCGGGGCATGGGGCGACTGTCGCAGGGGGCGGCGCGCGGGTGGTGCGCTCCGTGTTACGGCTTGCGCGCGGCCACGTGCCTCGGGGCGGGGCGCTCGGCGTCTTGCGGGCGCCTGCCTCGGGCTTTTGGGCGCCTGCCTCGGGCTTCCGGGCGCCTCGGAAGGAGGAACGATGATGGCGCTTGGGCTTAGCTTGGCTTGGTGCCCTTCGCGACCGCGCGGGCCTCGCGCTCGGCCTCGATGCGGCGGCGCAGGCCGAAGAAGTAGTCGGCGCCGCTGATCAGGGTCGCGGCGACGGCCAGGTAGACGAGGGCGTCGACCCAGACCGGGGCCGGGTCGGCGGCGATCAGGGCGATCACGGCGGCGATCTGCAGCACGGTCTTGACCTTGCCGAGCCAGCTGGCGGCGATCACGATGCCGCGCTCGGCGGCGATCGCGCGCATCACGGTGACGGCGAACTCGCGGGCGATGATCACCATCGCCACCCAGGCTTCAAGCCGGTCGAGCGAGACCAGCGAGACCAGCGCGGCGACGATCAGCAGCTTGTCGGCGATCGGGTCCATCAGCTTGCCGAAGGTGGTGACCGCGTCGCGCGAGCGGGCGAAGTAGCCGTCGAGCCCGTCGGTGAGGGCGGCGAGGGCGAAGACGGCAGCAGCGAGGGCGTCCCCGTTGGGGGTCTCGCCGAGCAGAGCGACGACCACCACCGGCACCGCGAGGATGCGCAACAGCGTCAGCGCGTTAGGCAAATTGAGCGGAAACACCGCTCAACCCCCCGCCTCCGGGGATTGACGGGCTTCAAAACCGTCCATATCTCGGCTTTGAGGCCCGTCAGCGGCGAGGGCGGCATCGCGCCTGGCGAAGTAGTCCTCGCCCTCGATGCTGATGTGGGGTGTGACACGGCCAAGCCAACCCGGCATCCACCAGGCCCACCTGCCGAGCAGGACCATGATCGCCGGCACCAGCAGGCAGCGGACCAGGGTCGAGTCGATCGCGATCGCGACGGCGAGGCCGACGCCGAACTCCTTGACGATCGGGTTGCCGTTGAGGACGAAGCTGGTGAAGACGCAGACCATGATCGCCGCCGCCGAGGTGATCACGCGGCCGGTGTTAGCGAGGCCTTCGATCACCGCCTCCTTCTCATCATCGGTCTTGCGATAGTGCTCGCGCATCTGGGTGAGCAGGAAGACCTCGTAGTCCATCGAGAGGCCGAAGAGGATCGCGAACATCAGCAGCGGCACGAAGCTGACGATCGGGATCGGGTGGTCGAGGCCGATCAGCGAGGAGCCCCAGCCGAGCTGGAAGACGGCGGTGACGACGCCGTAGGCCGCGGCGACCGAGATCAGGTTCATCGCCGCCGCCTTGACCGGCACCAGCAGCGAGCGGAAGGCGAGCAGCAGGACGATGAAGCTGAGCGCGACGACGATGCCGATCATCAGCGGCAGCTTGTCGCCGATCTGAGTGGCGAGGTCGATGTAGCCGGCGGTCTGGCCGCCGACATAGGACTGGGTCTTGGTCCCCCGCAGCGCCGCCGGGATCGCTTCGTCGCGCAGGTCTTCGACCAGGCTGACGGTCTCATCCGCCCAGGGCGCCGATTTGGAGATGACCGTGAAGACGGCGGCGGTGCCGGCTTTGTCGAGGGTCGGTTCGGAGACCCCGGCGACGTCGTGGGCGGTGTCGATCCGCTTTTGCAGGAGCGGCAGCACGCGTTGCGCTTCCGCCGGGCTCTCGAATTCCGAGGCGATCAGCAGCGGCCCGTTGACGCCGGGACCGAAGCCCTGGGTGAGCCCGTCATAGGCCTGGCGCGCCGTCGTCGACTTGGGCAGGGCGCTGATGTCGTTCTGGCCGAGCTCGAGCTGCAGCAGCGGGATCGCCAGCACGATCAGGACCGCGATGGCGGCGATCGCGGAGCGCCAGGGGCGATTGGCGACGCCACGGGCCCAGCGCCGCCAGCCGTGCGGCTCGGCTTCGTCGGGGTGCGTCTTGCCGAACTGCACGCGCAGCGAGTTGATCCGCGGACCGAGAGCCCCCAGCATCGCCGGCAACAGCGTCGCCGCGGCGAGGACCGCGATCACCACCGCGATCGCCGCGGTGAAGCCGAGCGTGGTGACCAGCGGGATGCCGGCGGCGGCGAGCGAGCAGAGCGCGATCACGACGGTGAAGCCGGCGAAGACGACGGCGCCGCCGGCGGTCGCCGTGGCGCGGGCGACCGACTCCCCCATCTCCATCCCGTCGGCGAGCTGCAGCTTGTGGCGGGTGACGATGAAGAGGGCGTAGTCGATACCGACCCCGAGGCCGATCATCGTCGCCAGGGTCGAGGCCACGCTCGGCACCTGGACCACGTGCTCGAGCAGGCGGATGATCGAGAGCGAGCAGGCGAGGCCGAGGACCGCCGATGCGATCGGCAGCACCATCGCCGTCGCGGTGCCGAAGGCGAAGAGGAGGATCACTATCGCGGCGGCGATGCCGATCGCATCACTGGCGCCGGTGTCCGGCTTGGAGAGCTGCGAGCCCACGTAGGCGCCGATCGAGACGTTGAGGCCGGCCGCCTCGGCGGGCTTCCCGGCGTTGAGCACGGCCAGCGCCTGCGCTTCGGTCAGTTCGCTGGGCCCGACGCCGAGGATCACCGGCACGTAGGCGACCGAGCGGTCTTTGCTGAGAAAGGCGGCACCCTGAGGGCTGAGCGGGTTGACGGCAGAGTTGACGTCGTGCAACGCGTTCAGTCGCGTAACCGATTCGTCGATCGCCCTCGTGTACTTCGGCGCGCTCAGCACTTCCCCGGCCTTGGCCTGGAAGACGAGCGGGTTGCTGCCGAAGGCCTGTTCGGGCAGCTTGTCTTCGAGCAGTTCGGTGGCCTTGGTCGAGCCCGTTCCCGGCAGGGTCAGGTTGTCGTTGGTCTTGCTCTCACCTGCCTGCCCGGCGAGGATCAGCACAACGGCGGCGATGATCCAGACCGCGAGCGTCGGCCAGTGGTGTCGCGCGCAGAAGCGGCCGATCGCGTAGAGGGGTCCGGTCACGCACGCATCATCCCCCTTTGCCAGGCGGCGCCGGGGCCGGCACGTCGCCGGTCTCAAAAGCATCCGGGGCCGAAGCGGCGAGATTGGCCCCGAGCAGCCGGCGCAGGACCGCGAGGTGTTGGGCATGGCTCGCCGCCAGCGAGGCGGCGAGCGTGCGCGGCGCCGGCGTGTTCAGATGGGGCACCGCGTCGAGCGCTTGGCCCAGGGCCGCGTTCTCCTCTTCGTAGGCGAGCAGCAATGCTTCTTCGCGGCCCTTGGGGCCGGGCGCTTCGAGTTCGCCCGCTTCCGCGTCGGTTTCGCCGCCGACGCCGCGGATCGCCTTGGTGATCGCGTCGAGGTGGGCCTGATCCTGCCCGCGCAACTGCCCCGCCACGGCGAGGGTGCCACCGCGCAGCAGGGCCAGTGTCTGTTCATAGGCGGCCACGGTCGTCAGTTCCTGCGAGAGGACCGAGTTGAGGACTTCGACGTCGGCAGCCTTGTCGCTGTCGGTCGCCGCCCCGTGCCCGCTGCGACCGCAGCCGGAGACCGCGATCGCGACCGCAAACAAAAAGACAGCGACGCGACCGAGGCCGCGCCGCTGACTGCTGATGGCAAATACTCGCTTCGAACCCATATGCGGGCGCGAAGCATAAGAGGAGTTCTAATCGCTTTTGCTCGAAAAAGCTAGACCTACTTGACGGCCTTCTTCGCCTTCGGCCTCTTTGCGCCTTGGGATGATCTGGACTCCGCGGGTAGATCCTCGAAATTCATCAAGACAACGCTTGCTGGAATTCCGGCCTCTCCCGACTTCGCAAGGCGCTTGGCGCTATCGGCATGAATTTTCATCGTTCGCTCAAGGGTCTCCGCCACGAGGTCCACGGTCTCTTGCCAACCCTGCTCGTCGACAACCCCCGGAGTCCAGCTGAGATGACGGTCATCGCGCGCATCGAAAGTGCCGCCCTGCAGCGCGCCGAAGATGTTCGCGAGAATCAGACGCATGGCTGAAGCGCTAACGCCCGGCTTCACCGAATCGGGCAGCGACTTCCAATCAGAATCAGTGAGGAAAGCCCTCGCAGTAGCCCGGTAGTAGTGCTCAACAGCACCGCGACGCGGCTCGGTCTTGACCATCTCGATGCACTCGAAGTCCTTGAGGACTTTGACGTGGTAGCTGACCTGGCTGAGTCCCTCTTCAAGCTCCTTGGAGAGTTCGTTGGGGCTTGCCATGCGCTCGTTGAGGATGGCAAGGATCTCGACGCGCAATGGATGGGCCAGCGCCTTTACCAAGCGCTGATCAACGCCGGTCTCCTTCTTTTTCTTGGTCTTGGTCTTTACGGGCAAAGCGACTCCTCAGTTCGTTTTCTCAAGCTTGAACCACTCCATCATATTGGACGCAAAGCTGAAATGACAACAAAAGAAGCAGGCGCTTTACAGGCTCAGAACTTATTACTGGAACTTTTTCCAGCATTAGACCGGTCTAAAGCGTCGTATCGGATGGGTCGCGACCCCCAACCGCAAGAGCTGACGATTGCGAAGGGGGTGAGGCAGGGTGAATATTCAGAAAGCTGAGCAGGTCGTTCCGCTTCTCTCAATAACGAAGGTCCGTTGACAAACGCCTGGGCGGCGGATCGGTCTCTGGTCTCTGGCGCAAAAGATCGGTCCGCCGTTTAGCCAGGCGCCGCCAAGCGATAATTACGCCCCTTGGCCAACCATCCCGCAACCCGCCAGCAAGCCCTTTCGGCGCTTGCAACCGAAGTCCATGACTGCAGGTTTTGTCCACGACTTGTCGAGTGGCGTGAGCAGCGCGCCGCCGACCCCCCGCGTCGTTACCAAGACGAGAGCTACTGGGCCAGGCCGCTAAGCGGCTTTGGCGACCCAGACGCAAGGGTGGCTATCGTCGGCCTTGCGCCGGCTGCCCACGGCGGGAATCGCACGGGTCGCATATTTACCGGCGATCGCTCCGGCGACTGGCTCTACGCGGCCCTGCATCGGACTGGCTTCGCGAACCAGCCCACCAGCACGCACCGGGATGACGGACTTGAGCTGGACGGCGTCTACGTGACTGCCGTGGTGCGCTGCGCGCCGCCCGCAAACCGTCCGAGCCCGAACGAGCGAAACCGATGCCTGCCATATCTCGAGCGCGAGCTGGCGCTGCTGGGGGACTGCCGCACGATCGTCGCCTTGGGCGGGTTTGCCTGGGACGGGGCCCTGCGGGCACTTAAAGCCCTTGGAAACGAGGTTCCCCGGCCAAGGCCTCGATTCGGCCATGCAACGGAAGCTGAGGTGGGCGAATGGGGGGTGCTTGGCTGTTATCACCCCAGCCAGCAGAACACCTTCACCGGGCGCCTTACGGAGCCAATGCTCGATGCGGTGTTTTCGCGAGCTAGGAAGCTCGCTGGCTAGCCTCCTTGGCTTTGTCATTTCCCTTCGCGCCGGGATTCTCAAAGGCGAGGATTCCCATCGTCGTCGGGATGCCTCGCTCACCGGTCTCTGCCAGGCGTAAGGCGGCTGCCTCCCGGATTGCCATCAACTGCTCGAGGGTTTGATTCAGCAGCGCCGTCGCTTCATCCCAGCCCTGGGGATCGAATAACCCGGGCATCCAACTCGCATGCGGGTTTTCGCGTGCGTTGAAAGTCCCCTCTGCGAGCGCCCCGACGACTTCGTCGAATAGATACTGAAGGCTGCTGACCGTCTGGTCGTTCTTCAACGTGCTGGGGAGCCTCTGCCAGGCTGCATCGTCGAAAAACAGCGAAGTCCTCGCCTGAAAGAAGTGTTCGCGCGCCCCGCGCCTTTGCTTGGTCGAGACCCTCTCGATGCATTTGAGTTTCTCGAGCTCTTCGACGTGGTGGTAGAAGGAGCTGACGTCGGCGTCGAGTTCCTCGCCGATTTCGCGGGCGCTGGCGATCCGTTCGTTGAGCACGGCGAGGATGTGCTCCCTGACCGGGTGGCCCAGGGCCTCGATCAGGCGACGATCGAAGAACGTCTTCAACTCATCCGATTCGCGCACTTCTTGCATTGACTTGCCTTGCATCGGGACCCCCTCTGACGATTTGGACGGAAATCACGATAGATCGCTCCCCCTCCGGCAAAACCGCGCTTAATCCAAGCATTTAGGCATTATTTGAAACTAATCTGAGCAATTAGGCGGTCTCAAGCGTACCCCCAGGAGGTGGGCACTCATGCAACGACCGCGACTCAAGCGCACCACACAGCGAATGGAAGCGCCGAACGGCGACATCTACCTGCTCCGCCCCAGCTCCGGCGCGGACATCCACATCGAGGATCCCGACCGGGCGGGTCGGCGCCTGCTCGCCGCCCTCGACGGCACCTGGACCGAAGAGGAGCTGATCGAGGAGTTCGGCGTCGAGGAGGTCGGCGACCTGCTTGCCCAGTTCGAGGAGCTGGGCGTGGTCGAGGACGCCGCCGACGACGACGGGATCCCCGCGGCCGTGGTCGAGCGCCTCGACCGCCAGCTGCGCTATTTCAGCGACATCACCACCGGGCCGACGGCCGCCGAGTGCCAGGAACGGCTCGCGAGCGCGCGGATCGCCGTGCTCGGCGTCGGCGGGCTCGGCGGCTGGGTGGCGCTGAATTTGGCCTGCTGCGGGATCGGCGAGATGCTGCTGCTCGATTTCGACCGGGTCGAGTTGAGCAACCTCAACCGCCAGGTCCTCTACTCCGAGGCCGACATCGGTTGCTACAAGGCCGAGGCGGCGGCCGAGCGGCTGGCCGAGTTCAACTCGGGCATCAAGCTCGAGCCACGCGTGCAGCGGCTCGACAGCGAAGCGGCCATCGCCGAGACGATCGCCGGCTATGACCTCGTGATCGACGCCTGCGACTGGCCGGCGCACGACATCGAGCGCTGGATCAACTCGGCCTGCTTCGGCGCTCGCATCCCCTTCATCGCGATGAGCCACTTCCCGCCGGTGGCGCGGGTCGGGCCGCTCTACGTGCCGGGGCTGACCGGCTGCTTCTCCTGCCAGGAGATCGCCTACCGGCGCACCTTCCCGCTCTACGACATCGCCGTCGACCAGCAGCGCGGCAAAGGCTCGCCGGCCGCCACGCTGGGGCCGGCCTGCAGCATGATCGGCGGCCAGGTCGGGCTCGACATCATGCACCACATAACCGGCCTCGCCCGGCCCTCGACCCTGGGCGTCGGCCATATGTATGACCTGCGCACGATGGCGGTCGACCGCGAGCCGGTCGTGCCCGAGGCGAGCTGCCCGGTCTGCGGCGGGATGCAGCCCTCCTCCGATCAGGAGCTTCGCGAGACGGCGCCGCGATAGGGAGAGGCGGCGGGCTTGGGGCGTGCCCGCCGCCCACTATCGCTCTTGAGCAGAGCCGCGCACCCTGGTGGCGAGGTCGCGAAGCGGGGTGAGGAAGAGGATGAGCCAGCAGTAGGGCGCCAGCTGCGGATTGACGACGGCGACCGGGATCGAGATGGCGAAGACCGCGGCGACGACCAGAGCGCTGCGCCTGCCCGTCCGGATTCCCTCGGGCGAGGCGCGGGTGAGCCCGGCCCGGTGGGCGTCGGCGAACATCAGCAGGCCCGAGAGGATCACGCCGATCAGGTTGATCGCGTAGAGGATCACCGCCGCCTCGGCGCCGCCGTGATCGCCGAGCACCTGGCTGCTGAAGGGGAGCAGCACGATCCAGGCGAGGTAGAAGAGGTTGAGCGCGATCAGGCGCCCGTCGAAGCGGATGACCTCGCCGAAGAAGTGGTGGTGGACTATCCAGAAGCGGCCGATCACGGCGAAGCTGATCGCGTAGGCGAAGATGTCCTGCCGCTCGTTCAGCAGCGCTCTGCCGAGCTCGCCGTTGGAGACTTCGGTGACGTCTAGCTGCAGGACCAGCAGGGTGATCGCGATCGCGAAGACGCCGTCGCTGAAGGCGACGATGCGCGAGAACTCGATCTCGTTCTCCTCGCGCTGCTTGGCCGCCCGCGCCCGTGACACGGCCCCATCATCGAGGCCGGCCTTGACGGAACCCAAACGGGGCTCGTTATTCGTCGTCTAGCTTGACTTCCCGGACTTCTTGCCGCCCTCGCGGCCGGCCGCCCGCTTCTGGGACTTCGAGCCGCCCTTGCCCTTGCCGCTCTTTTCGCCGCCTTTCTTTGAGGATTCCGAGGAGTTGGCGATCGAGGCGGCACGCTGCTTGCTCATTCCCTTCTTGCGCAGGCCTTCGTACTGCTTGTCGTTCTTGACGCTCGAGCCGTGGTCTTTTGCCATTGCGATCTCCTTCCGAGTCAGGGTTTGAGCACGATCTTGATCGCCCCGTCTTCCTTCTTCTGGAACATCTCGTAGGCGCTCGGCGCCTCGGCCAGCGGCACCTGATGGGTGGTGAGGTCATCGACCCCGAGCGGGTCCTCGTCGCCTTCGAGCAGAGGCAGGATCTCGTCGGTCCAGCGGCGCACGTGAGCCTGGCCCATGCGGATCTGCACGCCCTTGTCGAAGAGCTGCATCATCGGCAGCGGGTCGATCATGCCCCCGTAGACCCCGGAGATCGAAAGCGTGCCGCCGCGGCGAACGCAGTCGATCGAGGCGAGCAGGGCAGCCATCCGGTCCGTACCGGCCTTTTCGATCAGCTTCGCCGCCAGGTCGTCGGGCAGCAGGCCGGCCATCGTCTGCGCCGCCTTGCCGGCCGGAGAGCCGTGCGCCTCCATCCCGACCGCCTCGATCACACTGTCGGGGCCCCGACCGTCGGTCAGCTCGCGCAAAGTGGCGGAGATGTCGTCGTGCTGTTCGAAGTCGATGGCCTCGACCCCGTTGCGGGCGGCCATCGCGAGGCGCTCGGGCACGCGGTCGATCCCGAACACCTGCTCGGCGCCCTGGTGGCGAGCGATCCGAGCGCTCATCTGCCCGATCGGCCCGAGCCCGAAGACGGCGACGCTGCCGCCTTCGGGGATCGCCGCGTAGGAGACCGCCTGCCAGGCGGTCGGCAGGACGTCGGAGAGGAAGAGGTAGCGCTCGTCGGGGGCGCCGTTGTCGGGCACCTTGATCGGGCCGAAATGGGCCTGCGGCACCCGCAGGTACTCGGCCTGGCCACCCGGCACCTCGCCGTAGAGCTTGGTGTAGCCGAAGAGCGAGGCGCCCTTTTCCTGCTCGCGGTTCTGGGTCGTCTCGCACTGGGCGAATAGCTCTTGCTTGCACATCCAGCAATCGCCGCAGGAGATATTGAAGGGAATGACGACGCGGTCGCCCGCTTTGATGTGGGTGACCTCGGAGCCGACCTCCTCGACGATCCCCATTGGCTCGTGGCCGAGCACGTCGCCCTCTTGGATGAACATCCCCAGCACCTCGTAGAGGTGGAGATCCGAGCCGCAGATCGCGGTCGAGGTGACGCGCACGAGGGCATCGGTCGGCTGCTCGATCGTTGGGTCGGGCACCTCCTCGACACGGACGTCGCGTTTGCCGTGGAAAGTGAGCGCCTTCATCTCGGGTCCTTTGCTCGGAGTTCCTTTCGAGTGCTTACGCCTGGCACGGCTACCCCGTCCTGTCGGCGGAAAACGATCGCCGGGAGGCGGCCAGCACAGGAACACCGCGGTGCGGAACGAGCACGGTGCCGCGCAGGACCATGCGCTCGCGACGGGGCCCGAGCGCCAGGAGGCGGAGGGTCCGCAGCACGGTCGGGACGATCGCCGCCGCCAGCTCGCGCCGCAGCGGCGCGCGGCGACGCTCGAACATCGCGGCTAGGCCGACGCCAAGCGGCCTTCTCCCCTGCCGGGTGGTGGCAGCGGCGGGTTACCGGGAACTCTCAGCATCGCCCCCAAGGCATCGACCAGGCGCTCGGCCCGGGCCTCGTCGGCTACGCCGAGCAGGTCGAAGCCTTCCGTGGCGAAGACCTTCGCCAGCTCGAAGCCAATGCCGCTTGAGGCTCCCGTGACCACTGCGAATTGCCCGTCTCGTCCGCTTTCCATCGGATCTCCTTTCTCGTCCTGCTCGTCTCACGACGCCGCCCCAAGCGGCACCTCGGGGCGGTCCCAGGTGCCGGCCACTCGCTCGGCCGCGCGCCGCTCCTCGGCGAGGATCTCCTCGGCGACCGTGACCACGCCCTCCTCGCCGGCCCGGGCCGCGACCCGTTGAAGCAGCTCGTAGGCGGCGATCTCGAGGTGCTCGAAGGCAAAGGCGAAGCCGGCGAGCTTGGTGGTCGAGTCCGGCTGGGCACCGAAGAAAGCGGAGAGGTTGAGGCCGCCGGCTTTCAGCATCGCGTCCTTGGCCCGCGAGGGCCTGGCGCCGCGCTCGTCGAGCAGGTTCGCGATCCGCTCCCGGTGGTGCCGGGTCTCCTTGAGGTGGTCGCGGAAGGCCGCCTCGAGCTCCTCGTCGTCGACCCGCGCGGCGCTCGCCTCGAGCAGCTCTTCGGCCTGGCCCTCGATCGCGTGGGCGTCACGCAGGTAGGCCAGCAGCGCCGAGTCGAGCTGGTCCCCCTCGAGCGCTCCCAAAGAGACCTCGACCGCGGCATCGAAGGACTGCTCCAGGCGCTCGGCCATCCGCCCCTCCTCCGCCGCGATCGCGGCCGCCATCCGCGCCGTTTCCGCGTCGCCGGCGCGTTCGGCCAGCCGTTTCAGCAACTCATAAGCGGCGAGCTCCATGTGCTCGTAGGAGAAGGCGTGCATGACCAGCTTGCCCGGCGTGTCGGGCTGGGAGGCCGCGAAGGCGACCATCCCCCAACCGCCGGCCGCCCCGGCGGCGTCCTTCAGCTTCGAGGGCTCACCGCCCAGCGCCTGGAGGCGCTCGCGCACTCGTCGCTCCTGGTCTTCGGTCTCGACCAGGTGCTGTTCGAAGGCCTGGCTGAGGCGCTCCTCGCCGGCGATCCTCGGCGCGGCGCGCAGCTGCGCCAGCGCCTGCAGCTCGATCGCGTGCGCGTCGGCCAGGTACTTGACCAGCTGCTGGTTACGGTCGCGGTCCCACTGGCGGGCGCCGACGCCGGCCTTCAGGTCGTCGAAGCGGGCACCGGCGCTGTCGGCCTCGAGCGGCGGGGTCGCGGCGCCGTGGCCCTCGCGCAGGCCTTCCAGCAGCTCTTCCAGCGCCTCCACGCCACTGTGGCTCGGCTCCCAGCCGAGCTCCTCGCGCGCGCGGGCCGAGGACATCAGCGGCACGGCCAGCGCCATGTCGAGCCAGCCTGGCGGCGTTGGCTGCAGGCGCAGCCGCCAGCTCAGGTCGGCGAGGCGACGGACGACGCGACTCGGCACCGGGAAGCTGCGCACGCCGATTCGCTTGGCCATCTCCTCGGGGCTGAGCGGCGGCTCGGCGGCAATGTTGAAGGCGCCGTCGACGTCGGCCAGGACCGCCCGCAGGTAGGCCCGCCCGACGTCCTCGGAGTGCACGGCCTGGAAGCGCAGCCGGGCGACCCTGGGCAGGGCGAACAGGAGGCCCCGGCGCAGGAGGAAGCTGGGCAGGAAGGGCCCGAGGAAGAGGCGGCGGATCTCGGTCGCGGCCTCGTCCTTGAAGATCAGCGCCGGGCGGAGCCGCACGACCCGCGCCTCGGGATTGCCGGCTTCGAAGCGGTCGAGCTCGCGCTCGACCGCGACCTTGTGGCGCGAGTAGAACGAGGTCCGGGTGCCCTCGGTCGGCCAGCTCTCATCGACCTCGCGATCCTTGGGGCCGGGTGAGTAGGCACCGACCGAGGAGGCGTGGATCAGCTTCGGCACAGCGGCGGCGGCGACCGCCTCGAAGACGCGTCGGCTGCCCTCGACGTTGATCCGCTCCAGGGTGACCGCGTCGCGGGAGGGCTGGATCGCCCAGGCGAGGTGGATGACCGCGTCGGCCCCCGCGAAAATCTGGGCGAGGTCGGCGTTGAGGATATTGGCCTCGACCCAGCTCGTCTTCGGCGGATTCCAGGTCGGCTTGCGGCGCGCCAAGCCGACGATCTCGTCGATCTCGCCGGCTTCGCTCAGAGCTTTGATCGTGCTGGTGCCGACGTTTCCCGTCGCGCCAGTGACGACTACCTTCATCTTGTCTCGCTTTCCTGTTTGAAACTTGGGGACCGGAACGCGAGGAGTGAGCGGGAGTGCTCCCCTTGGCCTCGGGGCCCGTCTACCCTTCGCGGCCAGAGCAAAACGCGCCGGCCACCAGGAGTCTCAGCGACGCTGGAGCCGGCGAGTGCGACGCTGGAGCGGGCGAGTATTTAGGGCATGGTCCTGGCCGCGCGCTCGACCGCCGAGGGTCCGCAGAGCGGCGACGGTGAGGGCCAAGGAGGGCGCCGTTCGAGCAGGCAATACGTTGGCTCCCGCTTTTCTCTCCCGCGCCATGGCAGCGATATACCCAGCTATGGGTCTCGGCAAAACATGACCGTCGGGCCCGCGGCGCTCGAGCAGCTGCCTCGCGGAACGGCGAATGATGGATTGACCCACGCATCCGGTGGTAAATCGATCACTCGCCGCTGCCCTTGCTCAGGCAGCCGGCACATGGCCCGGTGGTCGCCGACCGCCGGGCGGAGCGCTCAGACGCGCTCGCGGACCGCCCTGATCAGCTCGACGTCAAGCGGCCCGACCGAGGCAATCCGTTCGGGCAGGACCAGTAGTGCGCCGGCGTCGGCGTCGAGGTCGCGCTCCTCGCTCAGCCGACCTTGCAACTCGACCACCACCTTGCCCTCGACATTGGCGTTGCGCTCGGCCAGGTAGCGGTAGAGCCCCTCGCGCGTGGGAAAGACGGCGAGGCCGGCGCGTCGCGTGTGCTCGACGTGGCCGCTGCCGAGGCAGGCGGGGCAGGTCTCGCGAAAGCGCACGCGGCCCTGGCAGGCAGGGCAGTCGGACTTGCTACCCGTCTCCATGCAGGAACGGCACCTGTACAGGACCGTGCCGGCGCCCCCGCACTTGTCGCAACGCCCGTGGTCGTGAGCACCCCACGGCTCGGTGAACTGGCAAGCGGGATCGAGCAGCCGCTCGGGCTCGGCGTCCGCCGAGCAGCAGTGAAAGTAGGTGTGGCTGGTCTCGGGCATCGATCAGCACGGCGCGATCAGCGCTGGTCTCCTACCCCCGCACCGCTCGCGGAAACCCGACGGAGCGATCGTTTGCGCCAAGAGCAGCGGGGTAGCTCGGCCAACACGGATCGCAAAAGAAAAGGAGAGTGAAATGGGATCGCAGGAGACAGGTCAGATCACCGGGACGAAGGACAAGGACTACAACGTCATCTGGTTTACCGAGCAGTGCCTGAGCAACGTGCTGCGCCTCGACACCTACATCGAAGACGCCGACCGCGAGAGCGACTCCGAGCTTGCCGAGTTCTTCCGCCGCGCTCAGGAGGCGAGCCGCAAGGGTGCGGAACAGGGTAAGGAGATGCTGGCGAAGCGCCTGGGGGGATAGCCCGGCGCCCCGACCCGAGAAAGGAGGGAGCGAAATGGGAATCTCACTCGGTGGAATCCTGGTAATCGTGGGCATCGTGCTGATGTTTGTCTGGAGCTTTTGGATCGGTTTGATCATTGCTCTGATCGGCTTGATCGCCTTCGGCGGATTTGCGCGCGGCAAGTGGTACTGATTGGCGAACCGCTGCCCGCGGGCGCCCTGCTCCCTGCCTCGGGGCCGATCTCCGAGTGGGTTGCGGGGCTCCTGGCCGCCCCCGCCGGGCCAATCGACGGGGACCCGGTCGAGGAGCTCGCGCAGCTGCTCGCCGCGGTCGAGGATCCAGTTGCCGACGATGACCTGCAGCTCGCCCTCTACCTCTGCTTCGAGCTGCACTACCGGGGCTTCGACGGCGTCGACTCCTCCTGGGAGTGGGCGCCGCAGCTGCTCGCGATCAGGGTCGCGCTTGAGCGCGCCTTCCTCGGCTCGCTGGAGGCGAGCCTGCCCGCGGCGAGGCCGGTCGATCCATCGCGGCTCGCCGAGGAGCTCTTCCGGCTGGAGGCAGCCGACGAGGGCGTCTCGCTCTCGCGGCACCTCGAGACGCGGGCGGACCTGGAGGAATTTCGCGAGTTCGTCGTCCACCGCTCGCTCTACCAATTGAAGGAGTCCGACCCACACAGCTGGGCGATCCCGCGCCTGACCGGGCCGGCGAAGACGGCCCTGATGGAGGTGCAGAGCGACGAGTACGGCGGCGGCCGACCGGAGCGCATGCACTCGCTCCTCTTTGCCAAGACGATGCGGGCGCTCGGCCTCGACGACCGCGAGAACGCCTACCTCGACCGGGTGCCGGGGGAGACGCTCGCGACCGTCAACCTGATGTCGGCGCTCGGCCTGCGCCGCGAGCGGCGCGGCGCGATCGTCGGGCACCTGGCGATGTTCGAGATGACCTCCTCCCTGCCCAACCGCCGCTACGGCAACGCCCTGCGCCGCCTCGGCTTCGGCGGGGAGGCCACCGATTTCTACGACGAGCACGTCGAGGCCGACGCCGTGCACGAGAACATCGCCGCCCACGACCTGGCCGGAGGACTGGCTCGCCAGGAACCCGAGCTGGCCGATGACATCCTCTTCGGCGCCCGCGCCCTCCTCTACCTCGAAGACCGCTTCGGCAGAGCCGTCCTGGCGAGCTGGGAGGCCGGGTGCTCCTCGCTGCGCCGGCCGCTGTGAGCGACGGCGCCCCGGGCACGAGGAACGAGGAGGCCGCCTACGTGCTGCCGCTGCGCTGGAAGGAGCCCGGGCCGATCGAGGAGCTGGCCGCCTACCTGCGCTCGCTGAGCGTGAGCGGGCTGGTGAAGGAGGTGCTCGTCGTCGACGGCTCGCCGTCGCCGCTCTATGAATCACACGCGGAGGCGCTGCGCGGCATCGCCACCCACCTCGCGCCGCACGGCGACCTCACCTTCCCGATGGGAAAGGTGAACGGCGTCATCACCGGCATCCGCGAGTGCTCATGTGAGCGCGTCGTGATCGCCGACGACGATGTTCGCTATGACCCGCCGGCGCTGGCGCGGACTCTCGGCCTGCTCGCCGAGGCCGACCTGGTCCGCCCGCAGAACTACTTTGCCGAGCTCCCCTGGCACGCCCGCTGGGACACCGCCCGCTCCCTGCTGAACCGGGTCTTCACCGGCGATCCGGACTTCCCGGTCGGGGACTTCCCCGGCACCCTCGCCGTGCGCCGCGGCTCCTTCCTGCTCAGCGGCGCCTACGACGGGAGGGCGCTGTTCGAGAACCTGGAGCTGATGCGGACGATCGCGGCGGCCGGCGGCACCGTGATCACGCCGCTCGATCTCTACGTGGCGAGGCGCGCTCCCAGTGCCGCCCACTTCCTCTCCCAGCGCGTGCGCCAGGCCTACGACGACTTCGCGATCCCGCTCCGACTCGGCGCCTTCCTGGCGATCGGGCCGGCTGCGATCGAGCTGTTGCGCCGCGGCAAGGGCCGCCACCTGACGCTCGCCGCGCTGGCGACCATCGGCCTCGCCGAGCTCGGGCGTCGCCGCGCGAACGGGGCCGAGCGCTTTCCCCCGAGCGGCGCGCTGCTGGCACCGGCCTGGGTCGGCGAGCGCTCGCTCTGCGCCTGGCTGGCGCTCGGATCGAAGCTGCGCGGCGGAGTCCCGTACGGAGACCGACGCCTCCCCCACTCCGCCGGTTCGATGCGGCGCCTGCGCCGCCGCTACAGGTCAGGCTCGCCCGAGGCCGCGACGGCCGAGGCCGGCGCGCCGCTCGGGGCCTGAAAGCCGATCGCCTTGTGGGTGCCGTCGCAGAAGGGGCGGATCTGGGAGCGGCCGCAGCGGCAGAGGGCCACCACCCGCCGTTTCACCTCGATCTCGTTGCCGTTCTGATCAACGAGGGTGAAGGGGCCGCGCACGAGGTACGGGCCATCGCGGTATGGGGTGATCTTGATTGCGAGCGGGGGATCGTTCATCCGCTGCGGTTACCCTCGACGGGTCGAAGGGAAAACGCGCAGCCCTAGAGGGCAAGCGCGGCGGCCTTGAGGTGCAGCGCCTCGATCCGGCGCAGCTGCCCGCTCGCCCGTTCCGCCAGAGCACCGAGCTCGAAGTCCGGCAGGTCGGCCGCGTGGGTGTGCTCGAGCGCCCGCCACAACCGCCGCTTGCCGGCGACCCCGAGCTGCAGGAACTCGAGCTCGTCGAGGCGACTGAGCGGCGAGTAGCCCCGCAGCTGCCCGTTCAGCTTCAGCCGGCCCAGGCGCTCGGCGAGGATGGCGGCCAGCGGTTTGAGCCTGCTCGGGCCGACGCCAAGCTTGTCCATGATCGCCACGAGCGTCTCGCGGTCGGCCTCGATCTCGGCGCAAATCTCGGCCAGCTCTGGTCCGAACGCGGGATCGCCCTCGTTGCTGGACCGCAGGCGCCGGGCCAGCTCAACCCCTACCGTCGCGCCGGCCAGGTGGTCATTTAGATAGATCGCGAGTAGCTTGCTCATTCCGCGCCGCTACCCCGAAGAAGGGGCTGGTTTTCGAGCACGTTTGGCTTTGGCGGGCCGGCGTTTGGCGTTGGCGGTGCCGCGTTGTGCTCTCGGCACTTCCTCGCTGACGACGGCACCGGTCAGCGACGTGATTTGGCCTTCGAGGAACTTCGCCATCCGTTCCTCCTCGCGGCGGATTCCCCTCGCCAGCTGCGCCGTCTCGCGATCGCCGACCTTCTCCGCCAGGGTCTCGATCGCCAGATAGGTGGCGATCTCCTCATGCTCGTTGAAGTACTCGGTCTTGGCGTTCTTCAGCATCTTCTCCTGCTCGCCGCTGCCCCGAACCATGTGCAGTGGCCCCTTCGCCGCCGCCATTGCCTTGCCGACCGCGGTTTGGGTCAGCTGCCCGCCACCACCCAGTTTCTTGATTCGACGCTCGACCGCCCTGGCGTGAGCTTTCGTCTCTTTGAGATGAGCTTTGAGGCGTTTTTTGTACGGCGCCCTGGTCGTCATCGCGATATGCGCCTCGAGGCTGGTCTCCAGTTCCTTCTCCTTGCCGAAAGCCTCGCTCAGGTACTGGACCAGCTTCGCGTCACGCTCGTTCAGATCCGCCATCTCGCTCCTTCGATCGCTATCTCGTTCGATTCGGAGTACCCGAGGAGTGAGGTCGGAAACGAGTCGGGCATCGAGATGGACGGGGGAGCCGGTTAGGCCGCCCCGGCACGGGTATCCGCGATGAGTGGCCGGCGCGACCAAACTGAGATGGGCCTGGCTTCCACGACAACCGCACAAGCAAAGGAGCCGGCACGATGGTCGAGCAGCTCAACCCCACTGAAGACGCGCACGGCTACGCGCCGCCCGGCGAGGGGCCGCCGCTGCTCTCCTACGCCGTCGCGATGACCACCTTCAACGCTCTCTTCGCGGCGGCGCTGCTGATCGCCAAGCGAAACGGGCGCGAGCTGCCGGCACGGGTCGGGGCGGGGGACCTGGCAACGATCGGTGTCGCCTCGCACAAGGTGAGCCGGCTGATCGCCAGGGACAAGGTGACGAGCCCGCTGCGGGCGCCGTTCACCCGGCACGAAGGCGAGGCGGGCCCCTCCGAGTTCAAAGAGAGCTCGCGCGGGAGCGGCGCGCGCAAGGCGATCGGCGAAATGCTGGTCTGCCCGTACTGCCTCGGCCTCTGGGTGGTTGCGGCCTTCGCCGTCGGCCTGCTCTTCGCGCCGCGGCTGACCCGATTCATCGCCGCCCTCTTCTCGGCCCTGACCCTCTCCGACTTCCTCCAGATCGCCTACAAGGCAGCGGAGGAAAAGGGACTCGGCTAGCGGTGCCCAGGGCGCTCGAGCAGGCGACGGTGGTCTCAACGGCGCCTGGCGCCTCAAGCGGCCGCGGCGCAAGCGGACGAGAGGGACGCGACCCAGGGAGCCCCGCTGCCGTTTGATCGATTGACCACCATATAAGGGGGTCAATCGATCAAATGCAGTGAGTGAGTGGCCCGATTCGCTGAATCGGCTCTCGCGTTTTTTGCCCGCTCGCCGTGGGTAGGCAGTAGCCATGGATTCCAATCAAACGGAGCGCGAGGAAGAAGCGCTCGCAAAGGAAGAGGCCGAAGCCGCGGCGGCGGAAGCCGCGGGTATCGGTGGAGACGTCGCCAAAGACTCGGAGGATCCCGCCGAGCAGCCGCTGATCGAGGCGGGCGAGGGTGAGGCCGAGGGCTTTGAGTTGGCCGAGCGAGATTTGGAAGACATCGCCAGCCACGGCGATCAGCACCGCTTCCCCGACAACGTGCCGCCGGCGCCGGAGGAGCAGACCGAGGCCAGCTACGGCGAGGCTGACGAGGCCATTCCCGAGGACGAGTGATGGCAGAGACGGTGGCGCACCGCTTGCTGGCGATAGTAACCAGCGACCCGCTCGGGCCCGAGCCCCTGCGCGAGATCCGCCCCGGAAAAGCCGCCGACGGCGACGGAGAGATCGAGTTGCGCGTGGTGGTCCCGGCGGTGGAGGCGAACCCGCTGCGACACACGCTCGGGGACATCGACGAGCCCCGCCGCAAGGCGGAGGCCAGGCTGGCACGGGTGCTGGAGGAGCTGCGGGCGGGCGGCATCGAGGCCGGCGGCGAGGTGGGCGACCCCGATCCGATCCAGGCCGCCCAAGACGCGCTGCTGAAGGCGCCCGCAGACGAAGTCGTGATCTTCGAGCACGAGCACGGGCAGGCTCGCTGGTTCGAAGAAGGCATGCTGGAAAAAGCCGAAGCGGGGCTCGAGCCACCGCTGCGGATGGTCATCCTGCGCAGCGACGGCGACGGCACCGAGCACGTCGTCCAGGTCGAGACCGCCGGCCCGGGCACTCACGATCCGGCCGAGGGACACGAGGTCGGCTCCGCCTACCTGCCGGGCCTATCGCGGACCGATTTCGCCGGCATGGTTGCCGGCATCTTCGGCACGATCGTCGTCGCCATCCTCGCCGCCGCGGTGACCGCCGAAGACGGAAGCCTGAGCGGACGCGCAGCCGCGGCGATCCTGATCGCCATCGGCGTCGCTCTCGCCAACATGGCCCACGTCGTCGGCCTGACCTTGATGGAGAGCGTGCGCTATCGCGGCGGCTTCGCCAAGCTCTTCCGCTACCTCTCGCTGGTCGGCACCCCCCTGGCGGTGCTGGTCAACCTGATCCTCCTGCTCAGCTGAGCGCGGATCAGCGGCTTCGCTCGAGTAGTTGCGCGAGCAGGCCGTCGATGCCATCCAGGCGCTCGATCTGGCGCTGCTCATCGGCCCCGTTTCCCTCGCGCAGGATGCGCTCGATCTCCTCCAGCGACCCCTCCGTGCCCAGCTCGCGCGCGTAGGGGCGGACCACCTCGAGCACGCGGGCGGCGACCTCGGGCGCGGGGCCGGGCCGCTCTGAGTCGAAGAGGATCTCCGCCTCGAGCCCGTGGCTGGCGGCCTGGAAGTAGGACTCCTCGAGCGCCTCGCGGTGCAGGGGAGAATCGGTGGGACGGTCCAGCTCCTTGGCGGCGATCGCCTGGATCAGGGCGGCGATGGCGGCGGAGGTGCGCGGTTCGGTCGGCACGTCCAACGCCCTCACCTCCACCGTGCCGAGGTTCGGATGGGGACGGACGTCCCACCAGATGTAGGTGTAGTCGTCGACCCCGGCGGCGGCGACGAGCTGGTCCGCCACCTCGAGGAAGTGCGCGTAGTCGCGGAAGTGGCGCGGCACCTGGAAGCGCGGGTAGCTGCGCACGATCTGGGTGCGAGCGCTGGCGTGGCCGGAGTCGACGCCGGCCTGAAACGGAGAGTTGGCGCTGAGGGCCTGCAGCGCCGGCAGGTAGAGGCGAAAGGCGTTGGCGAGCCCGATCGCCGCCTCGGCGTCCGGCGCGCCGACGTGGACGTGGAGGCCGCAGGGCGGCGTCCGCAGCAGGCTGCCGAGGTCCTTCTGCACGACCTTGTAGCGGGGCTTGTCAATCAGCACGGCCTCGTCCGCCGCCGCGGTGGGATGCAGGCCGCAGGCGAGCAGGACGAAGCCGGCCTCGGCGACGGCGCGGCGCAGCTGCCCGAGATGCTCGAGGACCTCGCCGGGATCACGGCAGATCTTCGTCTTCAGCTCGATCTGTTCGGTGAAGATCTCGGCCGAGACCCGCTCGGCGAGCAGGGTGCCGGCGACGCTCTCCAGCACCTCCTCGGCCGCGCAGACCAACTCGCCCCGCGGGTCCACGAGCAGCAGCTCCTCCTCGACGCCGAGCGAGAGCGGCGGCGAGCCGCCGAACCGGTGCTCATCTCCTCTTTCGGCCATCCCCCTCGCTGCCCCGCAGGCGCCCTTGCTTAAACCGATGCCTGCGTCAGGGCCTGCCTCACGGGGTAGCGAAGGGGCGTGCGCAATCCGTCTCTCGAGGGGCTCGTCGCGACCCCGTACGCCGTCCCGACCGACCGACCCGAGTCCGACGGGACGCTCGCGTGGGACTCGACCACGATCGTCGTCGTCGAGGCCGCGGCCGGGGAACGGCGCGGTCTCGGCTACACCTACGGCCACCACGCGATAGCCGAGCTGGTGCGCTCGGCGCTCGCTCCCGTGGTGGAGGGGATGGACGCCCTGGCGCCGCCGCGGGCCTGGGCGGCGATGCAGCGCGAGGTGCGCAACCTCGGCCGCCAGGGCCTCTGCGCGATGGCGATCTCGGCCGTCGACATCGCTCTCTGGGACCTGCGGGCGAAGCTGCTCGGCCTCTCCATGGTCGACTCGCTGGGCAGCTTCCGCGAGGCGATCCCGGCCTACGGCAGCGGCGGCTTCACCTCCTACACCGACGCCGAGCTGGCCGAGCAGCTGCGCGGCTGGGTGGCGCGCGGCTGCCGGCGGGTGAAGATCAAGGTCGGGCGCGAGCCCGGGCGCGACCCGCACCGGCTCGCCGTGGCGCGAGGGGCGATCGGCGCAGAGGTCGAGCTGATGGTCGACGCCAACGGCGCCTTCGACCGCCGCGAGGCCGTCCGCTGGGCCGAGCGCTACGCCGAGCACGGCGTCTCCTACTTCGAGGAGCCGGTCTCCTCCGATGACCTTGACGGCCTGCGCTGGCTGCGCGATGCCGTTCCCGCCGGTATCGAGGTGGCTGCCGGCGAGTACGCCTGGGACCTGTCCGAACTCGGACAACTCGCCGGCCGCGTCGACGTGCTGCAGGCCGACGCCACCCGCTGCGGAGGCATCACCAACGTCCTGCGCGCCGACGGCATCTGTCGCGCCCGCAACCTGCCCTTCTCCGCCCACTGCGCGCCGCAGGTCTCCGCCCACCTCTGCTGCGCGATGGAGCGCGCCGTCCACGTCGAGTACTTCCACGACCACGAACGGGCTGAGGGGATGCTCTTCGAGGGGACGCTCGAGCTCGAGGACGGCACGCTGCGTCCCGACCCCTCCCGACCCGGCCTCGGCATCGAGCTGCGAAAGGACGCGGGACGTTTTCTCCTCGGCGACCGTTAGCTCCTCCCCGCTTCGGGTAACGGGACACCGTTAACGACGAAGGAGAGGCCACATGAGCGAAACGGTCGGCGACTTCCTCCTCGCTCGCCTCGCGGGCGAGTGGGGGGTGAAGCGCATCTACGGCTACCCGGGTGACGGCATCAACGGGATCATGGGGGCCTTCGAGCGCGAAGGGCCGCGGCCGGAGTTCATCCAGGCCCGCCACGAGGAGATGGCCGCCTTCATGGCTTGCGCCCACGCCAAGTTCACCGGCGAGGCCGGGGTCTGCCTGGCGACCTCGGGCCCCGGCGCGATCCACCTGCTCAACGGCCTCTATGACGCCAAGCTCGACCACCAGCCGGTGCTCGCGCTCGTCGGCCAGCAGGCCCGCGCCGGCCTCGGCGGCAACTACCAGCAGGAGGTCGACCTGCAGACGCTGTTCAAGGACGTCGCCCACGAGTACGTCCACACGGCCTCCGAGGCGGCCCAGGTGCGCCACCTGATCGACCGGGCGATGCGGATCGCGCTCTCCGAGCGCACGGTCACCTGCGTGATCCTGCCCAACGACCTGCAGGAGGAAGAAGCGGTGCCGACGCCGCCGCACGCCCACGGCACCGTCCACTCGGCGCCGGGTTACGAGCGGCCCGAGATCACACCGCCGGAGGCCCAGCTCTCGCGCGCCGCGGAGGTGCTGAACGCGGGCGAGCGCGTCGCGATGCTGATCGGCGCCGGCGCCCTGGGCGCGGCCGACGAGGTGATCGAGGTCGCCGACATGCTCGGCGCCGGGATCGCCAAGGCGCTGCTCGGCAAGGCCGCGCTGCCCGACGACCTGCCCTACGTGACCGGCTCGATCGGCCTGCTCGGCACCAAGCCGAGCTGGGACCTGATGCAGGGCTGCGACACGCTGCTGATGGTCGGCACGAGCTTCCCCTACTCGGAGTTCCTGCCCGAAGAGGGCGAAGCGCGCGGCGCGCAGATCGACATCGACGGCCGCATGCTCGGCATCCGCTACCCGGTCGAGGTCGGCCTCGTCGGCGACTCGGCCACCACCCTGCGGGCGCTGCGCGAGCAGCTCTTCCGCAAGGACGACCGCTCCTGGCGCGAGGGGGTCGAAGCGAACGTCCGCGAGTGGTGGGAGCTGATCGAGAAGCGGGCCCTGGAGCCGGCCGAGCCGGTCAACCCCCAGCTCGTCTTCCACGAGCTCTCCAAGCGCCTGCCCGACGACGTCATCCTCACCTCCGACTCGGGCTCGGCGGCGAACTGGTTCGCGCGGGACCTGAAGCTGCGGCGGGGGATGATGGCCTCGCTCTCGGGCACCCTGGCGACGATGGGCCCCGGCGTCCCCTACGCGATCGGCGCCAAGTTCGCCCACCCCGAGCGACCGGTGATCGCCCTGGTCGGCGACGGGGCGATGCAGATGAACGGGCTCGCCGAGTTGATCACGATCGCCAAGTACCGCGAGCGCTGGAGCGATCAACGCCTGATCGTCCTCGTGCTCAACAACCGCGACCTCAACCAGGTCACCTGGGAGCAGCGGGCGATGTCCGGCGATCCGAAGTTCGAGGGCTCCCAGAAACTGCCCGACGTGCCCTACGCGCGCTGGGCGGAGATGCTGGGCCTGAACGGGATCCGCAGCGAAGACCCCGGTGAGATCGGCGAGTGCTGGGAGCGGGCGCTGAGCGCCGACCGGCCGACCGTGCTGGAGGTCGTGACCGACCCCGAAGTGCCGCCCCTGCCACCCCACATCACGCTCGAACAGGCGAAATCGTTCGCCTCGGCGGTGCTCAAGGGCGACCCCGGCTCGAAGAAGATCATCCGCCAGTCGCTGCGACAGAAGCTGCCGGGAGTGGTTCCCGGCCGGTGAGCGGAGCGGCGATGCGAAAGCGACGGCGGCGGGCGCGGCTACTGCGCGACCTGCGCCGCGGTCGGGTGCAGCGCACGCTGGCGGCGGCGACCGCGCTCAGCGCCCTGCCGCTCGGGGCCGAGATCTACTTCGAGCACTTCCGCGGCTCCTTCGGCGACAAGTGGATGTGGACGCCGGTGGTCCTCTCCCCCGCCCTCAGCGCCGCCGGGCTCGCCGCGGTGCGTTCTGAGCGAGCGGCGAGGACGGCGCTGCCGATCGTCTCGGCGCTCTACTGCCTCGACGGCCTGATCGGCATCTACACCCACGTGCAGGGGGTCCGCAAGCGCCCCGGCGGCTTCTCCGAGCCGCTCTACAACATCGTCATGGGCCCGCCGCTGCTGGCGCCCGGATCGCTGGCGCTGGTCGGCGGCATGGGGCTCGTCGCCGCGGTGGCGAAGCGGGAGCGGCTGTGAGCGTCCCGATCGTCACGGTGATCGCCGGGCATTCGAAGCCGTGGCGATCGGGGCGCGAGCGAGAGGTTTTCCCGTGAGCAGCGCCGGACACCTGCCGAATCGCGGCGGAGCCGCGCCGGGCGGCCCACCGGCGACGCTGCCGCGACAGCGGCGCGGCACGACCCCGCAGATGCACGGCCGCTATCCCGATTACGACGTGCTCGAGGAGGCGGGCCACTGGGACGAGGCGACGCGGCGGGTCGTGCTCGACCGGGTCGAACGGGTGCCGCCGATCCGCTTCTTCGACGAACGCGAGGTCGCCACCCTCGGCGCCTTCTGCGACCTGGTGCTGGCGCAGGACTCAGAGCCGCGGATCCCGGTGCTGGCGATGGTCGACGAGAAGCTCTTCGAGAAAAAAGGCGAGGGCTACCGCCACGCCGAGATGCCGAGCGATCCCCAGGCCTGGCGCGAGGTGGCGCGCATGCTCGACGCGGCCGCTGCGGAACAGGGCGCCGAGAGCTTCGCCGCCGCCGAGCGCGAGGCACAGCTGCGAATCGTCGCGCGCTTCTCGGAGGGACGGCTGGAATGGAACGGGATGCCGCCGGCCAAGGCCTGGGGCCTGGTGATGCGCGACGTGCTCAGCGCCTTCTACTCCCACCCCTGGGCCTGGAACGAGATCGGCTTCGGCGGCCCCGCCTACCCGCGCGGCTACGTGCGGCTGGGTCCGGGCCAGCGCGAGCACTGGGAGAGCCCGCCGGAGTTCGAGCTCGACCCGGTCCGCGACGTGCGGGAGCGGGGCCTGGAGTGATGGCGCGGGATGGAGGGCCGGGGTCCGAAGCAAGGGCGCGCCGTGAAGCGTCCGTGCCTGGGGCAAGGGCACGGCTCGCGCGAGCCTTGAAAGGCGCGGTTCGCCCCGAGGGCAACGACTCGGCACTGCTGCTCGACCCCCACCATCCCTCCGCGCCGCGGCCGCGCTCGATGCGCCGCTACGGCGAAGAGGAGGCGGTCGACATGCTGATCGTCGGCTGCGGCGCCGGCGGCGCCACCCTCGCCCAGCGGCTCGCCCGCCAGGGCTGGAAGGTCGTGGTGCTGGAGGCCGGGCCCTTCTGGGACCCCGACCGCGACTGGGTCTCCGACGAGGCCGGCTCGCACGGGCTCTACTGGACCGAGCCACGGGTGATCGGCGGCTCGGACCCGGTCGAGCTCGGCAAGAACAACTCGGGCCGCGGCGTCGGCGGCTCAATGGTCCACTTCGCCGGCTTCGCTCCGCGCTTCCACCCCTCCGACTTCGAGGTGCGCAGCCGCGACGGCGTCGCCGCCGACTGGCCGATCTCCTACGAGGAGCTGCGCCCGCACTACGAGCGGCTGGAGCACGAGCTGCCGGTCGCCGGCGAGCACTGGCCCTGGGGCGATCCGCACGGCTACCCCCACTCCCCCCACCCGGTCGGCGGCGGGGCGCTGCGGATGGTGAAGGGGGCGCAGCGCTGCGGGATCGAGATGCGGGTCGGCCCGGTGGCGATCGCCAACGGCTCCTTCGGCAACCGTCCGCACTGCATATACAGGGGGCTCTGCCTGCAGGGCTGCAAGGTCGGCGCCAAGGCCTCACCGCTGGTCACCCACGTGCCCGACGCGCTCGCCCACGGGGTCGAGATCCGGGCCGAGAGCATGGCGACCCGGATCGAGCTCGACGAGGCGGGGCGCTGCAGCGGCGTCACCTACTTCAGCGCGGGCAGGGAGCGCTTCCAGCGGGCCGAGGCGGTCGCCGTCGCCGGCTACTCGATCGAGACGCCGCGCCTGCTGCTGCACTCGACCAGCGCCCGCTTCCCCAACGGGCTCGCCAACGGCAACGACCTGGTCGGCCGCGGCGTGATGGTCCAGGGCGCGCCCCAGATCGCCGGTCGCTTCCCCGAAGAGCTGCGCATGTACAAGGCGCCGCCGCCGGAGATCGACTCCGAGCAGTTCTACGAGACCGATGAGGACCGGGGCTTTGCCCGCGGCTTCTCGATCCAGACCGTCGGCCCGCTGCCGATCGGCTGGGCCGAGCACGTGCTCGCCGACGGCCACTGGGGCCACGCCCTGCGCGAGTACATGCGCGACTACAACCATTGGTACGTGATCGGCGCGCTCAACGAGCTGCTGCCGCTGGCCGAGAACCGGGTGACGCTGGCCGAGGAGAGCGACGCCAATGGGATGCCGGTTGCCCGCATGGACTACAGCCAGTGCGACAACGACCGCGCCAACATCGCCTTCGGCAAGCAACGGATGCGCGAAATCGTCCGCGCCGCGGGTGCCCAGGACGTGCTCGAGATCGACCGCTACGCCCACCTCGTCGGCGGCTGCCCGATGTCGGACTCGCCCGAGAGCGGCGTCGTCGACTCCGACCAGCGCGCCTGGGAAGTGCCGAACCTCTTCATCGCCGACGGCAGCGTGATGCCGACCCAGGGCTCGGCCAACCCGGCGCTGACGATCATGGCCCTCTCCGCCCGGCTGGCGGAGCGCCTGGCCGCGAAGCGGGTCACCGCAACGCGCAGGCCCCGGCAGGAGGTCCCGGCATGACCTTGCGGACCCAAGCGCCGCGAACTTCCAACACCAGGTTCCGGTGCGCCTTTTGCACCCAGGGGGTGCATAAAGCGCACCGGAAGGAGGAGGGCTGAGATGGGGAGGCCTCGGGTCGTCGTCGTTACCGGGGCCTCGGCCGGGGTGGGGCGCGCCGCGGCTAAGGCCTTCGGCGCGCGGGGCGAACGGGTCGCCCTGCTCGCGCGCGGCGAGGACGGCCTCACCGGGGCCGCCGCCGAGGTGCGCGAAGCGGGTGGCGAGGCCCTCTGGCTCCCCACCGATGTCGCCGATCCGGAGGCGGTCGAGGCGGCCGCCGAGCGGGTCGAGCGCGAGCTCGGTCCGATCGACGTCTGGGTCAACGACGCGATGGCGACGGTCTTCGCTCCCTTCGCCGAGATCGAGCCGGACGAGTTCCGGCGCTCGACCGAAGTCACCTACTTCGGCTGCGTCTGGGGGACGCGGGCGGCGCTGCGCCGGATGAAGCCGCGTGATCGCGGCGTCGTCGTCCAGGTCGGCTCGGCCCTCGCCTTCCGCGGCATCCCTTTGCAGGCGCCCTACTGCGGCGCCAAGCACGCGATCGAGGGCTTCAGCGAATCGGTCCGCGCCGAGCTGCTGCACGACAAAAGCGCGGTGCGGGTCAGCATGGTCCACCTGCCGGCGCTCAACACGCCGCAGTTCGAGATCGGCCGCACCAAGCTGCCCCGCCATCCCCAGCCGGTGCCGCCGATCTACCAGCCCGAGGTCGCCGCCGAGGCGATCGTCTGGATCTCCGAGCACCGGCGCCGTCAGCTCTACGTCGGCGCCCCGACCCTGAAGACGGTGCTCGGCAACCGCGTCGCCCCGGCGCTCGTCGACCGCTACCTCGCCCGCACCGGCTACGAAGGCCAGCAGACCGACGAACCCGTCGACCCCAACCGCCCCGACAACCTCTTCGAGCCGGTGCCGGGCGACCACGGAACCCACGGCCGCTTCGGCGAAGGCGCCCGAACGCGCAGTGTCATCACCAACCTCTCCCGCCTCCTCTCCTCCTGGCGATGACACGATGAGCTTCCGGTGCGCCTTTTGGACCCAGGGGGTGCATAAAGCGCACCGGAGCGGACGGGGCTTGCGGTGCGCCTTTTGCTCTCCACGCGTGCATAAGGCGCACCGGAGCGGGGGTGGTGGGCGGTGATGCAGCCGCCGATCTCGAGCTACGGGTTGATCGGCGATCAGCGCAGCGTTGCGCTCGTCTCGAATCGCGGAGCGATCGAGTGGTGCTGCCTGCCGCGCTTTGACTCCGGCGCCCTCTTCGCTCGGCTGCTCGACCCGGAGGGTGGGCACTGCTCGATCGGGGCCGAGCGGGGGCTCGGGCGGGCCTACCTGGAGCAGACGCTGGTGCTGGAGACGAGGCTCGGCGGCGATGAGGGCGAGGCGCGCCTGCTCGACTTCTTCGTCCTCTCCCCGCAGACCGAGTGTCCCTGCCTGGCGCGGATCATCGAGGGGGTGCGGGGATCGATCGAGCTGACGGTCGAGGTCGTGCCGCGCTTTGACTACGGCGCGATCTCGCCCTGGCTGCGCCACGCCGGCGGCAGGAACTCATTTGCCGCGATCGGCGGCGACGACGGCCTGCTGATCCGTGCGGACTTCGAGCTCGAGGTCGTCGATCACCACCGTCTCGAGGCCACGCTGACGGTCAACGAGGGCGAGCGGCGGCGGCTCAGCCTCGGCTACCGGCGCCCGGTCGACCTCGAACCGCTCGAGCGCTTCGAGGGGCTCGATCCCGATTGGGTGGACGAGGCGCTCGAACAGACCGTCGAGCACTGGCGCGAGTGGTTCTCCCGCCTCTCCGGCGACGCCCTTGGCTTCGAGGGCGTCGCCCGCTCGGCGGCGGTGCTGAAGGCGCTCAGCTACGGGCCAACCGGGGCGATCGCCGCCGCGCCGACCACCTCGCTGCCCGAGGCGCGCGACCTCAGCGGCGCGCGCAACTGGGACTACCGCTACAGCTGGGTGCGCGACTCAGCGCTGGCGGCGCACTCGCTCGCCGAGCTGGGCTACGAGGAGGACGCCGACGCCTTCCGCCGCTTCGTCGAGCGCAGCGCCGCCGGCCACGCCGACGACCTGCAGGTCCTCTTCGGCGTGGGCGGGGAGCGACGCCTCGGCGAGGAAGAGCTGGAGCACCTGAGCGGCTACCGCGGCGCGGCGCCGGTGCGGGCCGGCAACGCCGCCGCCGACCAGTTCCAGCTCGACGCCTACGGCCAGATCCTCGACCAGAGCTGGAGCTGGCATCGCCGCGGCAACTCGCCCGAGGACGATTACTGGCGCTTCCTCGCCGACCTCGTCGACGCGGCCTGCGAGCGCTGGGTCGAACCGGACCGGGGGATCTGGGAGTGGCGCGGTGAGCCGCGCCACTTCGTCCACTCCAAGGCGCTCGCCTTCTCGGCGATCGATCGCGGCATCCGGATCGCCCGCGACACCGGGCGCAAGGTGCCGGAGCGCTGGCCCGAGGCGCGGGAGGAGGTTCGCGAGGCGGTCCTCTCGCGCGGCTACGACGAGGAGCGGAAGACCTTCGTGCAGGCCTTCGAGCACCCCGACCTCGACGCCGCCCTGCTGCGCCTGCCGGCCGTCGGCTTCATCGAGTGGGAGGACGAACGGATGATCGCGACCGCGGACGCGATCCGCGAGCGGCTCGACTTCGGCGGGCTGCTGCGCCGCTATGACGCCGACGACGGCCTGCCCGAGGAGGGCGCCTTCCTGCCCTGCTCGTTCTGGCTCGCCACCTGCCTGGCGCGCCAGGGCCGCCGCGACGAGGCCCGCGAGGTCTTCGAGCGCACCGCCGCCACCGCCAACGACCTCGGCCTCTACTCCGAGGAGTACGACCCGGCCCACGAGCGGATGCTCGGCAACTTCCCCCAGGCGCTCACCCACCTCTCCCATATCGAGGCGGCGCTGGCGCTCGATCGTGGCTAGCGGCAGAGACGCGCCCGAGGCGTCCCGGCGCACGGTCCCGCCGTCATCCGGGACGGCGGCGCGCGCCGACGGCACGGATGTAACCGGCGCTGCCGAGGAGCGCCGCGACCGACCAGGCGCCGAGCGCGACCGCGAAGCTCAGGTCCGCCGCGAGACTCAGCACCGGCCCATGCACCGGGACGAAGGCCCGAGTCGAGGCGGAGAGCATTCCCAGCGGGAAAACGGTGGCCCAACGAGAGCCACTCGAGCTGCGGGCGGCGGCAGGCATCAGGGCATGGCGAACCTCGCCCCAGATGAGCAGCGGCACCAGTGCCCAGGCGCAGGCAAGTTGAGCGGAGGCCAGTGCCTGAACGAAAAGATGAATTCCGGCGGGAAGGCCGAGTCGCCGGAGCAGTTCGCTCCCGGCCAGCGCGGAGATCCCCAAGGCCCCGGTCGCGATCCAGTCGTCGGCGCGAAGTCCGGCCGACAGGAGCCGACCGGATCGCAGCAGACGGCTCAGCCGCTCGAGCGCGATCGGCGGATACAAGGCGCTGCCCAGCGCCCAGAGGACCGCGGCGGCGGAGCGGAGCGCGGTGCCGTCCGCCTCGCCGGCAAGGCCCAGGCAGAGCAGCGCCAGCGCCTGGGGAGCCACCACCGCCAGCAGCCAGCCACCCTGGGTCTCCGAGCGTGGGTGCAGCGAGCGGATCAGGAGCAGCTCGACGGCGATGGTCGTGACGATCGCGAGCCAGGCAATGCTGGACAGGGCGAGTAGGAGCCAGGCCGCCGCCTGCTCTACGCCGGCGAGCAGAAAGGACCCGCCGAGCAGGGCACCGGCGGCGACGAAGGTGAGGTAGTCGAAGATCGCGCTGGTCTTCAGCTCCTCCAGGACAGCGCCCCGCCGTCGCGCGAACCGAGCCGCGTGGTAGGCGAGAAGCGCCAGGTAGAGAGCGGCGCTGAGCCAGAGCAGCGCGTCGGAGAGCGCAATCAGCCCTGCCCCCCGCCCGGCCAGGGAGGTGATCCCGGTCGCCATGACGGGGCTGAAGAGCGGCGGCCACCGCGAACCCTGGAAGGGAGGCGGGCCGAAGGAATCAGAAGCGGTGGTCGAACTCACCGCCGCCGGCTTTTGGCGCCGAGCGCGTAGCTGCGAACATCGCGCTCGAGGTCGTCCGCGGAGGCGTAGGCGCCGATGTGCTCGCCGAGCAACCGCCCGGCTGGCCCGAGGTAGATCGTGACGGGGGTCCCCCGCGCGGGGGCGATCGCGCTCACCTGCGCCAAGCTGCTCGAGTAGGAGGGATAGGCCAAGTGCGCGGAGGCGAGCAGGCGGCGGGCGCTCGCGGAATCGTCTTCGACGTCGGCGCCGAGGAAGGCGACGCGCGCACCGAACCTGGACGACGCGGCCGAGAAGAGCGGCAGCTCATCGCGGCAGGGCGGGCACCATGAGGCCCAGACGTTGAGTACCACCGGGAGGCCACGCAGCTCCGCCAGGCGCCCGGAGAGGGACTGCCCGCCGGTCAACAGCCTTCCCGCCTCTCGATGGAGCCCGGCGAGGGGCGCCGGTGAGCCCCGCAGCGCCGGTCGCGAGGATGGCGGCGCCCCGTGCGAGGCGTAGTCGGGGCCGCGCGCACCGGTCAGCCGGCGCAGGTCCGAGATCACCCCTCCCACGCTCCAGCCCGCCCGGGCGTGCGCGAGGTTCGCGCGGCCCTGGGCATCGAGCAGGCGGCGCAGGCGGCCCCCGAGCCGGCCTTCGAGTCGCGGCGGGCCGGTTATCGCCGCCCGCTCGTAGCCCCCGGGACCGAGCAGGAAGAGGCCGTCGGTGTGTTCGACGTCGAAGCGCTCGGGCCGGCCGGTCATCCAGTCGACCTCGGCGGGCCTGTCCGGCGGGACGCGTTGGAAATGGACGCCGAAGAAGCGCCAGAAGCGGCGCAGGCGCGCGAGCGGCCCGGTCCAGATCCGCAGCCCGGCTCCGCTCAGGCGCCGGTAGGCGCGCAACCTTCGCGGCGTGTCGCGCCAGGGGTCGACGCTCACCGCGACGATCGCCACCCGGCGCGGCAGGCCGCTGGAGCGAAGGCGTGAGCGGAGGTCGAGCAGAGCGCCCGTGGTGATCGGGCAGACCTCGTGGCAGAGGGTCATCGTCGGCGCCAGGACCACCCAGCTTCCGCGCAGCGCCTTCAAGGAGACGTCGCGGCCCCTGGCGTCGCCCAGGGGCACCGCGGGAACCCGCCGGTCGAGGGAGGTGCCCAGGGGAAGGGCCAGGCGCCCCACGGCTGCCGTGGTCGAAGGGGCCTGGGTGCGCAGGGCGAGCGAGAGGCCGACGAAGGCCAGCGCCGCGATCGCCGCGATCCTGAACAGGGCGCGATTCATGGCCCCCTGCTACCCGCACCGGCGGCGGCGAAGCCCGGCCCGGCTTGCGATCCGCGGCGGCCGGGTAGCGGAGGCGACTGTGAGTGCGGTCGCCGTGAGCAGCTTGGCGGTCGGCGCCCTGCCGGCGCCGGGATGGAGCTTTGAGCCCGCGACGATCGCGATCGCCCTGCTGGCCTGTGCCGCCTACGCCCACCGCGCGGGCCGACTGTCCAAGCGCGGCCGGAGGGTGCCAATCTGGAAGCAAGGCGCCTTTTACCTGGGCGTCGCCGTCCTGCTCGGATCGCTGATCTCGCCGCTGGACGCCCTGGCCGAGACCCGCCTCTTCTACGCGCACATGGTCCAGCACCTGCTGATCGGCGAAGTGGCGCCCCTGCTGATCGTGCTCGGCCTCAACGGCCCGTTGCTGCGACCGCTCCTGACGATCCCCGCGATCGCGCGCCTGCGGCCCCTGCTCAACCCGCTGGTCGCCCTGCCCCTGTGGGCCTTCAACCTCTACGTCTGGCACCTGCCCGTCCTCTACGAAGCGGCGCTTCGAAACGACGCGGTCCACGTCTTCGAGCACGGCTGCTTCTTCTGGGCGGGCATCTTCATGTGGGGGGCGCTGATCGAGCCCCTCCCCGGCCCCAGCTGGTTCAGCTCAGGCGCCAAGATGGCCTACGTCGTGGTCGTCAGGGCGCTCGGCTGCGGCATCCTCGGCAACACCCTGATCTGGATCGGGGCGCCCCTTTACCCCTACTACGGGGAGGCAGAGCGCCTCGCCGGGATCGCGCCTCTCACCGACCAGCAGACCGGCGGGGCGATCATGTTCGTCTGGGGGGCCTTCGTCACGATCACCCTCTTCTCTTGGTTCTTCCTGCGCTGGGCCCGCGAGGCGGAGCAGCGCCAATCGCTGCTCGACTCGGGTACGAGCCCGCGGGTGGCGGCGCGCGCCGCGCGCTACGGACGGCGGCGCGTTGATCGTGCTCCACAGCCTCCTTCGCCTTGAGCCCGAGGCACAGTCGCCAGGCGAGGAGGCCGACGATCAGCGGCAAGACCCAGATTGCCACCCGGTAGAAGTCGATCTGTGACGCGTAGCTGACGTTGAGGAAGACGAGCACCCGGTCCGACGCGCCGGCCATGAAGATCAGCACGACCCAGGTGAGGAAGCCGGCCCCGATCGCGGTCCTCACGGGCGCGTCGCGCGGGCGGTCGAGGACGTTGTGGGTGGCTCGATCACCGCGCGCGCGTCGCTCCAGCCATGGCCAGGCGAGCAGGGCCGCCATCACGACGAGCGGGAAGAGGATCCCGCCCCAGAACGGGTTGGGGACGACCGTGCGGTTGGCGATCACCACGTCGAAGCTGGGCATCAGGCGCAGCGCCCCGATCAGCCAGCCGAGGTACCAGTCGGGCTGGGCGCCGTTGGTCGCGGAGCCGACGTGGTAGGGGCCCCAGAGCCAGATCGGGTTGATCTGGACGAGGCCGCCGAGCAGCACCAGCACCGCGGCGACCGCGAGGAAGAGGCCGAGTGAGCGGGGCGCCTGACCGGGGAAGGTCGGCACGCCGATCAGCTTGCGCTCGCCGTTGACTCTCCTGGGCTTGAACTGGGTGTGGTGGCGGGAGGCGACCAGGGCCAGGTGGGCTCCCAGCAGGGCGCCGATCAGGACCGGGAAGATCAGCACGTGGGCGATGTACATGCGCGACCAGAAGTCGGGATCGCCGGGGAAGGGGTGGCCCCAGATCGCCAGCGCCAGGTTGGCGCCGACGAACGGGATCGAGAGCGCCACCCCGTAGCCGATCGCCAACCCCATGCCGGAGAGCAGGTCGTCGACCATCGAGTAGCCCAGGTAGCCCTCGAGCAGGACGGTGAAGAGCAGCAAGACGCCGATCACGTAGGTCAGCTCACGCGGCTTGCGGTAGGCGCCGGTGAAGAAGACCCGGATCAGGTGGATGACTATCGCGGCGACGAAGACGTCGGCCGCCCAGTGATGTGTCTGGCGGATCAGCAAGCCGGCCTTGACGTCGAAGGAGAGCGAGATCGCCGAGGCGTAGGCCTTGCTCATCTTCATCCCGTGCAGCGGCGCGTAGCTGCCGTGGTAGATGGTCTTGGCGGTGCTGGGCTCGAAGAAGAGGGTGAGGTAGATGCCGGTGGCGACGAGGACGACGAAGGCGTAGAGGGCGACCTCACCGAGCAGGAAGGACCAGTGGTCGGGGAAGGCGTAGCGCAGGGCCTTGCGGACGAAGGAGGCCGAGCCGCTGCGTTCGTCGATGAAAGCGACGGCGCGGCGGATCACGCCGAGGGCCTCCTCGTCCGCACGCCCCAGAACGAGGGCCCGACCGGCCCCGAGAAGTTGGCGGCGGCACGCAGGTAGCCGGCCGCGTCAACCATCAGCGGCAGCTGCGGCAGGTCGCGTCCGGCGGGGCCGAATTCGACCGTGCCTCCGGTGGCGGGGTTGAAGGTCGAGTAGTGACAGGGACAGACCAGCGCCGGTCCCGGCTCGGCCTCGGGGAAGCGCGGCGTGCGGTACAGGGCGATCGCGCAGGCCGCGTGGGTGCAGATTTTGGAATAGGCGACGATCCCCTGCGGCGCCCAGTCCTCGCGCCCAGGCGGCAGTTCTAGCTGGGAGGGCTCGAGGCGGACGACGATCAGCGGCGCCGCCAGCTCCTCGCGGTCGACGAACGCCTCCGGATAGGCGGTGTAGAAGCTTTCCGTCTCGATATCGGCGGCCCGGTATGGCTTGCCGTCCTCGCCGACCAGGCGGCGGCCGCGGTGCCAGGGGGAGCTGTATAGCGACTCAGTGTCGAGCACCGGTCCCAGCGAGGCGGCGGGGACGACCAGGGCGATGCCGAGGGCGGCACCGGCGGCGCCGGCGGCGCCGGTGAGCAGCCGCCTGCGGGTGATCGGGCCGGCGCTCTCGCCGGCGATCTGCGCCAGCGCGGCCTCCTCTTCGGGGTCACCCGGCGGCGGGTAGTCCTCCTCCAGGTGCTCGGTGACGATGATCCGCTCGCCGGTGACGAATAGCGCCAGCGCGATCAGCGCCAGGGCCACGCCGAGGCAGAGTCCGAGGTACTGCGTTTGGTTGGGCCAGTCGAGCGCGTAGACGACGACGAACATCACCGCGCAGGCGGCGGCGCCGAAGAGCAGAATCGCGACGAGGAGCTCGGCGCGGCGGTCCGAGCTCCCTTCGGGGACGATTCGCTGCGGCGGCCGGCGGCGGCCGCCGCCGCGCAGGAAGCCGAGTGCCGTCAGCAGGGCCAGCGCCTTGGGGCCGATCTTCATGCTCGCGCTCTCTTTCCGATCATCGCGCAGATGCCGACCAGGACCACCGCGGCGACGAACCAGGCGACCATGCCCTCGGGGACCGGCCCGATGTGGCCGATCCCGATACCTCCCGGGTCGTCGAGATTCTTGGTCGACTGAACGTAGGCGATGATCTCGTCCAGTTCTTTGTCGCTGATCGCCTTCGGCGAGAACCGCGGCATCACGAAGGGGCCGATGCGGACTGCCTCGGCGATCTCAGTCGGCGTCGCGTGCTGGAGGACCGGCACCTTGGCGCCGGTCACGTAGCCGCCCTGGCCGGCGATTTGATGGCAGCCCGCGCAGTGCTCGGTAAACAGGGTCATCCCGTCGGGAAGGCGGTTGAAGGCGGGATGAGGATGAGGGATCGGCGGGCCGCCTCCGAAGGAGGCCACGTATGCGACCAGGGCGCGAATCTCGCGCTGGTTGAAGAGCGGCCGCTGGCGTTCGGGCTGTTCGCCGGCGCGCTCGATCGGCATCCGCCCCGTGCGCAAGTAGAAGTCGGGGGCGAGGGCGCCGACGCCGACGAGCGGTGGCCCCTGCCCGGTGACGCCGCCGGCGCCGCGCGGGTTGGGCTCGGCGACGCCCTGGCCGAGGCTGCCGTGGCAGCTCGCGCAGTTGGCCGCGAAGAGGGCGGCCCCGAGGCGACGCTGGCTCTGCCCGGGCCCGTAGGGGGTGTGGACGATCCCGGCCGGCGGCTGGGCCGCGGCGGCAATCGTGGCGGCGAGGAGCAGGGCGGCGAGGGAAAGCGGCACCGCCCGCTTGCCCAGCGGCCGCCTCATGACTGGCTGCAGGGTTGGAGGACGAGGACCCCGACCGTGGTCATCACGATCATCGCGATGAAGAGGGGCGCCACTGTCATCCCGACGATGGCCAGGAAGCGGATGCGCCCGGCCGGGGGCGCGCCCTTGCTGTCGACGCCGCTGGTGCGCAGAAAGAGCGTCACCGCCGTCGCTGCCGAGCCGATCGCGACCGCCAGCGCCACGGCGCCAATCGCGATCGTCCAGGCGGAGACGTCGATTTTCCACTGACCGCCGGTGGGGCTGCACTGGGCCTCGGTGATCCAGTAGCCGGAGCTGAACTGCAGCGCCCAGGCAACCGCCGAGCCGAGCACGCCGTACCAGAGCAGCGGCGAGACGGGCGACTCGGGCGATAGAGAGAGTGGCGACCTCATAGCGACGGATAGAGCTGGGTGAGGACGACGAGCACCGCCATCGCGCTGACGAAGTACCAGTAGAGGCCGAGGATGCGGACGGCGGTGAGCCGGTACGCCGTCAGCCCGCGGGCCAGGGCCGCCAGGACCCAGAGGTCGAACGCCAGGCCGATCGCGACGTGCGCGTGGTGGAGGCCAAGCAGCGCGTAGTAGGCGGAGGCGTAGGCGTCGACCCTGGGGCTGAAGCTGTCGAGATTGTCGACCAGGAGATTGATCTGCAGGCCGAGATAGGTGGCCTGGACGGCAGCGGCGAGCGCCAGCAGCCACCAGGCGCGCTTCGCCAGTCCCGCCTTCGCCGCTCGCACCGCGGCCGCAACCGGCAGGCAGCCGGCGAGGAGCATCGCGGTGAAGACGAGCGGCAGCGTCACCGAGGGCTTCTCGATCCCGTCCGGCGGCCAGGTCCCGCTCTTGAAGCGCAGGTAGAAGTAGGTCGCGATCAGGCAGCCGAAGAGCGCCGCCTCGCTGGCGATCAGCAGCAGCGCTCCCCACCAGCCGCTCGGCTGAGCGCGGCGCTGGCGTTCGACCGCGGCGACCGCGCCGCCGCCCCTCGCCTCCATGCTGCGGGTCACCTCGCCCATGCCCACCCCTTCCGGTGTGCTTTATCCGTGTATATCGGGGCAAAGGCACACCGAAGGCTCATGCTTCTGCCGGCTCCTTGGCGTGCCAGGCGACGAGGACGAGGGCGATGAGGGCGATGAAGATCGCCGCCGCCAGCCATTGCTTGAGCAGCACCAGAGCGAAGACGCCGGCCAGCGCCAGGGCCAGCAGCGGCGGCCAGGGCGAACCCGACGGCATCTCGAGGATCTCGTCCCATTCGGCGTCGACCAGCGTGCTGGCGGGGGTCTCGTGGCCCTGCTCGAGCACCTTCTCGCCGCGCTCGAGGTTGGCGGCGTCGCGTTCGCGGTCCTCCTCATCCCACATCGGGTAGGGGCTGCTGACCGTGGGGATTACCGGGAAGTTGTACTCAGGCGGCGGCGAGGTGGTCGACCACTCCAGCGTGTCGCCGCCGAAGGGATCGGCCCCGGCCGGCTCGCCGCGGAAGAGGCTGACGAGGAGGTTGACGACCACCATGCCCAGGCCGGCGGCGAGCAGGTAGGCGCCGAGCGACTCGATCAGGTTGAGGCCCGTCCAGCCGAGACCGGGCGAGTAGGTGTAATCGCGCCGCGGCATCCCGTCGAGGCCGAGGATGTGCATCGGGAAGAAGGTGACGTTCATCCCGACGAAGGTGAGCCAGAAGCTGGCCTGCCCCCAGCGCTCGTGGTACATCCGCCCGGTGACCTTGGGGAACCAGTAGTACATGCCGCCCAACAGCGGGAAGACCGCGGCGCCGAAGATCACATAGTGAAAGTGAGCGACGACGAAGTAGGTATCGGTTAGCTGCTGGTCGAAGGGGATCGCGGCGAACATCACCCCCGAGAGTCCGCCGAGGATGAAGAGGATGATGAAACCGATGATCCACAGCAGCGGCGTCTTGAAGCGCGGCGTGCCGGTGACGATCGTGGTGATCCAGGAGAAGAGCTGGATGCCGCTGGGGATGACGATGATCAGGCTGACGCCGGCAAAGTAGATCGTGGTGATCGTCGAGAGACCGACCGCGAACATGTGGTGGGCCCAGACGCCGAAACCGATCAGGGCAACGAGGATCTCGGCGAGGGCGACGAGCGGGAAGGCGACCATCCGTCTTCGCACGAAGGTGGGGATGATCGCCGTCGCGATCCCGAAGGCGGGAAGGATGATGATGTACACCTCGGGGTGGCCGAAAATCCAGAAGAGGTTCTGCCAGAGGATCGTGTCACCACCGCGGAAGACGTCGTAGAAGTGGAAGCCGAGCAGGCGGTCGAGCTCGAGCAGGATCAGCGCCGCGTTGAGCGCCGGCAGGGCGAAGACGAGTGCGAAGGAGACGGCGAGGAAGGCGAAGCAGAAGAGGGGCATGCGGTTGAGCGACATCCCCGGCGCGCGCAGCTTGAAGATCGTGACGATGAAGTTGATCGCGGTGGCAAGCGTGGAGATGCCGTTGAAGAGCAGCCCGAGCGCGTAGAAGTCGATCCCGGGGCCGGGACTGAAGGTCTTCGAGGCGAGCGGGACGTAGTCGAACCAGCCGGCGTTGGGCGCGTTGCCGCCCAGCAGGCTGACGTACATGAAGATGCCCGAGCAGAGGTAGATCCAGTAGGAGAGGGCGTTCATCCGCGGGAACGCCATGTCGCGCGCGCCGATCATCAGCGGCAGCAGGTAGTTGCCGAAGGCGCCCGCCGACATTGGGATGACGAAGAGGAAGATCATCGTCACCCCGTGCATGGTCATCACCTGGTTGAACTCGACCGGCGATAGCACCGTGCCGTTGGGGCCGATCAGCTGCGTGCGAATCAGCAGCGCCTCGACCCCGCCGGCGGCGAAGAAGGCGAGCGCGGTGAAGAAGTAGAGGATCCCTATACGCTTGTGGTTGGTGGTCGTGATCCAGCCGATCACGCCGGGTGGCTCCCGCCAGATCCGCTCCAGGCGCTCGAGCCGTTCGCGCGAGGCCTCCGGGACAGCGACGGCCATCTAGCGCAGCCCCGCGAGGTAGGTGACGATGGCGTGGAACTGCGCGTTGGACAGTTCGAGCCCGGGCATCTTGGCGCCGGGCTTGATTTCCTGCGGGTTGCGAATCCAGCGGCCGAGCTCGCGCCGGTCGTTGGGAACGGTCAGCGCCGCCAGGGTCTGGCGAGAGGCCAGGTGGGTCAGGTCCGGGCCGACCGTGCCCTGCGCCGGGGTGCCGGCGATCGTGTGGCAGCCGGCGCAGGCGTTTTCCATGAAGACCCGCCTGCCTTCGCTCGCCTCGGCACCGTCCGGCGCGCGCGCCGGCCGCTCACTTGCCGACAGCCACCGCTCGAATTCAGGACGCGGTTCGGCGATCACCCGGAAGGCCATGTGAGCGTGCTGCAGCCCACAGAACTCCGCGCACTGGCCGCGATAAGTGCCGGCTTCTTCGGCGTAGAGTTCGATCCGGTTGGTCTGGCCCGGAATCATGTCGATCTTGCGGTTGAGTTCAGGCACCCAGAAGGAGTGGATGACGTCAGCGGTGCGGGCGAGGAGGTTGACCGGGGTGCGGGCGGGGATGTGGATTTCGTTGGCCGTGACCGCCCCGCCGGCGGGGTAACGCGCTTCCCACCACCACTGATGACCGACGACCGTCACGGTCAGGCCGGTCGAGTTGGAGGTCGGAGCATCGGTCTTGCCCAGCACGTAGAGGTCGGAGACGATGAAGAGGGCGACGAGCACGACGATCGGGATCCCCATCCCGAAGGTGATCACCAGGCCCAGGTTCGCCCGTTCGCTCTCGCCGAAGAAGGGGAGGCCGGGCTCGCCCCGCCGAAACCAGCCGATCAGCAGCAGCGCCACCGCGCCGAGGAAGACGATCCCGGCGGCGAGGAGCATCCACCACCACAAGGTCGCGATGTCGTGGGAGTCAGGGCTGTGGGGATGTAGCGGCGACACGACCTGGGACTCCCACGCAGCCGGGCGGACGCCACTTTTGGTCTGTGCGAGAGACGGACTTTGCCTACCCTCTGTGGCCACCGGCAAAACGGTCGCCTCGGCAGGTGGCTGTCGCCACCAATAGGTCAGGTGTCGCCGACGCCGATCGTGGGTAGGAGAGCCGCATGTACTTCCTCGGCCTGATCGTGATCCTGCTGATCGCCCTGGCGATCTTCTTCTCACCGATTTTCGCCGTGGTCATCTTCCTGCTCTTGCTGGTTGCCCTCGGCCTCTACAAATTCCTCGCCCGCGGCACCGAGCCCGAGCACGCCCCCGTGGGCGAGGCCCCCGCCGCGGGCGCGGTGATGGGCAAGCACGAAGCGGCCGAACGCGGGATGTGGGGAGAGAAGCGGCCCGAGGAGCAGGCCGAGGGTGAGGAGCCCTCCTAAGCGCGGGACCTGATCGCGACGGTGGCGAAGCTCGGCTACACCCTCTCCAGCGAGGAGTTCGACGCCCCCACCCTCGTCGCCCAGGCCGAGCGGGCCGAGCAGGCGGGCTTCGACTTCGCCTCGGTCTCCGACCACTTCCACCCCTGGATCGACGAGCAGGGCGAGAGCCCGTTCGTCTGGGGCACGCTGGGGGCGATCTCCCAGCGCACCGAGCGGATCGAGCTGATGACCGGCGTCACCTGCCCGACGACCCGGATCCACCCGACGATCGTCGCGCAAGCGGCCGCCACCGCCGCCAGTCTCCTGCCGGGCCGCTTCTCCCTCGGCCTCGGCAGCGGCGAGAACCTCAACGAGCACATCACGGGCGAGCGCTGGCCCGGAGTCGTCGAGCGCCAGGACCGCCTCGAGGAGGCGATCGAGGTGATCCGCGAGCTCTGGACAGGCGAGTTGAAGAGCCATCGCGGCGAGCACTTCACGGTCGAGAACGCGCGCCTCTACTCATTGCCCGAGGAGCCGCCGCTGCTGCTGGTCGCGGTCGCCGGCGAGAGCTCGGTCGAGCTCGCCGCCCGAGCCGGCGACGGCCTGATCGGCACCGCGCCGATCGCCGAGTCGGTCGAGCAGTTCCGCGCCGAAGGCGGCGAGGGCAGGCCGACCTACGGCCAGCTCCACGTCTGCTGGGCCACGGACACCGACGCGGCGCGGGAGCTGGCGCTGAGGCAGTGGCCCAACGGCGCGATCAGCGGCAGCTACTTCCTCGAGCTGCCGCTGCCGGCCCACTTCGAAGAGGCGGCCGAGGTGCTGGACACCGGCGACATCAGCGAGAGCATCGTCTGCGGACCCGACCCCGAGCGCCACCGCGCCGCGATCGGGGAGTACGTCGACGCCGGCTATGACCACGTCTACGTGCACCAGGTCGGGCCCGACCAGGAGGGTTTCTTCGACTTCTACGAGCGCGAGGTGCTGCCCAGCTTCCGCTGAGCGGCGACCGGCATGGACCGCCGAGGCCGCTTGACGGATTGACCCCCGTATACGGGGGCAAATCGATCAATCGCCAGCTGACTAACTCACCTTCGCCGCGGCTGGGGTCGCGAGGCGCGACAGCGCGGCGCGGTCCTTGCGCAGCTCGTCGATCGACTCGAAGACCTCGGCCGCGCCGGCCTCGCGCAGCTCTTCCTCGGAGAAGCCGCCGGTGAGTACGGCGAGGGTCGGGATGCCCGCCGCCTCGGCCGCCTTGACGTCCCAGGTCGAGTCGCCGACCATCACCGGGGGCCCGTCGCAGCCGACCTTTCCCAGGGCCGCCTGGACGAGATCGGGATGGGGCTTGGTGCGCTCGACGTCGGCGGAGGTGGTCCAGCCCTCGACCAGATCGCGGGCGTCCAGCAGGTCGACGTAATGCTCGACCTCCTCGGCCTTCGCCGAGGAGGCGAGGATCGTCTCGGCACCGTCCTCGTGCAGCTCCCGCAGCAGCTCGGTGGCGCCCTTCATTGCCTGCACTTCGCCGATCAGCTCGCCGTAGGCCTCGCCCTCCTCTGCGCGAATCGCCTCGCCGTCCCTTTCCTCGGCCTCCTCGCCGATCAGGGCGGCGACGATCTGGTCGCCGCCCATGCCGATGTGGCGGTGAATCCGCCAGAGCTGCACGGCGTAGTCGTGCGCGCACAGCGCCCGGTGCCAGGCGATCGCGTGCTGGTAGTTGGTGTCGACGAGGGTGCCGTCGACGTCGAGCACGACGGTGATCGGCTTCTCGCGGCTCACCGGCCTCCAGTACCCGCGCTTGGCCGCCTCGCAACCGGGTAACAGAGCCGCATGGCTTCAGAGAAACAACGGGCCGCCGCGCGCCGCAACGTGAAGAAGGCGCAGGCGGGCGCCAAAAGCAAGAAAACCCTGAAAAACCTCTCGAAGAAAACCAAGATCGCGCTCGGCAAGGAGGCGAACAAGGTGCGCAAGGGCGAAGCGAAGACGCGCAAGGAGCTGAACGAAGAGGCCGCTCGGCTGGAAATCAGCGGCCGCTCGAAGATGGGCAAGGACGAGTTGCGAGCGGCGATCGCGAAAGCGAGGTGAGCAGATGCGCTACCTGCACTTCTGCGCCCATGAGCAGTTCCCGCCCGATGACCTGCTGCGCCAGGCGGTCGCGGCCGAGCGGGCCGGCTTCGACGGGATCGGCTGCAGCGACCACCTGCAGCCCTGGTGGGAGGCGGCGAGTCGGGCAACGCCTGGGTCTGGCTCGGCACCGCCGCGCAGGCGACCGAGCGGGCCCTCGTCGGCACCGGCGAGTTGAAGGTCGAGACCGCGCAGGCGTTCCCCCGCGCGAGATCCAGGACGCCTGGCAGCGCAAGAGCCCCCATCGCAAGCTGGTGATCGAGGTCTCCTCCAGACGGCAGTCCGCGTAGGAAGCGCCGTGCGGCGGGTGCGAATCGGCTGCTCTGGCTGGAGCTACAAAGACTGGCGCGGCGGCCTCTATCCCGAGGGCCTGCCGCAGAAGCGCTGGCTCGAGCGCTACGCCGAGGTCTTCGACACGGTCGAGGTCAACGCGACCTTCTACCGGCTGCCGAAGGAGTCAACGGTCGCGGCCTGGGTCGAACAGGTCCCCGGCGACTTCCTTTTCGCGGTCAAGTCGAGCCGCTACCTAACCCATATGAAGCGCCTGCGCGAGATCGCCGGCGCCG
>Ga0070679_100000196_pt1 | contig 49362 bp, 45 predicted proteins | sample KBSC63BmetaG_FD_65652 | JGI IMG/M metagenome (GOLD analysis project Ga0070679, IMG submission 65652) | Corn rhizosphere microbial communities from Kellogg Biological Station, Michigan, USA - KBS C6-3B metaG | ecosystem: Host-associated > Plants > Roots > Rhizosphere | place: USA: Michigan... | reverse complement strand
CTTCTTTGAAGAGGCGCTTACCGCGGACGGCACTGGGTGAAAGCGGCGCAGGCTGGGGCGCGTCAACAAATCTCATGAACTCCGAGAACATCAGCCACGCGGGCATGATCTTTAGCGGATTGTTGTATGAGATATCGTCGGTACGCGGAACATCGAATGGTGTGTAGGCAAGGTTGCACTTGGTATTTTCGCTGCGGCTGATGGGAAAGATGTCGTTGCTAATGCCCATCTCGACGTTGTAAGCCTCACCAGCGAAGAGAGTAAGAGAGGCGTTCTGCGCCTTCCAGCCAAATCGGCTGATAGTGCCATTATTGGGAACGAGATTGACGTGGCCCTCGATGCCAAGCAGGCGTTTGAGCTCGCGGTCGCTGTTCATGTTGTCACGAATGTCGGCATCCGAGATCGACTCGATGAGACCCAACCCGAACAGCTGCAGCGGGATACGAAATGCTACGTTGCGTTTCTCGGTCTCTTTTTCGAAGTCCGGTTGCCTCAGGTCACACGCCGGAGCGTCCGATCGGCCCTGCAGCGTAAAAAGGCTATGCACGCCACCGTCGCGCGATCCATCCTTGTTGAACTTGAAACGCACCTCCCGGAAGGCGCCGTTGGGCTCCTCGAAACTGGGAACTACGTTCGTACCACCCATGCGGTGAGCAACAATGTGTGCGGCGTTGCGACGAGTGGCGCTGCCGCCGATTGTCGGTTGGAAGTGGCAGGTGAAACATTGGTCAGCGTTGAAGACGGGCCCCATGCCTGCGGAGTTCACCAGCTTCAGCGGCGAGAAAGGATTGGTCGGATCAGGGTCGATCGGTGCAACTCCCTGAGGCTGCTGGACACAGGTGTCGCACGTGCCTTCCAGCTCGGAAACCCGTAGGAGGCTCTCGTTGAACAACGCAATCTCATTCGCATTCAAGCCGGGAACCGGATTGGGGATCGTTGAAGCAGGATTGGGGCGAGGGCCAGGATCTTTCGCGCGGAACCAGGGCGACTGCGCCGACAGGCTCGCAGCAGAGAGAAGAAGTAAAGTCACCGTTGTTACCAAAGATACAGAGGTTCGGATAGGTTGACGCTTATTCACGTGGCATTCTCCTCAAGCAGAATCGAGTCCCGGGTGCTGCATTCTCCCGCACACGTCCATTCCGATCGCCTGCTGCGCAACAAAGACATGCGCTCACCGGCCGCTCTCGTTTACGAGTACGGGACTCGCATCAGAATGAGGCCGGGACGGAATATTGGCGATTGAACAAAAAGTGAATACCTATGAGTTTTTTATGAGGATTGTTAACTAACATGAAATGAGCGGGATACGAGTCACAACCATCTTGTGACTATCACACCGGTGGCCGGTTCCATCCGCTGCCGCCGGCTGACATGGCACTCTGTCTGTCGAAAATCTCGGTCCGACAGGCGGCGGAATGCGTCTTGGTTCGAGGCAAAACGTTCGGGCGCGGGGCTCAAACCGACGCAGGCCCTCGTTCTGGCGGGAAAGCAAATGCTCGGACGGGTGTCCGGAGAATAGACAGCAGGTACACTGATCGAAGCCAGATCCCGACGAGAGGTCAGAGCAATCCGAGTCCAATTCCGTGCATACCAGCTCGATCTTGAGAGCGGAGAACTTTGGAAGGAGGACACAGCCGTCCGACTCGGGCCTCAGCCGACCAAGGTTCTGCGTTTGCTCGTTGAGCGGTCCGGCAAACTCGTTACCCGTGAAGAAATCCAGACGATGCTCTGGCAGAACCAGACCTTTGTGGACTTCGAGCAGGGGCTGAACTACTGTGTTCGTCAGATTCGGATCGCCCTTGAAGACAATGCCGACCAACCGATCTTCATTGCGACAATACCCCGGAGGGGCTACCGCTTTGTTGCAGAGGTAAGCACGGTTCCGAGCGTCGCACCCCCCCAGGTCTTTCATCCCGACCGAATACCTGAGACAACTACAACAGAATCGCCTCCATCGGTCAGTCCAGAGCCCACTCCCACCACGCCGCGGGTATCAATTTCTCCTTCCACCTGGCCCCGGCGTGCCCGAGCCTTCATTGTCACCACGGCAGTTGTGCTGTTCGGGATATTTCTAAGCTGGACAATTTGGCGGAAGCACGTCGCGCAAAAGCTTTCGGCAGCATCCGATGTCCCGGCCGCCCAGCAAAGCGCGCCTATTCAACCTCGCCCATCGGTAGCAGTGCTTGGCTTCGCGAATCTGGCGGGCCAGCAAAACAAGGCATGGCTTTCCACGGCCCTCATCGAAATGCTTTCTACGGAATTGGCTGAGGGCGGAAAGCTCCGGATCGTTTCCGGTGATGAGGTGGTCAAAGCCCGCCGCACAATCATTCAGCAGGAAGACCTTCCGGAACAGGCCCTCCCACATCTCCGCAGTCAGTTGGGCGCTGACATGATTGTTCAGGGTTCTTACACCGTTATCGACCAAGGGCACGAAAGAAAGCTTCGCCTGGATGTGCGCCTGCAGAATACGCGCGACGGGCAGATACTGGACTCTTTCGCTCAGGTCGGAAACGAGTCGGAACTCTTCGATCTCATCTCCGCTACCGGCACCCGATTACGGCAGTCCCTCGGCCTCAATGCGCTTTCGGCCGGGGAGCAGAGATGGATTGATCGTTCACTTCCCTCCGACCAGGAGACTCGCCGCCTGTATGCGGAAGGCCTCACAAAGCAGAGACTCTCGGACGCGCTGGGAGCTCGGGATATGCTCCAGAAGGTCGTCGTCCGTGAGCCGCAATTCGCTCCCGCCCACGCCGCGCTGGCGGAGTCCTGGGCTGTGCTCGGCTACGAGGCGAAAGCAACAGCCGAAGCTCTCAAGGCAAAGGAACAATCCTCCGGAATGCCGCGCGAGGAACAGCTGTCGGTCGAAGCCAGGTATTACGAAACCGCGAAGGACCGCCCCCATGCGATCGAGGTTCTCAAAGCGCTGTTGTCGTTCTTCCCCGACAACATCGACTACGGTATTCGCCTGGCCACTGTGCAGATGGAAGCAGGTCAGATTAAGGAGTCCCTGGCGACCGTAGCGACGCTCCGCAAACTGCCGGATCCGCTCGGAACCAGCGCCCGTTTAGATCTGTTGCAAGCGCAAATTCTAAATTACAGCGGCGACTTCAAGCAGGGCCGTGACTTCGCCGACCAGGCGATCCGTAAAGGTAGAGCCCTCGGTGCGCAACACCTGGTCGCTGACGCATTGAATGTGAAAACGTCTCTGCTTGAACGTCTCGGTCAGTTGGACGAATCGTTGGCTGCGGCAACGGAGATGAAGCAGATCGAAACAGAGACCGGTTTCACACGCGGCATCGGATTAGCTTTGCTGGGAAGCGGCGACGCATTCGCCGCCAAAACAGATTACGACCGAGCTAAACAAGATTACAGTTCCGCTCTGGCAATCTTTCGTGAGCTGGGTACCAAGAAAGATCAGGGCCTCGCTCTGGAACGGATTGGAAACGTATTCCTTTACACAGGACACTTCGCGCAGAGTCGAGATGCGTACAAACAGGCGCGCGAGGCCTATCAGGAAGTGCAGTGGCCGATGGGAGTTGCTGCCGCAACCGCCAATCTTGCCAACGCCCTTTATTCTCTTGGGGACCTGAAGGGCGCTCTCCAGATGCATCAGGAAACCCTCCAGACCTTCGAACAAATGGGATACCAACGCGCCGTTCCAGCCGAGATCGACAACATCGCGGTGATGCAGGGCGAAATGGGAGATCTCTCCGCGGCCGCCGAAAACCACCGCAAGTCACTGGATCTGCAGAAGAAAGCCGGATATCCTCGCGGAGAGATGTTCTCGCTCGGTGGGCTTGGCGACATACTCCTTATGCAAGGGGATGTCCCAGCCGCAAAGCTTCAGTACGAGCAGGCCCGCAACCTGGCCCAGTCAATGAAGGAGGACGGCGATATCGCGCAGTACGATCTAAGCCTCGCCCGCATCCTCTTTTATGAGCAGCGGTTTCCAGAGGCCGAAGCTCTCGTTCACCGGTCAATTACCCAGTTCGAGAAAACGAAGACCGACGAGAACCGCGCTCCTGCTTATGGTCTTCTCGCCCAGATCCTGTTGGAGGAACACCGGCAGAACGACGCAATCGACGCTGGCAGGAAAGCAGAGACCCTCTCCAAGCCTACGGACATGCCCTCAATCCAACTCGAAGTGAGTCTGACCCTAGGCCGGCTCGAGGCGAGCTTAGGGAAAAAGGAGGCCGCAAAAAAGAGACTCCAGACAGTGCTGCTACGTGCTCAACGTGGCGGTTATACAGAGTACATCCTCAAAACTCGCAAAGAGTTGATCGGACTGGAAGCCGAAAGCTCGCAGAGAAACCTGCGCTCTGCACTTGCAGCTGAGGCCCGACAGAAGGGATTCGGTCTGATATCCCTCGAACTCGCTAGAACGCCCGCCAGGAAGTCTTAGGCGTAGTTCTCATTCATGACAACAAAGCGCTCTACATCACGGCTGACGTTTGCGAAGACGGATTGCTTGATGTGGATCCCACAAGCACTCCGTAACCTGCTCGTCATAATGAGTTACCCATTTTGGGTGGCCCAGGGAGTAGCATCCATTGAACTTACAAGGATTCACTGCTTTAGGGCCAAGAGACAATGTGGGTAACGACAGAAAATCGCTAGAATACCCGATTCGCACTCACTCCCGTTGTAATACATGAGCTTATGGGCGCCTTTCCAGCAGGTACCCATAGATTTGTTCCGCTGAACGCAAGTGATCATGGAATTCATACTGACGGAGCGTCGATTGTGGTTGCGCTCCGCCGTCGGCGGGCTTGGACAATCGCTCTCAAACGGGCGGGACAAGCACCTCAATCGCTATCGTTATCGACCTCATCATCGGCATAGTAATGAAGAATATAGAACGCGTTGTGCAAGAGGGGACGGCGCACAACCGTTTCATATACCTTGGATGCATCGTCATTTCCGGCATCATCTAGCAATTCGCCGGAAATCGGAAAATAGTAAATGCCAAAGGTCCAGATCGAAGTCCATCGTACGAACCGTGTCGGGTGGCTGCGCGCTGCTGTTCTCGGCGCAAACGACGGACTTCTGTCGACCGCAAGTCTCGTACTCGGTGTGGCCGCGGCACATGGAACACATGCCAATATTTTGATCGCTGGAACCGCGGGTCTGGTTGCGGGCTCAATGTCGATGGCGGCCGGAGAATACGTCTCGGTCCATTCGCAGGCGGACACTGAGTTGGCTGATCTTGAGCGTGAGAAGAGCGAGCTTTCAACCGACTTCGCCGGCGAATTGGATGAGTTGGCTGGTATTTATGTAGGCCGGGGTTTAGAGAAGTCGCTCGCAAAAGAAGTGGCGAAGCAACTCATGGCGCATGATGCCCTGGGTGCTCATGCCCGAGACGAACTTGGGGTCACCGATGCGCTCACCGCACGACCCGTTCAAGCTGCGCTCGCCTCTGCAGCCAGTTTTGCCGTAGGAGCAGGCGTTCCACTTCTGGCTTCAGGCCTATCGCCTCAGCGTTTATTGATACCCCTTGTCGCCGTGACGTCGCTGGTTTGTCTTGCGGCTTTGGGAGCCATCGCAGCAGAGGTGGGTGGGGCCAGCGTTATCAAAGGCGCCATCAGGGTCATGTTTTGGGGAATCCTCGCTATGGCCGTAACTGCCGGAGTCGGCAGATTATTTGGAGCCTTGGTTTAACCACTCCTCCTTTTAGATTCATCACAAATCCACCCCGCTCGCTTCTGAAACGCCCTTCACAGGCGTCGCACACGCTTGGCAGGGAGGCAGGAACGGAGCGTCTATTCTGGATAGCCTCAAATGGTCCCATTTGCCCATCGCTGCTCTAAACAGGGATTATCTGACGGCTGTAGGTCATCACGGGTACGTGCGATCTCCGGATTACGGCGGCCCCAACGTTGTCTGAGGTTACTGAAGAGAGATTTTTGCCCCATCTCAACGGCATGAGGACAAACGGACTGTCAAGCTCTGAGCTTCTCCCGCGAATGATCTCAGCGGGGTTCCCGCAGTACACAGACCACTGTGCATGAACTCCCTCCCCTCGTAGCTGCATTGCAAGCCGTTCACACTGCCGCTCAGCCGTACGAACGGATTGATCGCATCGGTCATCGACGACATGAAGGATTTCAAGTCTCGTTGCGAACAATCGAGCGATGTTGATCGCACTTTTTAGATCCTCGATACCACATGGAAGCGATATGGGAACGAGAACCGGCCCCTTACGTTTGGTCGAGAGCACAGACGAGTCGGCTTTCGGTCCATAAGTCAGGGCTAAGCAAGGCACGGCTCGAAGTAAAAACTCCGTGGTAGAGCCTAGCGCCTGGCGCTCGAGACTGCCATACCCATAGGCGCCAAGCAAAATGAGATCTACGGATTCGTCGCAACACATGTTGAACAGGGTATCGCCGACAATGCCTCCTCTGAGGACACCACGGCTGTGTAATCCGGTAGCATTCAAATCGTTTGTGATTCTATCGAGGTCGGCTTGATGATCCGCACCCTCACGCTGAAGTTCCCCGACGCTGTCCACATTTGCCTCAAACGGCGGATTGACATAGGCAAGCAGAAGGTCAGATCCGAACCGCCTCGCCAGGGCAACGGCATCCTGTAACGCCTGATGGGACCCCTGAGAGGCATCGTGCGCAACCATAATCTTTTTCAGCCGGTAACTTGGCTCAGGTTGGGAAGATGGTTGAACCGAAATTGGAGATGCTGTCGCCATATAAACCTCTTGATAAGCAGCTCAGAATGTTTGCCACACCAGTTCACAATACGGTGCGAAGGCGCGTTTGGCTGTGACGAGCGTCACTCGATGTAAGGCCCCTCCACTGTGACAGCACACACAAACTGAAGTGACTGGCGATACAGCGAATACCATGTTTATTTTGTGATCCTTGCATAAGTGCCGATGCACATCACAAAAGGAGAAAACATCATGTCCACTTCAATTACCCGAACTCCCCGCCTTAAGGTTCAGGAGAAATCTCCGCTGAGCTTCGCAGAAGATTTCTCTGCACTCATGCGGAAGATCGACGAGGAAATCGCGCAATCCGCATTCGGTTCCTTTCAAAAGCGGGGCTCGCAGCCTGGGTCCGCACTTGATGATTGGCTCCAGGCGGAAGCATCGACTTTGGAACCGCTGTCCATCTCCGTCGAGGATGCCGGCGATAAACTGAAAGTCAGCGCCGCTGTTCTCGGCTTCCCAGAGAAAGATTTGAGGGTTCATGTGAGGCACCATTCTGAGCTGCGAATCTGTGGCAAGACAGAGGAGACTCGAAAGAAGCCGGATGGCACCGAACATTCAACCCGAACGATCCGCGGCACCGTTTCCCTGCCGGTGGCCGTTGAAAGCAAGGGTGCGTTTTTCACTGTCGAAAACGGCGTACTTACGCTGATGCTGCCAAAGGTGGAAACGGTCCAGGATGCCAAAGCTGCTTAGCGCACGTGTCGACGGAATAAGGGAGAGGCGCGGACACCGCTCCTCTCCCCTCTTCCTGGCCGACTAGAGACTCACAACCAGTCGATTCGACACTTCGCGTACACCCGGCAAGCACGATGGCTTGTGATCGAGCAATTACTTGCGAGCAAGAGGATCAGATAGAGCGTCCTCGGCATGTCGCTCTATTGTCAGTGCATTCAATGCGGCCAACAGTTCCTTATCTTGGCTATAGATATCCGGGAGAAAGTAAAGTACGTCGTCTTCGGCAGCGAACGCGGCGCCATAGACGATGAAAACCGGAGTCGGATGCGTCAATGCGACGGAGAAGGTCTTCGTGCCATGCATAACCGCTTCAATATTTTTCTAAGTTCATCCCTTGGCGTAGGAACAATAGAATCAGTTAAGTCGCTGGAGACCGTGGAGATAACGAAGCCGGCCGCGATCGAACACGAGATGGTTCTTTGACGTTCGTTCCGTCTAACATGCAGACAGCTGCTGTAATGCAGCCGGCCTGAGGACGGTAAGTGCCACTCCACGGATGCTGATAATCTCCTCTTTACGAAAGCGGCCCAAAGTACGTGTAATTGTTTCCCGCGTAGTGGCGGTCATCGACGCCAGTTCGTCATGGGTTAGTGGCATGGTGATGAAGGCGTTCGCACTATTTTTCTTGGCATCGTCGGCCCAATCCAGAATCAGCCGCGCCAGTCGGCCAGCCGGAGAACCCGGGAGTGCAATCAATCTCGCATTGTCAAAGGCAGCGCGATAGTCTTCCGCCAACGCTTTTGCCGCTCCCATACTTGCGTCACTGAATTCCTGGAGCATCTGAGTCAAATACTTCGCACTCAGCACCCGGACCTTGCAGGGTTCCAGCGCCTCAGCGGTCACTTCGTATTCGCCATTCGCTAGAGCCGCGCTCATGCCGAGCACGTCTCCGCCATCGGCAATCCGCAGGATCATCGTCCGGCCCTCTCGGGACGTTGCCGAAACCTTCACCTTCCCGGAGCAAATCACATACACGGCGCTGCAGTGGTCGCCCTCACGAAACATCGCGCTTCCGCGGGGATATTCCATCGCAATTGAGTTGGATTCGAGGAACGCACGGGCTTCCTGGCCGAGGCTGCAGAAGGCATGCTTTCCTGAGTGGGGGCAATTTAGGCATTTTGACATTGTCGGGTCTCCGATGAGAATCTGATCTGAGAGAAGCAATCGGAGCGCCAAACTCAGTTTCAGTGATATCAATCACTTACGCATGTTCACGGTGAACTAGATAATTGGCGCCTGGGTGAAGAAACCCGGGGGGGTGGGTTATATAACCCAAACGACAGACTTCAGCCCCGCACCTGCTACGATTCGCTGAAGCGATATCGCCATGAGCCAAACGATAGATATCGTCGTGATCGACGATAATCCCCGCAGTCTCGAACTTCTGTCAACGGCGCTGCGACGGCCCGACGCCGCCGTGCACACTGCTCTGAATCCCGAACAAGGGCTCGAATTGGTACGTAAATTGCGCCCTAGGTTGGTGATTACAGACCTCGTTATGCCAGGGATGAATGGGCTTGAAGTCCTCCAACAGGTGACCAGCTTCGATCCCTTGATCGACGTCATTCTGATGACGGCACATTACACAACTGAAACCGCTGTAGCGGCTATTCGCCATGGAGCGGCTGACTACCTCGAAAAACCTGTCAAGCTGGCCGTTCTTAGGAGCCGCGTGGCCGAGCTGACCGCCTCCGCCGAGCGCAGGCTCAAAATCCGTTCTTCCGCCGCCGATCAAACGCAGGAGTTTGAATTCGAGGGACTCATCGCTAAAAGCGAGCAGATGTGGAGCTTGTTTGCGATGATTCAAAGAATTGCCCCCCATTTCCGCTCTGTCCTTGTTCAGGGACCCACGGGTGCCGGAAAGGACTTGATTGCCAGTGCCCTGCATCGACGCAGCCGATCGGCGGGAAAGTTTGTGGTATTGAATTGCTCCGCGGTCGTAGAGACTCTCTTTGAAAGCGAGCTGTTTGGACATGTCCGAGGGGCCTTCACCGGGGCAGACCGCGACAAAACCGGTCTCTTTGAGCTCGCAAATGGAGGAACACTTTTCCTCGATGAAATTGGAGACATGCCGCTGTCCACGCAGGCGAAACTACTTCGTGCCGTGCAAAACCAGGAAATTTTACCTGTAGGTTCTCAAACGCCTCGAAAAGTGAACGTTCGCATCGTTGCTGCAACGCATCGTGATCTGCGAACCGCTGTCGTCGAAGGCCACTTCCGCGAGGATCTGTATTACCGGCTCTCGATGGTGGAATTGACCGTACCTCCATTGAAAGAACGGCCCGAAGATATCCTTCTCCTGGCTCGCCACTTTGTGCAAAAGTTCAGCCATGAGTTTAGAAAGAACATAGAAGGACTCACGCCACGCGCCTGCCTTGCGCTCGAAAGGTATAGATGGCCAGGAAACGTACGGGAGTTGGAACACGTTATTGGTCGTGCCTGCATGCTCGCCGACGATACCCTGATTGATATCCATGACCTCCCGGAACACCTCACCCACGACGAAAATGTCGAACTACCCAACCTTCAGGAAGGTGTTTTATCCCTTGCCGAGCAAGAACGGCGGATTCTCGCCGAGGCGATACAGTCGTGTAACGGAAACCTGTCGGAAGCAGCCCGCAAGTTGGGGATAGGTCGCGACGCTCTCCGCTACAAGGTCAAGCGGCACGGCCTATAGCTCTCAACCAGCCCTTTAGAGCAGTCTTCCAACGCATTCCCGCAGACGAGCAGGCCCTATGGGTTTAATCAGGTATTCCGAAATTCCGGCGGCCGCGATCTCTTCGAGAGCGACGTGCGCCGGTGAAGCCATCAGGCCAATAATCGGAGTTACCTCGAATCCCCGCAGCCGTCTCACGCAGCGCGCGGTCGCATAGCCATCCATACCCGACAATCGCATATCGAGAATCAACAGTGAAGGCCTGAATGAGGTCATCGCTTCCAGAACTTCGACACCATCGGTCGCCTCGACGACTTCATGGCCGCTGGTTGCAAGAATCGACCGCAGCAATTCCCGGCTGCTCATCGCATCGTCTGCGATCAGGATGCATTTCGAAGGGGGTTGGTCATTCTCCCCTATCCGTTGCAGAGGTTTGGCTTCCACTTCCTCAGTCTAGGGACAGAGAATTTTCAATGCTGTGATCCCAATCACCTTCATTGAGTGGGGAGCGTGAATTGGAAACGGCTCCCCCTGCCAGGCTCACTTTCCACCCAGATCTTGCCACCCTGCATCTCGACCAACTGTTTGCAAATCGCCAGGCCGAGGCCTGTGCCTTCCCGGACGCCTGCACTGGTGAAACCCACCTGATAGAACTTATCGAAGACCCGCGAACATTCTTCGGCCTGAAGACCAATACCTGTATCGGAAACCGTGATGTGAACGAAGTCGCCTTCGAACTTAGCGGCCACGGAAACCTCGCCTCCGGGTTTGGTGAACTTCACCCCATTACTCAACAGGTTGTACAAGATTTGTCTGAGACGCAGAGGATCCGCCAATACCGTAACGTCCGGGCAAAGCCCTTCCCGGATAGCAACTTCCCTGGCTCCTGCCATCGCACTGATGGCGTTCACAGCCTCGGAGACCGCGGCACGCAAGGAGAGATTCTCGGTGTGCACCTTCAGCCGTCCGGCCTCGACGCGACTAAGATCGATGACATCGTTGATCAGGCCGAGAAGATGCTCGGCGTCCGCGTGGATGTGGTGCAAAAACCTTTGCTGATCCGCGTTGAGAGTGCCGTGTTCTTGCTCGCCGAGGAGTTCTGAGAAACCTATGATCGTGTGCAGAGGTGTCCGGAGTTCATGGCTCACGCTTGCCATGAATTCGCTCTGCAGGTTGTTAACGCGTTCGGATTCCTTGTGCCGCGACTCCAGTTCCATCATGTAACTTTCTTGCAGCAGACGAACCCTCTCCTCGGTACGTTTGCGTTCGGTTACATCGCGAATCACGGCGGTCACGTGTGTGCCGTTCTTCGTGTGGACAGGACTAAGGCTTATCTCGACGGGAAACTCCGTGCCATCTCTTCTGCGTGCCCGCAGATCGAGCCCTGCTCCCATAGGTCGACTTTGGCCGGCTGCTGCAAATTCAGCGCGATGTGCGGCATGACCCGCGCGATTCGCTTTCGGAATAAGTTCATCTACGCTGTTATCCAGGAGTTCTTGATGGCTGTAGCCGAACATCGTCTCGGCCGTACGGTTGGCAATGACAATCGTCCCGGCCGCGTCCACCTGAAGAATCGCGTCCGGGGCGTTCTCGATCAACTCTCGAAATCTCCTCTCGGCAATCATTTCGGCGCGAATCGTTGCTTCTTGTTCCGTTAGAGTACGCAGTCTCCGTTCGTTTGCCGCCAAACGTTCGTCTGCAGCCTTTCGCTCCGTAATATCGCGAGCAATCTTGGCAATGCCGATAATCTTCCCATCGGAGTCCATGATCGGGGAGAGGCTTAGCGAGACGATGATTTTCCTCCCACTCTTGTGCCGCCGTGCGACCTCAAAATGATCGACCCGTTCGCCTTGCCGCAATTTCGCCAGGAATGAGTCCATCCGCTCCTCTTCCCCGGGCCACGCGAGGAACGAGATGGGCCTGCCGATGGCGTCGTCAGACGTGTAGCCAAAGATGCGGGTGGCACCTTCGTTCCAACTGGTAATGATGCCATCTAAAGACTTACCGAGAATTGCATCATCTGACGATTCGACGATGGCAGCCAGCCAACGTTCCGCATCGCGGAGAGCGGACGTTTCTTCTGGGACATCTTCGTTCTTGAAAGGATGGACGATGGGTTTGCTCCAACAGATCTGAATCCGGGACGAGCATATTTTATTCCCTTGTCACGCCAAGAGGCGTCTTCCACCGGACATGTCCCCCCATACGCCTGCACGCGCTCTTCCTTTATGCATATGCCATGCTCTCCCGGCTCGACATTGCAGGCCAAGTCATCAACATTTTCGGGATCATCGGGGACCATGTCAGCGACCAGGCGCCGTCCGGTTCTAAGCGGCAACCGATCCCGCCGAAAGCAGTTTGACAGACTTCGGCATGATGGCATCGACCCGGGCCGTCACAACTTCGTTCAAAGAAAAAAGCCTGCAAGTGCCCCGCGGCCTGATCTGCTGTCCGGCTTCTCTCCAGGTTTGGACGACATACATTCGTGAGCAATCGCTGCAAAGCCAGATCATCCTCTTTGCTGTACCCCCGCCTTCTCGTGCAACGTCGACCAAATGGAGCGAACCGGAGCGAAGGAACGTCTCACGAACATCACAGCTCGGAATAGCACATTCAAGCATGTCATTTCTCCTCAACATGACGATAGGAGTGATGCCTGCAGGAAGACAGTGACCCTCATCACATAAGGCCGTGATGTCGTTTACGGCGGAAAGCGCCACAACCGCCGAATCTCATTTCAGTGAACGGAATACTCAAACTCGCGTTCAAACTGCTCATAAATGACAGGGCGAAATTCACCGGTTTGCTCGTCGGCATCACGTTCGCAGCGTTTCTGATGGTCATGATGACGTCCATGTTCGCCGGCGTTCTCCATCGTTCCTCTTCAACGGTGATAAACATCGGCGCCCCCATCTGGGTGATGGATCCGGCCGTCAATACAGTCGCGAACACAATTGGCATGCCTGACTACGTCCTCGATGCAGTCCGGAGCATGCAGGGAGTGAAGTACGCCGTCCCTCTCTTCTCCGGTGGAGCGTTGGTCAAACTCACCGACGGCACGTTCCAGCCGGTCAGCGTGATCGGCCTTGACGATACGAGTTTGTACGGGCGCCCCCAGATGGAGTCAGGGCAGATCGAAGACATCTACGCGGAAAATTCATTTATGGTCGTGCATGATTCTGAGTTTGCAAAGCTCAAGAATCCTCCTATCGGCACCGAATTTGAGCTGAACGATCACCGCGGCGTTGTGGTGGGCATCGCGAAGGTCACGACGAGCGGCCTGTTTGGTGTGCCGACGCTCTACACCACCTACGAGCGTGCAATCCAATACATTCCCAGTCCCCGTTACACCATCTCTTACGTGCTCGTTGTGCCAAAGTCGCTTGCGGATGCAGAACGCATTCATTCTCAAGTCGCGCAGCTTGGATATCTCGCTCTCACCCGGGAACAGTTCATCCAGCGGATTTCAAATTTCTATACGTTCCAAACCGCCCTGGGCCTAAACATCATGCTGATGACGGCAATCAGCTTCATTGTCGGACTCTCAATCTCCGGACAAACTTTTTACACCTTCATTTTAGAAAATCTTGAGAAGTTCGGCGCGCTGAAGGCCATCGGGGCCAAGAGCTACGAACTCGTCAGCATGATCCTGTTTCAGGCAGGCTTTACCGCCCTCATCGGGTATGGCCTTGGAATTGGCCTCTGCACGACTGTGGTGGCATTGGCGCGCCTCCGCATCCCGGACTACGCTTCCATGATTACATTCACCAATCTCGGGCTCGCACTAGGAATGGTCATCATTATTGCCGCCATTTCCAGTTATATCGGCGTTCGCAAGGTCTTGCGGATCGAACCGTTTGAGATCTTCAGGGGCTGACATGAGCGAGATAGCGATTCAGGCCAAAGGTGTATCGAAATGGTTCGGCGACGGCGAGGCACGCACGCTGGCAGTGAAGCAAGTGGACTTCGAAGCTTTCTTCGGAGAGATCGTTTACATCGTCGGCCCCTCCGGCAGCGGCAAGACAACTCTCCTCAGCATGCTCTCCGGGATATTGAAGCCCAACGAAGGTTCGGTAACGATGTTGGGCAACGATCTGTGGGCACTTTCCAACGATGAGTTGGCCGATTTCCGCCTGAAAAAAATCGGCTTCGTCTTTCAGGACTATCACCTCTTTTCCCGGCTTACCACCGCAGAGAATGTGGCCATACCGCTCATCCTCCAACGAAAGCCGTGGAGCGAGGCAATCAACGAAGCGCGGAAGTATCTGGACATTGTGGGCCTGAAGAGCCGCGCCGATCTGCCGCCTGTAAAGCTCAGCGGGGGTGAACAACAGCGTGTCGCCATTGCTCGCGCCATGATCAGCCATCCCGACATCCTCATTATGGACGAGCCGACAGCGTCACTCGACGGCGATACCGGCCGTTCAGTTCTGAGCTTCGTAAAGACCAACGTGCTCGACGAAAAGCGCTGCATCATTGTCGTTACGCATGATGTCCGCATTAACGAATTTGCCACTCGCATCCTCACGATGGAAGACGGCAGGCTCACCGCTGGCGAGGGAAAAACGATATGAAGAACAAAATACTGTTTGGCGTCGCACTTACGGGGATTGTTATGGGCTGCACGGCTGCCTATCTTTTCGCGTTGCAGAAGCCGGCGCAGCCGCCCGTGTTCGATCCCGCCTCCAATCCTTACGCAGCAGGCATCTACTCCGAGGGCATTGTCGAGAGCCGGCAGACCAGCGGCTCCAACATCAGCCTGTATCCGGAAGTATCAGGCACGGTGAAGAAGATCTTTGTGAGTGAAGGGACGGCCGTCCACGCCGGCGACCCTCTGCTGCTGATCGATGATTCCGTTCAGCGGGCCACTACCGACCAGCAACAGTTGCAAGCGCAAGCAGCAAAAGCACTTTTGGAAGAGTTGCAGGCCCAACCTCGTCCGGAAAATCTGGAGATCGCGAAGGCGCAGGTCGAATCGGCAAGCGCTTCTCTGAAAACCACAAGCGATGCGCTCGACAAGCAACAGGCCGGATTCAAAGCGGACGAACGAGCCGTCAGCAGGGACGCTCTTGATGCGGCCCTCAATGCCCAATCCGTTGCAAAAGCGAATCTCGCAGTCGCACAGCGTCAATATGAGTTGATCAAAGCCGGAGCCTGGAGGTTCGACGTTCGCAATCAACAATCGCAATATAACGCACTCACAAAAGCCTACCTATCCTCCAGTGCTCTGCTCGCGAAGTACCTGGTGCGTGCGCCCTCGGACGCTGTAGTCCTTTCCATCAATACCACTACGGGAAGCTACATTTCGTCGCAGGGGTCGTACGACATGTATACACAGGGAGCGCTGCCGGTGGTCGTCCTCGGTGCTCCTCAGACAACGTTACATGTCCGCTGCTACGTCGACGAGATCCTCATCTCCCGGCTTCCCGACGTAAACACGATAAAAGCCGAAATGACGATACGCGGCACAAAGATCAAGGTTCCTCTGCATTTCGAACGAATCCAGCCGTTCGTTTCCCCGAAAGTCGAGCTTTCCAATCAGCGCCAGGAACGGGTTGACGTTCGCGTTCTCCCCGTCATCTTCAGCTTCGATAAACCGCATAACGTCAATCTTTACCCTGGAGAACTCGTCGATGTCTATCTTGGAAATTGATAACACTTCTCGACGCGCTTTCGCCCGTCCCTGGCGTCACGCCATCGTCGCTGCAGGCTTGACGATGCTTACGGGCTGTCTTGTCGGACCGAAGTACAGACCGCCTCCAATACAGGCGCCTGGCGCCTATAAGGAACTGGCGCCTGCCGATGGCGTGAGCACAGTTGCCTGGAAACCCGCTCGACCATCCGACACAATTATTCGTGACAAATGGTGGCGTATTTTCGGCGATCCCCAACTCGACGCACTCGAGGATCAGGTCGATATTTCCAACCAGAACATCGCTGCAGCCGTTGCGAATTATGCGGCGGCCCGGGCTTTGGTGCGGCAGGCGCGATCACAGTTTTCTCCCACCGTCACAGTCGGCGCATCCTTCAACAGCGAACGGCTTTCCGTCATCCCTGGAACGGGGGCGACCTCCGGGAAAACTTACCGGGAATACTCATTTCCTATCGAGGCCTCGTGGGAGCCCGACTTGTGGGGCCGTGTACGGAACACAGCTCGCGCTGCTGCATACGCCGCCCAGGCCAGTTCTGCGGACCTTCAAAGTGTCCGCCTTGCCGCTCACGCACAACTTGCCGCGAACTATTTCGCATTACGCGGACAAGACTCACTGAAGCAAGTGCTCGATTCCACTCTGACGTCAAGTCGGGACACCCTTGACATCACGCGCGGTCTTTACCGGGCAGGCTTGACAACCAATGAAGCAGTCTCTGCGGCCGAAGCGCAGTTTAACGCGACACAGGCGCTTGAGAAAAATACCGGCATCTTGCGGGCTCAATATGAGCACGCGATAGCGATCGTGCTTGGGAAGACACCGGCAGAGATTGCTATTCCCCCGACTTCGCAAGATCCAATAGTTCCATTCACACCTCCGGGCGTGCCGGCTAGACTCCTCGAGCGCCGTCCCGACATCGCGGCCGCCGAGCGTGGCGTCGCGGCAGCCAATGCCCAGATAGACGTTGCCCGCGCGGCATTTTTTCCTGACATTACCCTGTCAGCTTCTGGCGGCTTTACAAGTTTCACGGCTGCGGATTGGTTCACGTGGCCGAGCCGGGTTTGGGCCGTAGGTCCCACGCTCGCCGAAACAATATTCGACGCTGGATTGCGAAGGGCCACGGTGCAGCAATACCGTTCCCGCTATGAGCAGGCTGTTGCCACCTATCGACAGACGTCCCTGATCGCATTCCAACAGGTGGAGGATAATCTCGCTGCCGATCGGATTCTGCGCTCCGAATTACTCGATCAGGATGCCGCGATTGCAGCCGCACAGCGGGGATTTGATGAATCGCAAGTGCGCTACAGAGCCGGCCTCGATCCATACATCAACGTCATCCAGGCACAAATGAGCTTATTGAGCTATCAGCAAACAGCCGTCAACCTCCATTGCCAGCAGATGATCGCCGCCGTGCAATTGATAGAGGCACTCGGTGGGGGCTGGGATGCAACACAGCTTCCTGATGTGAAGAGCGTGAACCAGCTTAAGAGCCGCTAAGCGGAGTTAAAGGCAACTGGATTAGCTGGTGTGACGCTGATCACAGAAAATTTCCTTGTATTCGTTGAATCTCATTTCAAGAGTTTCACCGTCGTCTTCGACCATCTTTGACATACTTGTCCTCGGAAATCCGGATCCGGCGTAGTGCTGATAGGAGTTTCGCGATCAGGACAGCACCTCGGAGCATAGCCTCGCCAGCTTCTACATCCTCGCCGCCCTGCAACTCCCCCTAACTGCCCCGAGCCCGGCGCTCGTGCCTCAACCGTAAGCAAGACAGGCAAGACTATAGGACCCCAATGACTCCTGCAGCTCAGACCGCTCCGCCTCTCACAGACCTCGAAGTCAGCAAGATGAATGCCTACTGGAGTGCGTGCAACTATCTGTGCGCCGGCATGATCTACCTTCGCGCCAATCCCCTTTTGCGAGAACCTCTGAAGCCCGCACACATTAAAAACAGGCTCCTCGGCCATTGGGGCTCCGATCCGGGACAGTCCTTCGTCTGGTTACATCTCAATCGCCTGATCAAGAAGTTGAATCTCAATGTCCTCTTCGTATCGGGTCCTGGCCATGGTGCACCCGCAACACTGGCCAATAGCTACCTCGAAGGTCACTATTCCGAAATTTATCCTGACAAAAGCCAGGACGAAGCCGGCATGCTCAAGTTCTTCAAGCAGTTCTCCTTTCCCGGTGGCATTGGCAGTCACTGCACTCCCGAAACTCCGGGGTCGATTCACGAAGGAGGAGAACTCGGTTACAGCCTCTCTCATGCCTTCGGAGCGGCGTTCGATAATCCCAACCTCATCGTTGCCGTAGTGGTTGGGGATGGAGAAGCTGAGACAGGGCCGCTGGCGACGTCCTGGCACTCTAACAAATTCCTGAATCCTATCCGCGATGGTGCAGTTCTGCCCATCCTTCATCTGAACGGATACAAGATTGCAAACCCCAGTATCCTGTCGCGCATTTCTCACGAAGAGCTCCATTGCCTTCTCCGTGGATATGGCTACACACCGCATTTCGTCGAGGGGAACGATCCGGATTCCATGCACCAGACTATGGCCGCGATCATGGAGCTTTGCATTAAGGACATTCAGGAAATCCAGCGCAAAGCGCGGACCAGTGGCGTGGCCGAGCGCCCGCTCTGGCCGATGATTGTGCTCCGCTCTCCAAAAGGCTGGACCGGCCCCAAAGAGGTTGATGGTCATAAGGTTGAGAACTCCTGGAGAGCGCACCAGGTACCTGTTCTTTGCCCTGCAACCAACCCGGACCATTTGAAGATCGTTGAAGACTGGATGCGCAGCTACCATCCGGAGAAACTTTTCGACAGCGCCGGCCGCCTAATTCCAGAACTCCAGGAACTCGCTCCTACCGGTCTCCACCGGATCAGCGCGAACGCGCATGCTAACGGCGGCTTGTTACGCAGATCGCTCGACCTCCCCTGCTTTTTGGACTATGCGGTCCAGGTGGCGTCTCCAGGAGCCGTCTACCAGCCGCCGACGGAAATCCTCGGGACATTTCTCCGCGACGTCATGGTTCGCAACATGACAACTTTTCGGGTATTCGGTCCAGATGAGACTGCGTCCAATCGATTGACCGCAATTTACGCAGCATCTGCGAAGACGTGGATGGCTGAAAGGAAGCCTGAGGATGCGGACGGCGGAGAGCTCGACGTGAACGGCCGCGTGATGGAAATGTTGAGCGAACACACGCTTGAGGGTTGGTTTGAAGGCTATGTTCTGACCGGGCGTCATGGCTTCTTTTCGACATACGAAGCCTTCGTCCATGTCATCGATTCGATGTTCAATCAGCACGCGAAGTGGCTGGAGAAGGCCAAGAATGAGCTTGCCTGGCGTGCTCCCATACCGTCAATCAACTTGCTGATTACGTCTCTGGTCTGGCGTCAGGATCACAACGGTTTCACTCATCAGGATCCCGGTTTCCTTGACGTGGTCACGAATAAAAGCCCCGACGTCGTCCGGATCTATCTTCCACCTGATGCGAATTGCCTGCTGAGTGTCGCCGATCATTGCCTGCGCAGCCGTGACTATATCAACGTCATCGTCGCGGATAAGCAGCCTCATCTTCAGTACCTCGACATGAAGACCGCCGTAGACCATTGCACAAAGGGGATTGGCATCTGGGACTGGGCGAGCACGGACGACGGTGAGGAGCCGGATGTTGTGATGGCCTGTGCCGGCGATGTCGCCACGATGGAATCGCTCGCCGCGGTTTCTATTCTGAAGGAGCATTTCGCCGACCTGAAGATTCGTTTTGTGAACGTCGTCGATCTTTTCCGCCTGATGCCTGAGACAGAACATCCGCACGGACTGTCTGACCGCGACTTCGATTCCCTCTTCACCAAGGACAAACCCGTCATCTTCAACTTCCACAGTTACGCTTCACTCGTCCACAAGTTGAGCTACCGGCGGACGAACCACGCCAATCTTCACGTGCGCGGTTACAAGGAAAAGGGGAACATCAATACGCCGTTTGAGCTTGCCATCATCAATCAGGTCGATCGCTTCAACCTCTCCATCGATGTGATTGATCGCGTACCGAAGCTTCAGGCAAAAGGCGCACATGTCAAAGACCAGTTGAAGGCGCAACTGATCGAGAGCGTTATCTATGCACACGAAGAAGGTATCGATAGAGAAGAAATTCGAAACTGGACGTGGCCGGTCTAGAGCGTTGTCCCTGTGGGTGTAGTCCAACGCCGCAACTTTCATGGCCGTTTTCCGCAAAGAAAACGCCACGGCACAACTCTTTCGGGAACCCAGCAACAGGGGAAATGCTCTCTAGTATCTGCGCCGGGGCCGTTTTCCCGACATGCCCGGAGTTCGCTTCTCGCGCACCCGATAAGCCTGTCGAAACTGAGCTGATCTCGGGACATTCGGCGGCGTTTACAACGCCACAGCCCAGCGTTTCGCTCTCTGACTCAACAACTGGTCGCAATCGCCCCCTATAAGCAGGCGACTGCTTGAAGATGGTATGGCTCGGCTTCCAATGACGTTGTGAGGACTGGACAGGGAGCCGTCACAATGATGCGGTAGGTAATGTGCGGGGCCATATGAACGGCGAGCCAGGAAGCCCGCTGCACACCGAGGATGATAGCCTGCGCATCGTGCGCATCCGCATACTCAACGATGGCACGCGAGACGTCGCTGCCGTAGGCAACAGTACAGTGCACATCCTTCAGAGTGATCTGCTTCTGGGCCAGGAGATGCCGCAACGCTTCCGTCATAACATGCGGTATGATCGGGGCCCTTCCCTCGACCTCGATTGCCAACGGCAACACATGCAGACAATGCAGGGGCGCGTTCGTCGTTTCCGCGAGAGCAGCGGCATACCGTACCGCCTCGGTCGATGAAGCGTGAAAATCAGTCGCAAAAATAACTGGACCCATCTTTTCGCCTTCATTTCGCGCCGCTCGTGGGCCAACGGTCATGACAGGACGATGCGCTTTTCGGAGGACTTCTTCAGCAGTAGATCCGCAGAAGAGGCGTTCCTTTCCCACCATGCCATGCGTTCCCAGGATGACAAGGTCGACATTCCGGTCGTCCATGCACCTCAGGATCACGTCCGCAGGTGTGCCATCCTCCAACAGCCTTTCAACCACAACGCCTGACCTGCGCAGTTCTTCCGCATATTGCTCAAGCTTGCGATCACTGAGACAGAACTCCTCGGCAAGGTCCTCTTTTCCGTCGCCGGGCCGCGCGGAAAACGGTCCTGTCTGAGAGACGTGAAGCAAGAGCAGTCGGGCTCCCGCGAGTCTGCATATTTGGCCCGCTTTCTCCAGCGCCCGCCTTGAGGCCGGTGAGAGGTCGGTGCATGCGAGCAGCGTTCGGAACGACGGAAGATGAGAACCCTCTTCCGCTTTAAGCGGCTCCTTCGCGACCTGTGTCAGCGTCAACGTACTTTGACCCATTGCACTCATACAAAACCTGCGCCTCCGTGCTTTTGTTAGAAACTAATGTAAGCAAAGACACTTCGAGTTGCCGTGACAACCATCACATGGAGTTGTGTGCAGGGTCGCAGATCGCCCAGTGTCATAGACATCAGAGAACTTTCCTGATGGGCACAGGAGTACCCGCTTCAAAGTCCGTAAGAGGCCCCGTGGGAAGGATCATTCGCAGGGAGTTGAGGATGGAGAGCACGTCGATGGCCTCCTGTGCGACGGCTCCCTGAATAGGACTTAGCAAGCCAAATGAAGCTGCTGCCATTCCAACGAGACTCAGTGCCATACCTCCGACTGCACTGATCAGAGCGACCGTGCGCATGCGCCGACCGATATGTAACAACTGGTCAACGCTGACGAGCGAAGACTGGAGGATGACCGCGCCAGCCGCCTCCGACGTAATATCGCTGTTGACCCCCAGAGCGATGGCGGCGGTGGCAGCCATCATCGCCGGGGCGTCGTTGATGCCGTCTCCAAGGTATAGCGTTCGGTCCTTCAAGGTCGTGTCGCGCACGAACTCAACCTTTTCTTCCGGACTTTTACCACCGTACGCTTCCCTAATACCCATTCGTGCCGCAAACAACATGACCTCGGAAGGGCGATCTCCTGATAGAAGGATTACCCGCGCAATACGGTGTTTCAAATGCAGGTGACCAAGGAAGGGCTTGCTCTCACGACGCGGCTCATCCTGAAAGTGGATGACGCCCGCTAGTTTCCCGTCGAACAGCAACACACATTCGAGGCCCGATGCAACAGGCGGCAACGCAGACAAATTCTCGGCAGAGAGTTTGCCGCGTGCAGTGATAGAGACGAGTTTTCGTGCGACGTGACCAGTTAAGCCAGCACCTGGAGCCTCGGAGACGTCTTCAACTTTGAGCAGGAGCAAACCGTCCTTATCTGCTGCCGCGATGACGGCGCTCGCCAAAGGATGTTTCGAATAACGCTCCAGGCTCGCAGCGACTTGAAGAACTGTGTCGCGTGAGTTCCCTCCGTAGCAGTCGATTGAGGTCACGCTTGGCTTTCCGTAGGTGAGGGTCCCGGTCTTGTCGACAATGAGCACTTGGCAGGTCCCTATCTTTTCCAGGATCGAGGGGTCTTTGATGATTATCCCCAACTTTGCGCCGACGGAGATGGCGCCGATGATTGCGACTGGGATCGAGATCAACAGCGGACAGGGTGTCGCAATCACCAGTACAGCCAGGAACCGCTCAGAGTCGCCACTGAAGAGCCAACTCGCCAGAGCTATAGTGATCGCGAGCGGCGTATACCAGGAGCCTAGCCGATCTCCCAGCCGTTGGATCCGTGGCCTGTTCTCTTCGGAGGCGTGAAGCACTTCGACGATCTTTGCGTAACGCGAGTCGCTGGCAACTTTGGTCGCGCGAATTGTCAGGGCGACATTGCCATTGATGGCCCCCGAAAGCACGGTTGTTCCCGGGGCCTTCGCGATCAGAAAAGGTTCGCCCGTCAGGTAGGACTCATCCATACTGCCCTGGCCACTTACAACCAGTCCGTCGACTGGGCATATCTCGTGTGGATAGATCAGCAACTCATCTCCTACACGGATAGTGTCGATAGCGATGTCGGTCACGACTTCACCTGCTCTGTGGGCAGTTTGAGGCATTCTTTTTGCGAGAGCACTGAGAACGGATGACGCACGCCCGGTTGCATAGGCTTCGAGCGCCTGGCCACCGGAGAGCATCAACACAACCACCGCCGCCACCCAATACTGGCCCAAGACCAACGACGTAAGAATGGATAGCAAGGCGAGAATGTCCACGCTGAAATTGCCCTTGAGAAGCTGCTGGAAAAGCGAGATTACCAGCGGAGCGCTCGCACCCGTAATAGCAACCAAAAGGACAATGCTGAGGAGGTGCTGGTCACGGAGAAATAGTTTTACGACCAAGGCTCCCAACATACCAGCAGCAATAAAGACGGCTGTCGCGGTATGCGCCATGAAGCTGTCAAGCCATCTGCTGAAGGGGCCGGGCTGATTCAATGCATCCTCCCGCGCTTTGACTCTACTGATGTCTGCCGATATTTCGCGATATACGTCTGCCATGATCCCAGATATTGGACCCTTGAATGAAAGAGTTTATGTCGTGAGGGCTCCAAGTTGCTCCGGCGCAAGAATGACGATCGACGATCCTCTTACCTCAATCAGCTTGTCCTTTTGAAACTTGCCCAAAGCACGCGTCACTGTCTCTCGCGATGTTCCTGCTAGGTTGGCCAGCTCCTCGTGTGTCAGTGCCATGGTGAAGCTCAGTTCCGGTTTTCCGCAGGACGCCGCCCTCGCCCAGTCCAGCAGGACGGATGCGAGCCTGCCCGCAGCGGAAGGCGAAAGTGCGAGCCGTCGAGCATCAAAGAACGCCGACTTGTATTCCTCAGACAAAGCCTTGGCGGCATGCATGCTGGCTTGACCGTGCTTCTCCAAAAACGCAAGGAAGTCGTCGGGACGGATGTTTTTTACCAGAGTGGGTTCGAGAGTTTCTGCTGTCACTTCGTAGCGTGTGCGGGACATGACCGCGCCGAGTCCCAACACATCGCCGGCCATTGCAATTTTAAGGATGAGCGTCTTTCCATCCTTTGAGCTGCATGAAAGCTTCACCTGGCCTCTGCAAAGAATAAGAACTCCCGTGCTTGGATCGTCCTCGTGAAAAAGAACGGCTCCCTTAGGGAGACTCATCTGCATGCCGAGGGCATTAAATTCCTCAAGAGCAGCAGGCGACAGGTTGCAGAACATCCGAGTTGAGCGGTACTGGCAAGAGGTGCAATCCACGGGTCGACGGCTAGCGGCTTTTACGGACATAATATTCACTCGATGACGCAGGTGACGAATCCCCTGGAGGCACACGTCCTCCAGGGAACCCCTACTTGGAGCAGATGGTCATGACCGGGCACTCGGCTTCGGCAACGACATGCCCTACCGTGCCTTCGGTCAGGTGGGCATGCCAAGTCAGACTGTGCGTGGCTCCGAGAACGATCAGGTCCGCGCCGATCTTCTTGGCAAGAGCGAGAATATGCGGTGCGGCCGCTCCGTGTTCGACCACACATTCAGGCTCGCACCAGTTATAGGTGGAGATGGGGATGAGGTCTGCCAGCTGGGACTCGAACCTGAGATGTAACGCCAAGGTATCGGAAATATCCTCGCCCGGCTTTCTCAGAACGTGACAGAGATAGATTTGCGCCACGCTATCTTGCGCAAAAGCGATCGCAGTCGCCGCCTTTTCGGCAGCGCCGGGGCCGAAATCGGTTGCAAACAGGATCGTGTGAAACGATAGCGCGCCGGGCGGCGGCGGCGCCGCCTTAGGGCCAAGTGTCAGCACTGGGCAGATCGCGTGATGAATTATTCCCTCGGCAAAAGATCCGAGAATCGCCTTTTCGAGGCCGCACCGCGCATGGGTCCCGGTAACAATCAGATCTGCCTTCAGTTCTGTCGAGAGGTTCACAACTGCTGAGGCTGGATTGTGCGCCTCCAATTGTTTCGGTGTCGCTCGAACCCCGTCAAAGGTCATTTCCCCGGACAGTCGCTCCAGGTTTTCGGCGCCATTGTGGCGCAGCTCGTCAATGGGAATTCCGATAAGGGCGGTTTCCGATCGAGTGGAGATCGAAAGATCCACCACATTGGCGAGCGTCAGATCGGAGGAAAACCGTTTTGCCAGCGCTTTAGCATAGGCGGCAGCAGTTTCCGAGGCTGGCGTGAAGTCCGTAGCCAGAACGATACGGTCTAACGTCAGTCCTACTTGATCATTGATTACGGGCATATATCACCTCAAGAAGTCTTCGATTTGGATACATCTGGAACGCAGACTAACGTTCTGCTTCCAAATTCGCGGTGAGCGCCTGCACGAACTATTGTGATCGTCATCACATCCCCCAAACGTTTCCGGATTCACCGAATTCAAAATCTCCATGTGACGCTGATCACAAACCAGGATGCGAATCATCACAGCTTCTTTTCAACCATTGTCCGAAGCTGAAATTGAAAGGAGAACTTCAATGAAAAACGACATCCATTTTTGGGTGGCCACCCTCGTCCGCGGGGTGATGGCACTCCTGGTTGGAAGTGCCGTACTGGTGATTCCGGACATGGCGACAACGTTGCTGCTCCTGCCCTTCGCTGTGGCAGTCTCAATTTTGTGTCTCGCGGCCTACGGAATTCTCGACAGCGCCACCATCTTTACAACGAGTTTCATGGCAGCATCTGCCCGCGCCAGGATCGCCCTTTGTCTCCAGGGCATCATGGGATCTATCGTCGGACTTCTTCTTTTCTTCGTTGTGTTCGATAAGGTACGCCTGCACTGGTTTCTCTACCTCATTGGTCTTCAGGCACTCTGCACCGGTGCTGCAGAATGGGTCGTGGCAAAACATGCATCCACGCAAGAGACCAGCATATGGAATTACGCCGCATCTGCGATCGCCTTCCTATGCGGAGGCGCTTATATCGCCGAGGCCGCTGCCTTTGGAGAAGACTTGATGCCAAGGACCGTCGCGTTCCTCATCTTCGGGTATCTCGTCGCCTTCGGAATGGCAGAGTGCATCACAGCGGCACGCATGCTTTACGCCGATCGCGAAGCCGACATTGTTGCGGCAGCATGTGAGGCTTAGCACGTTTTGGAGGTCAGGATGTTCCCGTCTAACTCTAGATTGCTTCCCTTTTCGCAAGCCGCAATTTGTCGTGCCGTAGCGAACCATCGCGAGCTGAGACGTAAAGAGCTCGCGGCAGTGGATAGAGTCCCGTGGATTTCTGCAATCACGAGATTCTTGCTATGGATCATGCGAATTCTAATCTTTGTCTTCATCGTTTTATGGCCCTGGGAATCTGTTGAATGAGGTAACGAATGATGCGAGCCGCCCTTCTCAGAAATATTGCATTGATGAGTCAGAAAACCCTGAATCTGGAAACCCTTCCAACACCTTCTCCGGCAGCTGATGAAGCACTGATAAGAGTCCTGGCCTGCGGAGTCTGCAGGACGGATCTTCATATCGTCGAAGGGGACTTACCCTCCAGACTTCCATGGGTGATCCCAGGACACCAAATCGTCGGCGAAATTATTCGATCGCCTGATCCGAAATTTCATCCGGGAGACCGAGTCGGGGTTTCCTGGATCGGCGGCACAGACGGCACCTGTCGCTTCTGCCGTAGCGGCCGGGAAAATCTCTGTGACAATCCCAGATACACCGGCTACACGCACAACGGAGGATATGCAGAGTATGCGACTGCACGCACGGATTTTCTTTTGTCGATTCCCGAGGCCTTAGAGGACGCGGTTGCGGCTCCTCTGCTATGTGCCGGGATCATCGGCTACCGGAGCCTGAAGATCGCGGAAGCCAAGAGAGGCCAACGTGTGGGCCTGTTTGGCTTCGGCTCATGCGCGCAGTTGGTCATTCGCGTACTGCAAGCGTGGGATTGCACTGTCTACGTTTCGACCAGAGAGACTCGCCATCAACAGCTCGCGCGCGAGCTCGGCGCGGAGTGGGCCGGCGGCGCAACCGAGGTTCCACCCCATCCCCTTGATTGTGCGATTACCTTTGCTCCCTCCGGCGATGTCGTTATCGCCGCTCTACGGTCAGTGGATAAGGGCGGTATTGTCGCGATTAACGCCATCCACCTGGACCGAATTCCCCCATTCGATTACGACTCACTCCTTTGGGGTGAACGTCAGATCCGCAGTGTCACAAACATGACGCGCGAGGACGCCACCGAGTTTCTCAAGATCGCAGCGGAAATTCGGCTCACGCCTGAAGTCCAGACGTTCAGTCTGGAACAGGCCAATCAGGCTCTGGAGTGGCTCAAAGGTGACAAACTGAACCGGCCTGCCGTCATTCAACCGCAGAAGTGACGAAACCCGAAAACGTATGCTGACGACTTCGGAAGGTCCCACGATCACAGACACGACCCCGCCCGTTTGCGGGTTGAGTAGCGTCGAAGCGGAACAACGGCTAAAGCAATTCGGACCAAATGACCCGTCCCAAGTCCGTGCAAGATCACCTTGGCTCGACTTTCTTATCCTCTTCACGAATCCGCTATCCATTATTCTGCTGATCGCCGCGGGCATCTCGGCAACCATTGGACAGCGCCTGGACGCCTATCTCATCGCCGGCATGGTTCTGATTGGCAGCAGTATAGATTTCATTCAAACGTATCGATCCCGTCGAGCCATCGAACTCTTGCGGGCGACGGTTGCTTCTGCGGCTTCGGTGCAGCGAGACGGCAGATGGCAGGACCTTCCTCGGCACGCGGTCGTGCCGGGGGACCTCATCCGCTTATGCGCAGGCGATCTTATCCCCGCCGACGCTCAGCTCGTCGATGCTCGTGACTTGAATGTGCAGCAGGCCTCGTTGACAGGTGAATCCGCACCGGCGGAGAAGATGCCAACTAAGGACGCACCCTCTACTTCAGCAGACGCTCCAAATATGGTGTTCTTCGGTACATCGGTTGTCAGCGGAACAGGCATTGCTGTCGTCATCGCCACCGGATCAAGGACAGCCTTTGGAGACATCGCGGCCCGGCTCGCTGCGAAACCACCCGAAACCGCATTTGACTCCGGCCTCAGACGTTTCAGCTACCTCATTACCCGTGTCGTATTTCTCCTCGTACTCTTCGTCCTGACGATGAGCCTGACACTTCATCGCTCGCCGCTTCAATCGCTCTTATTTGCCGTTGCCCTGGCCGTCGGCCTGACTCCCGAATTTCTCCCCATGATCACCTCCGTCACCCTCTCACGCGGGGCAGTGGCCATGGCCCGCAAGCATGTCATCGTGAAGCATCTTCCGGCCATCCAGAACCTCGGCAGCATCGACATCCTGTGCTGCGACAAAACCGGCACGCTCACTTCCGGTGTGATGACGCTGCATCAGAGCCTCGAGGCAAATGGCCTGCCCTCGGACAGGCCTCTCCAACTGGCACGGGTCAATAGCCAGATGCAGACCGGGATCAAGAGCCCTCTCGACTTAGCGATCCTGGCCGGAGCAACGGCCTCGCCGACAGAAGATCGCAAGTTGGATGAGATCCCTTTCGATTTCCAGAGACGCAGGTTGTCTGTCGTCGTTCAGGACCATGATCACTCTGTCCTGATCTGCAAGGGTTCACCCGACGGAATTTTGCCGCTCATCACCGCCGTGGAGTCGAACGGCCAAAGCGTTCCTCTTTCTCGCGGCGCGATCGGCGCCTTACAGGAAATCTATTCCAGGCAAAGTTCCGAAGGATTTCGTGTACTCGCCGTGGCCTACCGGGCTATAGCGACCGAAGCGCGTTACACCGTGAGCGACGAAGTGAATCTCACGCTTGCGGGCTTCCTCACATTTGCCGACCCTATTCTCCCCGAAACCTCCGAGATGGTTTCCACGTTGAAGTCCGACGGAGTCGAAATCAAGATACTGACCGGCGACAGCGATTTGGTGACCTCTCATATCTGTAAAGCGGCCGGTATTGATCCCGGCGAGATCATCTTGGGGAAGGATGTAGAAGCAATGACCGATCAGGCGCTCGGTCATGTGGCTGAAACCGCCTCGGTTTTTGCGCGTCTCTCCCCCGCACAAAAGTTAAGAATATTGAGCTCTCTCCGGCGAAGAGGTCACGTCGTCGGCTATATCGGAGATGGCATTAACGACGCACCCTCGCTACACGCCGCAGACGTTGGCATCGCCGCGCCGACAGCGGTCGATGTCGCGCAGGATGCCGCCGATGTTGTCCTGCTGCAGCCAGGTCTCAAAGTCCTCCATGACGGCATCGTCGAAGGTCGGCGTGCGTTCGCCAACGTTATGAAGTATCTGTTTATGGGCACCAGCTCAAACTTCGGCAATGTCCTCAGCATGGCCGCTGCCGCTGTCGTTCTTCCCTTTCTGCCCATGCTGCCTACGCAGGTCCTGCTCAATAATTTTCTCTACGATCTCTCCCAGCTGACCATACCCACCGACAATGTCGATTCCGAGTACATCCGCAGCCCGCAACACTGGGACGTTAGCGTCATTCGGAAGTTCATGCTGCTCATTGGCCCCATCAGCTCCCTATACGACTTCGTGACCTTCTATGTCCTTCTGAAGGTGTTTCGAGCCGGTGAAGCAGAGTTTCATACCGGCTGGTTCGTGGAATCGCTGGCCACTCAAACGCTGGTACTGCTCGTCATTCGGACCATGAAATCGCCCTTCAGGAGCAAGCCCAGCGCAGCCCTGTTGACGACGGTGCTCCTCATCGTATCGGTCGGCCTTTGGCTTCCCTATTCCCATCTCGCGGGCACCCTCGGCTTCGTCCCGCTGCCTGCTCGCTATTTTGCATTTCTTATCGCCGCCACCGCGACCTATTTGGCAATCGTTGAAAGCGCCAAGCGGCGCGTTCTGCCCCGCCGTTCCTCATCTTGAGTTGTTGGCCCTCTCGCTTTATCAGCAGATTCGTGATTCGACCCGCCATCGACTGTGACCCGCATCACCGCGATTTTATTCTCCTTCAACTACGCTTCTTGACAGATGAGGGCAGAGTGGCAATGCCCCTCTTGAGAGGTTTGATATGAGCACACAAGTCATCGAAGTCAGCAATCCTGGCGAGAATCTTCACTTGGCTACGACCCCCATCCGCTTCGATAAGATTCTCGTCGCTACAGATTTTTCCAAACCCGCGGAACAGGCGCTGAGAACCGCTATAGCGATTAGCCAGGCGTTCGGTTCAGAACTCGTGTTGGTCCATGCAGCCCTTCCCTTTTATTATGGGGCGGATCTGGGAGTGGTTCCGACCGATGCCCTTGACGCCAACCTTGATGTGGCCAGGGAAAAGATGGAAAAACTGTTGGCATCCGATCCTGAACTTCAGGCCCTGCATCCCACCACAGCAGTCGAGTATGGCGACGCGCTCGGTATTATCCATCAGACTGCTTGCGACGAGAACGTTGACCTGATCGTCGTGGGATCTCATGGCGCAAGCGGCCTGGAACGGCTCGCCCTCGGATCCGTGGCAGAAAGCGTTCTGAGCGACGCCACATGCCCCGTGCTCATCGTAGGCCCCCAATCCCAAGCTGAGGCCGCTCCTTTCAGTTCCATCTTGTTTGCCACCGATCTGACCCCGACCGGCTTGCGCGCAGCGCAGTATGCGTCAAGCCTCGCCGAACATTTCCGCGGCGGGATTACCCTGCTGCATGTGATCGAGAAAGCGGAGCACATACCCGGCGTTGAACCTGAACTCATTCAGCAACGCATCCAGATGGAATTGCGTCGCCTTCTTCCCGCAGACGTGGACCAGTACTGCAAGGTGAGCACCCGCGTCGAGTATGGAAATGCGGCCGAGGCGATTCTGGATGTTGCACGCCAGGAAAGTGCGAGCATGGTGATCGTCGGGCTCCGTCAACGTGGGGCGTTGGCTGACCACTCGCCCTGGTCCACGCTGTCCCACCTCACACACGGCCTCAACTGCCCACTCCTGGGAATCCGTGCCCATTTGAAGTAACGAAGGGCACCGTAGCTACCCAGATCTTTCCGCGACAGAAGCGCGGTGCCAGATCAATCGACTGTTGGAGAGGGCGCTGCCAGTCTCGCTGTAGCTCCCTTCGTAAAATTCGCGAGGCGGCGACGCGACCCTCCATAACCTTCAGTCTCGGCTGTCCCGGCTTTATCAGACCACTGAAAAGGGCGACAAAGTGGAGCCCCTTTTGGCTGGAGTGACGCAAATCACATGTGACTGCGCGGTACATCACTGCGGCGTGGAAGGTGTGGAGGCATGCTTGTTTCACACACTATGCCAACTTCGATCCGAATGACGATCAACAATTTCGCGCTGGCACTGACTCTCCTGGTGCCCGCCTCCCTCGCCCAAAATCTCTCCTCAACGGGCATTCCCATCCTGGCTTATCATCGATTCGACCTCAAAACACCGGCATCGACCACTGTCACGCTGGAGGCGTTTGAGTCTCAGTTGTCTGTCCTTTCAACCCAGGGATACAGCGTCGTTCCTCTCAATCGGGTGGTCGACTCTGTTCTGCAAAAGGCCGCGCAACCAAGCGCGCACCTCGCAGCGATCACGATCGATGATGGTCATCGCTCGGTCTACACGGTTCTCTATCCCGTCATCAAGCGAAATCACATCCCTGTCACGCTATTTATCTATCCTTCCGCGATTTCAAACAGCTCCTACGCTCTCACGTGGGACGAGCTCCAAGAAATGCACGCCTCCGGCCTCGTGGATATTCAATCCCACACCTACTGGCATCCGAACTTCCGCAAGGAGAAAGCCCGCAGGAAACCCGTGGATTACGACGCATTCGTCACTTCTCAACTCAGTCAATCGCGGCGCAAACTCGATGATGACCTAGGGATTGGGGTCGATCTTCTCGCGTGGCCCTACGGAATTGTTGACGCGGAACTCGCCACGGCGGCTCGGCGCGCGGGCTATCGCGCTGCGTTCGGTTACGCCGGCGGCGTGGCTCGCCCCGGCGACGACCCATTCTCCATCCATCGCATTCCTGTTCCCGATTCCGCCCGTGGTAAGGCCTTCGAAGCCCTCCTGCGGTACTCACAAACCCATCCCGAAGGAAGCAGCGCCAATGCCAGCCATGAATAGCAAGATTGTCACAGCCGCTCTCGCGCTGCTGATCACCATGGGAGTCGTAGCCCAACCTGCCTCGTCGAGTCTTCAGGTTGTCGATGCGACCAGCGGGGCACGCCTCCATGACGAGATCGTCACGGTCAACGGGAAACTCTTATCGCCCGATGTATCCGGTAACTACCTGCTGCCGCGGGATACGCGGTCGATTATGCTCCGCGCACCGGGCTACCGTGCAATGACATATTCACTCGCGGATGTGACAAAACGCGATGGCAAACTGACACTCCCGCCATTCGCGGTCAGAGCGCTCTTTCTCACGGAGTATGGCATCGCGTCCCGCACCTTGCGTGATCCGGCACTCGACATCATTCGCCGAGGCAACGCCAATGCGCTTGTCATTAACATCAAGAGCGACCACGGCCTTCTCGTTTATCCCAGTCAAATTCCCTTGGCGGCCGCAGTGGGGGCCCGCAAACTCACCACGATTGGGTCGCTTTCGGAACTCGTCAAGATTGGACATGACCAGGGAATTTATATGATTGCCCGTATCGTCACCTTCAAAGACAATCCACTTGCGACCACCCGCCCCGACCTGGCTGTTCACTTATCGAATGGTGGCCTGTTCAAGGACCGCGAACATCTCTCCTGGACCGACCCGTTCAAGGTCGAGGTGCGCGCCTACAACATTGCCATAGCGGTGGAGGCTGCCAAAGCGGGGTTCGATGAAGTCCAGTTTGACTATGTCCGCTTTCCGGACTCTGCAAACAAACTGAGGTTGAGTGAACCCACGGACGAGGCAAACCGCATTAAGGGAATCGCGACATTTCTACGCGAGGCGCACGATGCCCTCGTTCCCTACAATACTTTTCTTTCCGTCGATATCTTCGGGTACGTCTCATGGAACACGAACGATACGGGGATCGGACAGGACCTTGAAACCATCACAAAGATCGTCGATTACGTATGTCCTATGTTGTATCCATCAGGCTTCAAGTACGGCATTCCTGGCCACCGCAATCCTCTCGCGACGAACGATGATATCTACGCCACCATCAAGCTAACACTAGACGAATCCGTACGCCGGACCCAGGCCAACCCCAAGCGATTCCGTCCGTGGATACAGGGCTTCCGCGACTATGCCTTCAACCATAAGGTCTTTGGGCCTTCTGAAGTCGAGACCCAAATGCGCGCCGCAGCAGATGCAAGGTCCGACGGTTGGTCGCTTTGGAATGCAAGAAACCAATACGGCGGATTGGGTTTATCGGAAGAGGGCTCCGGAGCACACAAGGAAAAGGACGTCCATTGATCCGCACTTTACGGCTCATAGGAATCGCTAGTGTTCATCGCGCTGTTTAGACCTCGACATCACCCAGATGGCGTCAATGAGCCCTGGAAGAGGAAGAAGGAAGAAGAGCACCAAGGGCAGCCAGAATTTCATAAAGCACCTCGTGATTCCAGAATGAGGCCGTTTCCGTATTCCGGCTGTGTTGGCTGACACAGTCAACTGTGACGCACGAAGGCAATTCTCGAGAAAAATATCCTTCAAGGTCAATCGAAAATCTGCGGTGACTGGTGTCACGGTGAAACTGACGAGCTATCGATATCTTGAGTGGAGCAGCAAGGCCCGAGGCCGGGCCTAGGAGTCTAAAGTGAAACCCTTGATCTTGGTCCTGTTCGGATTCAGTTTGATGTCAGCGGCGGTTGTCTCGGCACAGCCGAATACCCCAGCAAGACGGACGCCGCAACGGGCCAACCAGGGCCGTATTCCGCCCCCTCCGCGCCAGTCTTCCGGCAATGATGCCGAAGAACTGGGGAATGGCCGCGTGAACAACTCACAACATGTCAATCACAATCACTGGTACGGACATGAAAACGCCGACGATCCTCGATTTCATTTGGACCGCCCCTTCGATCACGGATATTTTGACCACGGTGGCCGCGAGCATCCGTACAACATATTCGGGGTGGATTGGATCCATCACCGGTTTGAGCTCCCGGGAGGCTATCACTTCGAAGTAGCTCCATGGGAATGGACCGTCTTCACCACCTGGTGCGTCAACTGTGGGTACGACTTTGTTATCTACGCCGACCCCGACCACATTGGCTGGTACCTGCTCTACAACATCTATACCGGCACTTACGTGCACGTCCGATATGTTGCTCACGAGTTCTAGCGGCCGCACACGTACGCTCCTCAATCTAGCGATGTGTTCGGTTTGCGTTTCGATGGAATTCATGGGGCGTATCATGCCTCCGCCATCAAATCGTCTGTTACGTATCCCAAGGGCGCTTTGATCGGTTTTGTAGCCCGGCGGTTTCGGCTGATCGTTGACCGTTCACAACATCATGAAACAGACACAAGTTCCGCTTCGACCGTATGCGCGAGCCGTTCAGCTATAGCGTGGTCCCTTACGACAAGGACGGGGCGGTCAGCTTGCGCAATCACCTGATACGCCGCATTGTTGCTCATCGACCCCCATGGGAAGTCGCGTTCGATACCCATCACGATCCAGTCGCTTTCCGTTGCCGCGCAGACTCTCAAGATTTCGAAAGGGGCATCTCCGCACTCGACGAGCGTGTGAACAGCGATAGGCGGATGTTGCGATGGGATTAGTTCCGACAATCCCTGCTTCGCTTTTGCGGAGATCTCTTGAAAATGCGCCCCTCGCAACATGCCGGCGTCCAGGACATGCAGCAGTGTGAGATCAGCACGGTTTGCCTGCGCCAATGCAAGCGCGAAGGCCGCGCTCGCTCGGTACTGCCCGGTCAAGGATACGGGATGCAAAATGCGATGAGGAACGACGTGGCTCGGCGTCGAGGTTGCATGCGGCCCAATAACGTATACAGGGACATTGACTGCTCTCAGAAGCGCATTAGCCACACACCCCAATATTTTTTGCCCGGCGTACCCGTGCCCATGGGTGCCGATAATGAGGCGGTCGGCTTGCCCGTCTTCAATTTCCTGGTGAACGATGTCTACCGCGACGCCGCGTTTGAGAATGATGGAGCACGGAATTCCTTCCATCTCGACGCGCTGAGCCATGTCGGCAAGTGTCTGCCGTGCCTGCGCTTCTCTTGCGTCGGGGGCGCTTGCAGTTCGCTTACCTAAAATGAACTCATCAGGAACCGGTAAGGCATGGACAAGCGTGACGTGCGCACCGCTTCTCCTGGCCTGCGCAATGACGTGCGGCAACAATTTTTCCTTATCCGTAAGGTCGGTGGCGACAACGATATTTTTAGCTACAACCAGTGATGGCGAGGTCTGATGGCTATGGTTCGGAGTGTTCACGTCGTTGTTCCCCTGCTCACAGCATCAAGGAACCGATGGCTTTTAACTATGACCGAGACCACCGTCGCCAGTGACGCACGTCACAAAGGTACGCCTCGTCAACTCGGCAGCAGCCTCCGGTTGAGGACGAGTCGTGTGTTCCCAATCACAGACGCACTTTGTCTTTCGCTCGATCCTTGTGTTAGCCGATATCAGTACATCGAAGGCCAGGAGTTACCATGTCAGAGTTGGAACAGGCGCACGAGCGCGAGCGTAATACAGAGCGATCCAATACCCGCGTTTTCCTTATCGGAGGCGGAATCGCCTCCATGGCCGCTGCGACGTTTCTCATTCGCGACGGTGGCATTCCGGGCAGGAATATCACGATTCTCGAGGAGTTGGACCGGCTGGGCGGTAGCCTCGACGGTGCAGGATCGCCCGATACCGGCTACGTCGTCCGCGGCGGCCGCATGTTGGAGTCAAAATACCTTTGCACCTATGATCTTTTTTCGACCATCCCGACTCTCGACGGCAGCAGGACCGTAACCCAGGAAATCTTCGAGTGGAATGAGATCATCAAGACTGGCTCACATGCCCGCCTGGTGCGCGACGGACAGCCCATCAATGCGCCCGAGTTCGGTCTGAGCGAGAAGCACATTCTAAAGATCGAGTGGCTCATTGCCGAGCCGGAGTCCTTGCTCGGCAAAACGACGATCGCCGATCAAATGGATCAGGCTTTCTTCGACACCAACTTCTGGCTGATGTGGTGCACCACCTTTGCTTTCCAGCCATGGCACAGCGCAGTGGAGTTCAAGCGCTATCTCACACGATTCACACACATGGTGGACGGCTTCAATCAGTTACACGGCATCATGCGCACAGTCCTCAACCAATATGACTCGCTGGTACGGCCGCTGCAACAGTTCCTCAGTGAGCGCGGCGTCAACTTTCGGTTGAACACAAGGGTCGAGGATCTCGCCATGTTCGAAGGGGTCGAAGAGTCTTTTGTTAGGAGGATTCTCTGCATCACAGAGGGACGTGCAGAGACGATCGAGCTACGCCCTCAAGACCTGGTCATTGTGACACTGGGCTCCATGACCGAGAATTCTGCCCTGGGCACAAACGACCGGCCAGCGGAGCTCAAAACCAAGTGCGATGGCGGTGCCTGGGCCCTGTGGGAGAAGATTGCTGACGGACGCCTGGAGTTCGGCAGGCCCGGCGCCTTCGCTCGTCACATTCCGGAATCAAAATGGATTTCCAGTACAACCACGCTGCATGATCCAAGCTTTCTGAAGTTTGTCCGCGATCTAACGGGAAACATTCCTGGAGAGGGTGGCTTGATCACGTTCGCAGACTCCAACTGGTTATGCTCGATGGTGATTCCCGCTCAGCCCCATTTCCTTGGTCAACCGAAGGACGTGGAAGTCTTCTGGGGCTACGGGCTCTACGTGGAGAAGCCCGGCAACTTCGTCAAGAAACCCATGCAGGAATGTTCGGGATCGGAAATATTTACAGAGTTTCTCGGCCATCTGCACGTTTCTCCTTCGGAGCAGACAAAGATCCTCGCAAAGTCCACCACCATCCCCTGCATGATGCCGTTTATCACCAGCCAGTTCCTGCCGCGCGAGAAAGGACATCGGCCTGATGTGCTGCCGAAGGGTTGGAGGAATCTCGCCTTTGTCGGCCAATTCTGTGAGCAACCAGACGATGTCGTCTTCACCGTCGAATACTCTGTGCGTAGCGCGGCGAGTGCCGTCTATGGTCTGCTCGGTATGAACCGCAAACCGCCGGCCGTGTACAAGGGGCAATATGATCCCCGCGTTCTCTACAAGGCGTTTCAGGCTCTTCACAATAGGTGAGATTCAGCGTCGCACCGGTCTTTCTTCCCAGGCTTCGTTATGAACCGATCACCATGGCGTTTGCGGGCCTCCTTTTAGGCCGACCTCGGAGTACTCCCCTAACGACATCATCTTTTCCGTCCCCTCGAAGCGATAGCGCCAACGCCAGTACTTCGCTCCCGAAGGCATTACGAGAAGGCAGAACCCTCTGCCGTCTGCCAGTTTGTACTGCTTGCTCGTCGGTTTGCAGTGTCGATTTCCCTCGCGTCAGTTCCATAGCGATCTTCCCCTCCAAAGGGCGGGTATTTTCGTTACCAAATTTTCGGGAAGCTATACCCATTGTTACCCACACAGACGTCTGGCTTGCGTGGAGCTGCAATGGACCTCTTGGGACGCAAAAATCAGCTAACTAACTGATAAATAGGCAAGTAGTCGGAGTGCGAGGAGGTGCTGGGAAGTGTAAGGAAGTACCACAAATTGCATGGTTGGTTGCCCCCCAGGGATTCGAACCCCGATCGAGCGAGTCAGAGTCGCTAGTCCTACCATTGAACGAGAGGGCAACACAGGTTGTAACGGCAGCTGCAGGCTCGGCGGGAGCCACAATCAGCCGCCTCATCGAGTGTACAGGCGGGCTACTCTTCGCGCAACACTTCGAGGGGCTTCTGCCCCAGAATACGGTGACTGGCGAGCCATCCCGCAGCCACCGTCAGCAACGCGGTAACCGCCAGTGCAAACAGTGTGAGGCCGGCCTGAAAGTGGTAATCGATCTTCAGCACGAAATGCAGGAACAGCCGCGCGCTCACATTCGCGAACACCAGGCCGACCGTCGCCGCAACAAGGCCCAGCACCGCGAACTCAATCGAAAACGTTGTCGCGATGCGCGGGCGCGTGGCTCCCAGCGTCTTGAGTACGACGACCTCGCGGATGCGCCGGTAACGCGTGCCCGCAATGGCGCTCGCCAGAATGACAATGCCCGCAAACACGCTGAACGCGGCCAGAAATTGAATGACGTACGTGATCTGCAAAATCGCCTGCCGGATGACTTCCATCGTAGCCGCGACATTGATGACAGTGATGGTCGGATAGTGTGCGTAGAGTGCGCGCTGTAGCGCGTTGGTCGCTTCGGGGTCGCAATGAACGCCACCATACCAGATGGCAGGAAAATCCTTCAGCACGGGTTCGGTCATCACAAACTCCGCGCGAGAGAACGCGTGCTGGCTGTCCGTGGAGAACACTGCCGCAATCGTCGCTACCACCGCCTGATCCTGGATGGAGAGCGTAATCTGCTGGCCCGGATGCACGCCAAGACGCATAGCCTGAAACTGTCCGATAGCGACCAGCGGATGGCTGGCCGAAGCAGCAGCCTCTTTGTCGGTCCACCACTTCCCTTCGATCACTTTGTCGCCAGGTGGTGGCTGGTCCGGCGTAGGGGCCCATGTCAGGTTTACACCGCGCATCATGCCGCGAGGTGCCCGTATTCCTTTCACTTCCGCAGGTGGCTTGCCGTTGACCTCTGTCAGCCGTCCACTGATGACGGGAATAATTTCGGGCTGTCCATGCACGCTCGGCTGCTGCGCAAGCAGTGCGCGGACACCGTCAACTTCCGTGCTAGCAATGTCCACCAGGAACATATTGGGGACATTATTTCCAATCGAAAAATGAAGCTCACGCACGACGGTCTGCTGCACAAAATAGACTGTCATGATGAGCATCACACCCAGCCCCAGCGCGGCCAGCAGGGCGGAGGAGGGATTGCCGGGGCGATAAAGATTCGCTAGGCCGTGGCGGACGGACGACGGCAGATGCAGACGAGTCCGCCGCAGAAAAACCTTGAGCAGGAACAGCGTCAACGCGGACATGCCCAGCAGGATAAGCAGAATCGAAGCCAGAATGAGCGAAAACAATATTCCGCCTCGGACCGAACCCGCAACACCTGCGGCGAGGAAGATTAGCCCGACGAGAATGAGTACCGCCGCCCCGATTTGCGCGATATTGTTTTGGAATTTGCGCACCATGCGGGCAAAGAACGGATCGTCATTCGCCTCCACCGCACGACGCAAAATCAGGATCGGTCGAATGCCGCGAATGTCGAGCAGCGGCGGCAGCGTGAACAGCAGCGTCGTAATCAGGCCCGCTCCGATGCCCGTTGCAATCGATAGCGGATCAATACGAAAGTCCGGCGTAATGTGCAGCAGTTTCGCCAGGAACAGCGGGAAGGAAAGCTGCACGCCGATACCAAGCAGCACGCCAAGCACACCTCCACCCAGCCCCAGCAGCAGCGTTTGCAGCACGTAAATCTTCATCACCTGCCCGGACCGCGCGCCCAGCGACTTCATGATCGCGATGCTGTCGAGCCGCTGTTGCAAATGCGCGCGCATGGCCATGGCAACGCCTACCGCTCCGAGCACCAGCGCGACCAGAGACATCAAGGAAAGCAAACCGGTAGCTGCATCCAAGCCATTCGTAATCGCCGGGCTGGACTCGCGGTAGTCCATGACGTGCGCCTCGGGCAGCAACGTTTCCAGACGCGTTTTCATCGCAGCCACGGCGGTGTCGGAACTTGGCTGCCCCGGTTTCGACTGCGGCATTTTGAACAGATACCGCCGCATCGCGCGCGAGCCGAAACCAATCAACCCGCTAGCCTTCAGACCGTCATTGGAGATAAGCACGCGCGGCCCGGCGGCGAAGTTCCCGGTCAGACGGTCGGGCTCGTTGTTGACCACCGCGGCGATCCGGTAAAGCCCGTTGCCAAGCTTGATGGAGTCTCCAACTTTGAGATGTAACCGCACCAGAAGATCATCGGCAACGGCCACTGTGGAGGGCGTCAACACCTGTGCCAGCGGCACAGCGGGCTCAAGGTCAACCGTACCGTAGAAGGGATATTTGCCCGGATCGACGGCCTTGACGGAGACCAGCAATGGGTCGAGCGTTGCCGGTGACGAAGCCATCGAGTTCAACTCGGTCACCTGCGTGGAGTCGACGCCTTCGGTCGTGATTTTCTCGAGTCCGGCCTGCTCCGAGGGTGTTGGTTGCTGTGAGGTCCGGGCGGAAAGATCGCCGGCCATAATACTGCGCGCGCGCAACGTCAGCATCGAACGGAACGACGCGGAGAATCCCCGCACCCCTGTCAGCGCGGCAACTCCAATCGCCACCGACAGAATCACAAACGTAAATTTTCCCCGCGACGAATGCAGTTCGCGAGTAGCAATGCGGGCGGCAGTGCCATAGCTGAGAGCGGCCATATTAGTTTCCCTTCGCCTCCATGGCCTCACACAACCGCGTCCAGTTCGTGCGAAGAAAATCGTCCGCTTGTTGTAATCGACTGTCGGAAAAATCGGGATATGGCTGTCTCGGAAGCCCTTGTCGTGTATCGAGCCAGTTCAATATTGTTGAAACGTCTTCCCACTCGAACGGGCGCTTCAAAGAAGCTGCTTCTACCTCCAGTTGACCCCGTACTTTCTGAAAGTGAAGGCGAAGCTGCGGTGTGTGAACGATCGCTCGCGCATCGTCGAAAAAGCGCTTGCTCTCGTATTCGGAGGCAGGAAGCTGTTCGATGCTTCCATTCGCTTTGTCGAAAACAAAGGGCAGCAAATGTGACAGCGTCGCAGCAAACTCTCTATCTGACCGCTGCCTCATCCGACGATCAAATCCGCTTTTCTCGTCAAGCCAGGTGAACGCCTGGCCCGCGGCGTCGACCAGCAGAGATAACAACAACCTTCTTGCTCTGCGGCGACGATGGAAGATGTAGCGGGTCGACGTATCGCTCATTGTGCGGTCGCCTTGTCGTCTGAAACGACGAGCCCATCGCGTAACACAATCCGGCGCGAAGCATGCGCAGCCAGCGCGGGATCGTGCGTCACGAGAACGAGCGTGGTCCCCTCTTTGCTGTTGAGCGAGAGCAGAAGCTGCAAAATATGCTCGCCGTTTGCCGTATCGAGATTCCCGGTTGGCTCATCCGCAAGCACGATCGGCGGTCGCAGAATAAACGCGCGGGCCAGCGCCACCCGCTGCTGCTCGCCGCCCGAAAGCTGCACCGGATAGTGGTCGACCCGCTCCGCAAGCCCGACAGAGTCAAGCAACTCCCGCGCCCGCGCAAGACCCGCTTTCCGGTCACCGGACTCATCGTTTAGCTCATACGGCAGCAGCACATTTTCCAACGCCGTCAACGTCGGGATGAGTTGATAGCTCTGAAACACAAAGCCAATCGTCCGCCCACGGAGTTGCGCCAGCTTGTCTTCGGCGAGATAGCTGATCGCCACGCCGTTCAGCCGCACATCGCCGGACGTTGGGTTATCGAGCCCTGCCAACAAGCCCAGCAGCGTCGATTTACCCGACCCCGACGCGCCCATAATCGCGACAAACTCACCCGCCGCGATGCTGAAGTCGATGCCCTTCAAAATGTCGACGGTGGTGCTGCCGGTGCGCAGTGATTTGCGCAATGCTTCAACGGAGATCATGGAAGAAGATGCGGATGTTACTTCGGGCAAAGGTGGCCTCTGGGTAGAATCGAAGATGTGCAACGACTCAGTGTGCTTCTCATTCTAACGGTCATCTTCGGTTACGCAGCCGGCGGCGCGAATGTTCCCCGCGCGTTCGCTACCGAATCTCCTGCCACGCAGCAACCAGTCGCCGACAAGCGCCCCATCATCGTGTGTTTCGGCGATAGCCTTACAGCGGGCTACGGCGTCGATCGTGATTTGAGTTATCCGGCAGATTTGCAGCGAAGCCTCGACGCGAAAGGCTACAAATACCGAGTCGTGAATATGGGTGTAAGCGGCGACACCACCAAAGACGGACTCGCGCGAATGAAGAACGTATTGGCATTGAATCCCTACCTTGTTGTCGTCGAGTTTGGCGGAAACGATGGCCTGCGAGGCCTGCCAATTGGCGACACCGAAAAGAATCTCGACACCATTGTGAGCACTCTGAAGAAGAGCGGGACCCGCGTCGTCATGGCCGGCATTACGCTCCCGCCCGACTACGGGCCGGACTACGTCGGACGCTTCAACGGCATGTATCCAGCCACCGCGAAGAAGAACAACGTGAAGCTGCTCCCCTTTATTTACAAAGATGTATACGGTGTCCCCGGCTACATCCAGGACGACCGCACGCACGCCACCGCCAAGGGAAATGTGCAGGTCGCCAAAAACATCGAGGGACTGATTACACCTCTGCTGAAGAAGTAAATCTAACCCAGCACAACAATCGGCTGCATCAGCGTTCCCGCAATGCGTCGCGTAATCGCAAGCAGTTCACGCGGCGTTGCGAACGCCTTCACCAGCGGCGCGCTCGAAAATTCCGGCAGATTGACCTGAATGCCGTTGTGAATCCGCCCCGCGGTCTGTTCGTCGACGATCACCGAAGGCATCTCCGGCAGCAGCGTCTGTGGATGCGGCAGCCGCGCCTCAATCTCTTCGCGAGAAAGCTTCTTCAGGTCCTCAATGGTCAACGACTGCGCCAGCGTGCACGCCCCGGCCTGCGTTCGCCGCAGTGACGACAAGTGTGCGCCGCACCCGGCAAGCTGGCCAAGTTCATGCGCCACCGAACGAACGTATCCACCCGCTGAAACCTGCATTTCGAAGCTGGCCGTATCGGCTTCCAGCGCTGTGAGAGTGAAGTTATGAATAAAGATGCGCGCGGGCTTTACAGGAACTTCCTTACCCGCCCGCGCCAGCTTGTGTGCGGGAACCCCGTTGATCTTCTTCGCGGAAAACACCGGCGGCATCTGCTCCATCTCGCCTTGAAAGACTTTGGCCAGTTCACGCAGTTGTTCCAGCGAAAGAGAGAGCGGTTGAGTCACACCCGCAGGTTCGCCCTCAGCATCGAAAGTGTCCGTCGCAAAACCGAACCGAATCGTCCCGGTGTAGTGCTTCTCAGCCTGGCCGAAAAACTGAGCCAGCCGCGTGTATTTCCCCAGCAGCAACGGCAGAACGCCCGTCGCCATCGGATCGAGTGTCCCCAGGTGCCCGACAGATTTTTCTCCCGTTGCCCGACGAACAATCGACACTACATCGTGCGAGGTCATGCCGGCGGCTTTGTCGACAATCAGCAGACCGTTCAAACCGTACCGCCGTTGCGACGGATCAACGTCAGGAACTCGTTGCGCGTCTGCAACTGGGTTTTGAACACGCCCAGCATCGCGCTGGTCACAGTGGAAGAGTGCTGCTTCTGGACACCGCGCATCATCATGCACAGGTGGCTCGCTTCGAGGACCACCGCTACGCCTTGAGGCTTGATGGCGCCTTCGATAGCTTCAGCAACTTGTTGCGTCAGCCGCTCCTGCACTTGCAGGCGGCGCGCAAAAACGTCCACGATGCGCGGAATTTTGCTCAGGCCAATCACCTTGCCCTGCGGCACGTATGCGATGTGCGCCTTGCCGAAAAACGGGATCAGGTGATGCTCGCACTGCGAATAAAATTCGATGTCTTTGACGATCACCATCTCGTCGTAATCGACATCGAACAGCGCGCCATGCAGCACGTCCTCAATCTTCTGGTTGTAGCCCTGCGTAAGAAAGGCAGTGGACTTTTCCATCCGCTCGGGTGTGCGCAAGAGACCATCGCGCGTAGGATCTTCGCCCATACGTTTCAGCAACTCGACGTAAATTTGCTGCGTCGTCGCGGCACTAAGCGCGGGGTTCGAATCTGGGTCTGACTGAGACATTCTGTTGCGGCCTTTCAATCGGTCGAGCTACTCTTCGTGGCTGAATGGAGCACCCTCGCCAAAATAATCGAAGGAGTTATTCCCGGTTTCTTCCACCCGGATGCGCTTGAGGTTGGCGTGCGGATACGGTTCGAAGATACGCCATAGTTCAACGCAAAGATTTTCGGTGCTTGGAACAACATCGCGAAAGCACTCGAGCGTATTGAGATTCGCATGATCGAAAACATCGAGCAATTCACGTTGCGCAAACGCGTCGAGATCGCTGAGGTTGGTCACCATGCCGGTCGTCGCATCGACCGGTCCTGAGAATGTCACCTGCGCTACGTAATTGTGGCCGTGTCCGAAAGGGTTATTGCACTTGCCGAACATCTCCCGGTTCCGGTCCGGAGAAATAGCGTCGACATGCAACCGATGCGACGCGGAAAAGTGATAGCGGCGATTGAGATGCGCAATCGGCCTCATGCACTCTCCCCGTAATAATCGGCAAAGAGGTCGGGCATCTCGTAAACCCGCACACGGTGCAGCTTGGCGTTAGGAATCTTGCCCTCCAGACGCCGCCATATTGCGATAGCGATGTTTTCCGTCGTCGGAATTGTCGTCGCAAACTCGGGCACTTCGTAATTCAGATGGCGATGGTCGTAAACCGAAACGACCTCGCGCTCGAGTATGTCTTTGAGCTGCTTCAGGTCGACCACAAAACCGGAGGTCGGATCGACACTGCCGGCCACCGTGACTTCCAGCGTGTAGTTATGTCCATGGCCCTGACGGTTGGCGCACTTGCCGAAGACACGAACATTCTCGGCCTCAGTCCAGGCATCGTGCCAGTAAAAGTGCGCGGAGGAAAAGTCGGCTTTGCGGGTAAGGAGAATCATAATGCTATCTACAGGCTACTCCGTTTTGCTCGAATTCCCGCTCATTCCATAAGATTCCCAGCGCGCCGATTGGTTTCACGCGACGCCGCGATTTTCGCGCAACGTGATGCTTAAGTCATATAGTCTCTTCCCTTCCAGGCGACCTGGTGGAAGAGTTTGTGCTTCATCCAGCTGCGAGTCAACAGCGCTATGAACAGCGGCAGCCCAAACACCGAGAACACGCAGTCAACAAACGGAAAGTGCGAACGGGCCACCCTGTTATAGAACCGCACGAGGGTCCTCAGCCAAAGCAAAAGGATCGCCGCCCGCTGCCACAAAACCAGGTATGGCAGCGCAAAAATCAAAAGCGGCAGCAGCAGCAAAGTAACGTCAAGCATCCGCCAGGCAGCCAGTGTCAGAGCATGCGGAAACAGCAGCGCGAGGTTCTTCGTCCACCCCTCAACCATGTCGCGGAAGCCGCGATACATGCGAGTCGAAAGAGCATCCGGCGCATACCGAAAACGAATCACCCGCTTCGATCGCTTCATGTTGAAGGCAAGATCGACATCTTCAAGCACCGACTTCCCTACCGCTCGATGGCCCCCCACGGCAAAATATGCTTCGCGCTCCACCAGCAGAAATTGCCCATTTGCAGCCGCCAGCCGCCGCTCCGGATCGTTCACCTGCGCTGTTGGATACACCGTTGCCAGTTCTGAAAACACCAGCGGCATCAGCGTGTGCTGCGCCACACCCTTCACGATCTGCCGCGGCGAATACGACAGCAGCGACGCGTGATGCTTCTTGGCCTCATGGAGCGCGTGCACCATGCTCGCTGGCTCGTGTAGCGTGTCCGCATCGGTAAACAGCAGCCACCGGCCGCGCGCCTGCTGCGCCGCAAACCAGCATCCGTTCGATTTTCCGGTAAACACCTTCGTATCCAGCGGCGGCGCCCTCAGCACGGACACACCCGCATGCTCCGCAGCCGCCTGCTCGGCAATCGCACGGGTGCCGTCCGACGAATCATCATCGACGATCAACAGCTCCCAATCGCGCCCCAGCGAAAACGTGATGGCGTCATCCTGCATCAATAGCGACGCCAGACAGCCACCAAGCACCGCTTCTTCATTCCGCGCCGGAACAATGACCGAAAGCTCGAAAATTGCCGCCTCGCGTGCCTCCATCTCAGGCGCCGCCACACGGATGTTTTCCTCCGGTCCCAGGTCAAGTCCAAGCGGCGATGAGCGGCGAAGTGGCACAGGTTCGTATTATAGGAACGTATGCAGAAACGTGTTGTACAACAAATAACCAAGTGGGCGACGTTAGGTCTGGCCGCAGTCCTGCTGGCGGGCTGCGACCGTGGCAGCCGTCCCGGACAGCTCGGCCAGCCCGCGCCCGAATTCGCCATCAACGACGGCACGCAGTCGGTCGACCTCGCCAAGCTCCGCGGCCGCGTTGTCGTCTTGAACTTCTGGGCCTCCTGGTGCCAGCCCTGCGTCGAAGAGCTGCCGTCGCTTACCGCCCTCCAGCGCGGTCTACCGCAGGTCCAGATCGTCACCATCAGCATGGATACGGACCCCGACGCCTACCGCCGCTTCCTCGTCCGTTACCACGTCGAGCTTTTCAGCATTCTCGACGGCCCCGAGGGCGCGAACGCCAAGTTCAACACCTTCCGCCCCCCAGAAACCTACGTCATCGACAAGTCTGGCATTATCCGCCGCAAGTTCATCGGCCCGCAGGACTGGACCAGCCCGGAAATTGTGAACTTCCTGAAAAAGCTCTCCGCCTGATTGAGCGACACCATCGTCGAAGCCGGGCGCGACGAAAGGGGAAACGCAGAGAGCGCAGCGGACGCAATGGAAACGCCACGGGGTCAGTGGCGAAAACCCCGCGTCCACTGAGACATAGCGTTTTCTTTTGCCTTGCAGTTGTTGCCGAAGACCTGTCTTCCCGAGCGCTGGTAAAATCATCACATGACACAGCTTGACGTAATGTACCGCTACCTCACCCCGCCCACTGAACCCGCTGCCATGGCGCTGGGCCGCGTTCGCGAGGTCTACGGCGTCCGCCGTGTCGTGTTCAACGAAGCCGATAAAACCGTCCGCGTAGAGTACGACGCAACGCGCCTCACCGAGGCGATCATCCACCAACTCCTTCGCCGTTCCGGCCTCGACGTTGTGGAGCGCGTCTCCCTCATCCCGCCCCAACCCGCACCCGAGCCGGTCGCAGCACCTGCAGCAAGTTGATTCCCGCTTTTGCTTTCTCGTTTTCCCGCTTTTGCTTTTCTTGTTGTCACATCGCAGAGGATCTGCTGTTCGTTCCTCCACGGTTGCCGCAACGAGCTATATCGGTTATTCTGTCTTAGTTGCTTCCTGCAATGTGCGCCCGTAGCTCAGCTGGATAGAGCGTTTGGCTACGAACCAAAAGGTCGGAGGTTCGACTCCTTCCGGGCGCACCATACCCCCAATCTTCGATGAAGATTTTCCATTGCGGCCCAACGCGCCGGATGATGTCCCTTGCCAATTCCAAAGGATTTCATGGCCGGAATCGGTCTGATCTTCCCTCTATCGGGAACCTTCCAGGACGGAGGTCCACCGCTGCCGATCACTGCTGCGGATTATTCTGCTGCTCCTGCGTTTGCTCGTCGATCTTCTGTTGACGATGCAGAATCTCGTCCATGACCTCCACCGGATCGCGCGGCGGGCCTCCAATGTTGAAAGGATTCTGGTCCGCGGGAGGAGGAGGGTCGGGTTGCGGCTCGGGCCTGAGCCGGTCGGCTGCGTCATCCTCTGCATTGCTGCGATTCTGATGGTTCACTGCTGTCTGCGGGCTGAAGGGTGACCTGGTACTCAAAATAATCTCGAGCGGTGCTTCACCGTCACGGCCTCCAACCATGAGCACGTTGTAACCCGAGCCGTCGAGGAGCTTCAGGAGCACGTCGCTCCCCGGTCCAGGGCCGTATGTGCCGAAGACGCGTTGGTCTTCGGTGAGGCCCTGTAGTTTGGCGCCGGTGTGGGCGGCGACCTGACGCAGAATCTGGTTGAGACTGGAATTGGACGCTTCGATCTCAAGGCCGCGGCTGTCCCAACTCACCCTGGCCTTGTTAGGAGGCTGGTCCCCAGGCCCTATTGGGGCCGGCGCGGCAGATGGTTGCGCGGCCATAGCTTCCGGTGCGGCTTGGGGCTGCGCCGAAGGGGCATTCACCTGCGCGGCGCGACGGTGCGCCTGGCCAGCGGCCCTTTGCTGCCGCCCGGGTTTTGCAGTCTGAGCGGAAAGGTTTATTCCGCCTATGATCGTGGACACGGCCATGAGCGCAAACAGCGAAAGCATTTGCTGGCGATTCAACACCTTTGGCCGCGGGTGCGGCGCCTGTTCCATTGCGATCTGGCGCCGAGCTGTAGTCAGGAAGGTCATTGTGTTGTCCTGCTGCATCAACTTCTTCACATCTAGATACTGCACAAGCCGACACCAGATAAGACGTCTCAGGGCATCAATGGGCGCGTAGCCAGGAACGATTGTTCCTTCGGCGTCAATTGCGGTTTACCCGAAGGCGCCGCAGCGACTGCATCGCTGTACGGCATAAGGCCAAGTATCCAGGAAAAGTCCTGCAATGTGGCATTGGGGAGTTCTGGCAGACAGTTTTCGTTTTGGTTCTGGTTGCAGGCGAAGCCAATGCTGGGCCAACCATGCGGCGGTCTTCCATAATTGTTTTCCGGTGAACCTTGCAGGGGCTGCTTGCCGTCGAAATGCGCGTACTGATGACAGGTGATGCATGACGATTTGCCGGGAGCCACTCCCTGATTGAATTCGACAAAAGAATTGCCCATCTGAGTCGGTTTGCCGTAGTTGTCGACAAACTGGGTCTGCACTCCGGTGAGGAAGTAATTGCGGAACGCCGGATGCAGTTGCGCCGCCGCCATGGCTTCACGCAGGTCCTGGCTCTGCTGCGCCGTCTCTCCCTTTCCATAGGGTTTGCCCGAGGTTGTCCCCCATGGATCGAAACAGGCGTTATAGAGTTTGGGATCGCAGCGATTGGGATTGGTGACGTTGCTGTTGGGCTCGAAGGTCGCCCATAGCCAATTGAGCATTACTTTGGCACTAACGTGGACGGCCACCAGCGCATAGCACGTGCCGTTGATCGTTTCCGTATATAGCTTGTTCGTTGGATCGGGGCATGTAAAGGTGGGGTTGGTGAAGGAGGACACCGGTACCCAGTCGACCTTCACTTCCAGGGAGTCGAGATCAAAACGAGTATCGTTTGTTCCAGTACCTGGGAAATTGATGACCCCACTGCGGTCCTTGCCGTACGCTTGCTGGGCCACAAGCGTGGTGAGCCCGTCTTTCACGAAGGCGGCCTCCACCGGATTCAGAAAGACCTCTTCGCAGTACATGGCGTTCGGCGTCAAATTGGAAGGGGCCGGATATCCACCGAGCGGGGTCGTGGTCATTGCGCCGCAATTACTGCCTGCCACCTTCCTGGTCCGCGCCATGGCGCTTCCGTGCAACAGGCGCACCTTGCCCTTTCCTGCTGCTTTGGCGGCTGCCACACTCGCGGCGCTGGGACATCCAATCACGTTGGGACTCAGTTCGCATTGCTCGGTCCAGCTTTCAAAGGTCGGAGAGCCGTCGGCAGGCGCCATGGCATGGAGAAAAAGGCTCCAGGCAAGATAAGCGAAGCCGGGGCCATACAGGGCCTGGGGCTCAGCCGAGGTTGAATCCGCCACACCGTTGGTTGTGGACTGCTGAAGGGCCGCAGCAGGTTTCTCAGGCTCCTGGAACCGGGTTGCTGCCTCCGCACGGACTTTTGAGTAAATTCCGAAATAAGCGGATACCCCCACCATTAAGAGCAAAGCCGCCGAGAGCCTAATACGATTCTTCATGTACATATCCCATTCCCGCCTCCTGTTATTCCCGAACAAAACAAGGGGCCGGGTGCTACAGGTGAAGCGCGGCTATCGCCGCGCTTCACCTTTGGAACACGAGCGTTGGTATTTAGATGGAG
>Ga0070679_100000195_pt1 | contig 49445 bp, 43 predicted proteins | sample KBSC63BmetaG_FD_65652 | JGI IMG/M metagenome (GOLD analysis project Ga0070679, IMG submission 65652) | Corn rhizosphere microbial communities from Kellogg Biological Station, Michigan, USA - KBS C6-3B metaG | ecosystem: Host-associated > Plants > Roots > Rhizosphere | place: USA: Michigan... | reverse complement strand
GCCGTGCACCGTTTGCGCAATCCGGGCAAGGTGCCGCTGGAATTGATCGAGGTGCAGTCCGGGAGCTACTTGGGCGAGGACGACATCGTGCGGCTGGAAGACGTTTACGGCAGGGCGTGAATGCATGCGGGTGGCATGCGACACGTTTGAATGCACTTGATCATGAGCGAACTGCACCGGCGTCAGCGCCGCAGCACCTCGATTCGCGGTGGCACCCATGCGTTGCCGATAAATTGATCGCGATTCTGATTGACAACCGTGAACACCAAGGCAAGATCGCGCCATTCGTAATTGTTGACCAGGTGGGTCTCGGTGCTACATAGCGCGGTTGAAATCGAATAGCTGCCTGGACCGAAATTCATGGGAAACGCGATACGGTATTCCACGGCTTGACCACTGCTAACGTTCTCCAGGACTTGGCGGGTGTGGTGCGTATTGGTCCCGAATACAGGTTGACCCAAGCGATCCTTGATCATGTAGCCGAAGACCAGTCGCGGAATATCGGCGCCGACGCCAGCCTTGACGCGCAATTCCACTGGCTCGCCGACATTCACGAATTCGATTGGGTCGCCTGCCGCGTTGAATAAGCCGACCGATTCGACCACGGCCTCGCGAGTACCCGATACGGTCTGTACGGCGCCGGATTCGAGCGCACGCACCTCAACAGTTGCGTTCTCCCTCTCCGCAATTAGCGCATTGTAGTAATCCATGACCTGGCTTGGTTCACCGTCCATCAGCATTCGGCCACGATCGAGCAGGATCGCACGATCGCACAACGACTGGATGGCACCTGGATCGTGCGAGACGAACAGTAGCGTGGTGCCTTCCTCACGAAACCGCCGGATGCGCGCCATGCTTTTGTGCGCGAAATAGGCATCGCCCACCGACAAGGCCTCGTCGATGATCAGAATCTCGGGCCTGATTGCGGTAACTACGCTGAAAGCCACGCGCATCTGCATGCCGCTGGAATAGGTCCGCAGCGGCTGATCGAAATACGTACCGATCTCCGCAAACTCCTCTACCGCAGGGATGATCGCATCGATCTGATTCGGGCTCATGCCCATCAGACCTGCGGTGTAACGGGCATTGTCGCGGCCGGTCAACTCGGGGTTGAAGCCCATGCCCAGTTCCAGGATCGCTGCAATTCGGCCCCCGACGTGGATGGTTCCCTCGGTTGGCCGCAACGTCCCGGTTACCAGCTTGAGCAAAGTGCTTTTGCCCGCCCCGTTCTGACCCACGATGCCCACGCTTTCCCCAGCGCCAACCCGGAATCCGATGCCACGCAGCACCCAAGATTCACTTGCAGCCTTGGAACGTACGCCAAACCACGACAGCATTCGCTGCCATTCCATCCGGTATTCGCGGAAGGCTTTGCCAAGTCCTTCGATCTGCAGCACCGTGCCGCTCACAGCACATCCACCATGTCCGGTGATGCACGTCTGAACAGTGACATTCCGACAGCCAACAATACCAACGACACCATGACGATGGCTCCCAAGGTCTTGAGATGCGGCAGGTGCCCCCAAAGCAACACTTGCTGATATGACGAACAAATCGCGTACATCGGGTTGAATCTCAGTACCACCGCAAAGTGACCGGACAGTATGTTGATGGCGTACACGATCGGCGTGAGCCAGAACCACAACTGCATCACCACGCTCATAACCTGCGCTACATCCCGCACGAAGACGTTCAAGACACCCAAAATCAATCCCAAGGCAAGCCCGAACAACAACGTAATTGCGATCAGGATCGGCAGCCACAGCCACATCCAGCCAGGGTAATTGCCGACCGCAACGAAAATCGCGAGTGTCGCAACCAGAAGGAACAGATTGTTTAGTAAACACGATCCAGAGACTATCAACGGCAAACAGATACGCGGGAATACCATCTTCTTCAGCAGACTTGCATTGTCCACAAAAATCGTCAGGCAACGGGTAATCAATTCGGCAAACAGCGTCCAACCGAGCAGGCCCGCCAAAAGATAAATCACGTAAGCGTAGCGATTGTTGGTTCCCTGTATGTGGCTTCCCAGCACCCTCCCCAGCACCAACGCATAAATCGCGCCCTGCGCCAACGGCTGCAGAATGGCCCATGTCGCCCCTAACTTGCTGCGCGCAAAACGGGTGCGCAGATCATTTCTGATCGATGTGAGGATGAAATGGCGGTAGTGCCAGATAGCGATCAACATTAACTTCATGGACTTGTAACTCCTGTCGCCCCGCCAACGGCGCAAGACGCGCGGTCCGCAATGTCATGGTCGATGCAACATATTGTCGTCGAGGTCACGCGAACTCGCCAAGCCAACGATGGCCCTTGAACCACTGAATATGCCACTGAGAAATCCCGTGAAAAGTGCGAACCGTCGCGACCGTCAACAATCGTCGTCCTTGCCCACATGCGCAGCTTCAATGAGCCGCTCTGCCTCGATCGATTTCACGCAGGCGCCCGCTGACTGTTGCCCCACACGCAGCTTTCGAATTGCTGGCGCGAATGCTGATCGCCGCCGCCGCGCCGACGCGGCGTGCTAGTTCGCGGTTGTCGAACACTTGCCGCATCAACCGCGCCGCGTGCGCCACGTCGGGGTCGGCCCAGTGCTGCCCCTGCCAGCACATGTAATCGCCATCGCGCAGCGGAATCATCCTGTAATCCACAAGCAGGCTGTTGTCGGAGTCCATAAAATCCAGATTTCCCGAATAGCCGGTTGCGATCACGGGCTTGCCAAGGTACATGCACTCGGCCATGCCGAGGCCAAAACCCTCTGCGCGATGCAGCGACACATAGCAATCGATGTTGTTCTGAAGGCCGAACATCTCCGTGCGGGACAAAAAGCCATCACGTATTTCGATACGGGGATCATCGGCGGCGCTGCGTTGGAATGTCGCCAGTTTGTCAGGGATTTGGTCTCCATTAGTGGACTTCACCAGCAGGCGCACTCGTTGCGTACCATCAGCGAAGGCCTGCCGGAACGCAGCGATGATCGCTTCGGGGTTCTTGCGCGAGACGAAGCTGTTGAAGTCGTAACTGAACAGGAATACGAACTCGTCCTGCGACAACCCAAAGTGCGTGCGGCCCATGCCTTGTGGTGCTTCGAACTCAATTGCCTTGGGCATGCGAAGCACGGGTTTGTCCGTACAGGCCGCGACCGCATCACGCACGTAGCTCGTCGGCACCCATACCTCATCCACGAGATCGAAAGCGCCACGCCATTCGCTCGGAAACGTTTCCAATTCCCACACCCAGAATCCGATATTGCGCCGGTTGGCAAAGGTATTCCGCCCGAGTACGTCACGCGCAACATGCATCTGGTCGGCGTTGAGGAAGAACACATTGGTGGCGTAACACAAAGTGTTGGAAAAGTGTTCCTCCATCGAACGATCCCTCTGACGAGTGATCGAGCCCACGTCCAGATCGAAAATCAGAAACGGATACGCAGTCTGTTCAAGAGCACGGGCATAGGAGCGCACGTTCTCGGCAATGCCGAATTCGCCACGCGCATAGCCGAGCAGATTGGCGCCAGGACATACTCCTGGAGCTGGTCGGCTCGCGCGAATGCGCGTTGCGGCATTCCCGAACGGAATCGGTGGCATCGGAACACGGGCAGCGGCATGCAGGCGCCTGCGAATCGCGAGTCGCCAACCAAACGGAATTCGCGCGTACAACCGCTGCAGCCTGCCATGTTGCCTGGCCCAAGCGAAGATGCGCAGGTACATGGCCCCGACGCGCTTGCGCAATCCAGCCGTCGCACTACTCATTGCGTCACCCGGTACTGGCGCTGGCACGGAGGAATCGGCCGAAGACGTCCGTCGACATGCCCTGCATTTTCGCTCGGGCGACCAACGACTCAGGCCAACGCCACTTGCAACTCGTTGCGCAGATCGCGCACGTCCTCCACACCCACCGACAACCGGATCAATCCATCGCTGATGCCGAGCCGCTTGCGGTTGGCGGGCGGCACCGAGGCATGGGTCATGATGGCAGGGTGTTCAATCAGGCTTTCGACGCCACCAAGGGATTCGGCCAGCGCGAACAGCTCGCAGCGTTCCAGCACCCGACGCGCCTTCTTCAAGCCGCCTTTCACTTCGATCGTGACGATGCCGCCGCCGCCGTGCATCTGGCGGCGAGCCAGCGCGTGCTGCGGGTGCGATTTCAGGCCGGGATAGATCACGCGTTCGACCGCCGGATGTTTTTCCAGCCACTTCGCGAGTTCCAGCGCACCCGCACAGTGCGCCTGCATGCGCAGTGCCAGTGTCTTGACGCCACGCAGCGCCAGGAATGCATCGAATGGTCCCGCGACGGCCCCCACTGAGTTCTGCAGGAAGGCCATCCGTTCGGCCAGCTCACGCGTAGACACCACCGCTACGCCGCCGACCATGTCGGAATGGCCATTCAAGTACTTGGTCGCCGAATGCACCACGATGTCGGCGTCGAATTCCAGTGGGCGCTGCACCATCGGCGAGCAGAAGGTGTTGTCCACGACCAATAGCAAGTCATGTTGCTTGGCGAACTTGGCAACCTTCGCCAAGTCGACCACCTTCAGCATCGGGTTCGTCGGCGTTTCGGCCCAGATCATCCGGGTGTTGGGCTTCAGCGCTGCCTTCAGCGCAGCCGCATCGTTCAAATCGATGAAACTGAAATCCAGGCCCGCGCTGCGCCGGCGCACTCGCTCGAACAGGCGATAGCTGCCGCCGTATAGATCATCCATCGCGATGACGTGGCTGCCGGAGTCGACCAGCTCCAGCACCGTCGCAATAGCGGCCATGCCGGAGGCGAATGCAAACCCGGCGACGCCTCCTTCCAGGTCCGCCACGCAACGTTCCCACGCGAACCGTGTCGGGTTCTGCGTGCGTGAATACTCGAAGCCCTTGTGCTTGCCCGGGCTGGCCTGGACGTAGGTGGACGTCTGGTAGATCGGCGTCATGATGGCGCCCGTCGACGGATCGGGAGACTGACCGGCGTGGATTACGCGGGTGGCGAGGGAAAGTGATTGATTTGTATGCGTCATCTCGTTTTGCCACCCTGTTGAAGGAAATACAGTACTGAATTCTTCGGTGGTGTCGGATCACTCTGCATCACAGATCTGCCCCCTCTAACACTGCACCAATTTCGCGCTCCAACGCATCGACAACGCGGCTATTTGGCGAGCTATTGCCCTTGTGCTTCAGCACATAGAAGGCCTTGCGCGCCGGCGCGGAACGCTCGAAAAACGTCGCCAGCAACGAATGGATTCGACGTTCAATTTCGCGGTCGCGAACGAGCCCTCGCTCACGGAAAACACCTTCCCACCATCTTGACTCCGCCCAAATGAGGTGTCCGTGCAACGGCCAGCCCTTGGAATCGCAATGAATATGGCGCCAAAATGACGAGCCTCCACTCGATGACCACTGGGGCAAATAGGTATTAAACACACACCCAAATATGTCGTCATCCCCGAACATCGGTGAATTGATAAAAACGTAACCACTATCTGTTACGAGGCCCTTCATCTTGTCTATGTAGGCACCAAACTTGATGGGACTAAGGTGTTCAAGTATATCCATTCCGTATATGACATCGAACTGCCCGTCTAAACTCAACGAAAGCAGATCGCCATAAACCATTTTGTCTCTTATTGAAGGATAAGCGAGTACAAACGCAAGATGACTCACATCGATTCCGACCGCGTCGATTCCGCGGTGGTTAAGCTCACTTAAAACGGGTCCGGAAAAACATCCAATTTCCAAGCTTCGGTGCGCTCCGAGACCCGCGACGATGGCGGCAATCAGGCGTTTGTCCAGATCGATTGAAGGCGACCATACGCCAAGGTTGTCATAGTAGTGATGGTCCTTTATGGATGCCTCTAGAAATTCAAAGTCCGCATCCGATTGTGCAAAGTAGATGGTAGAGCCGTCGTCCAGGCGCGAGTACTGCCCTGGGCGCCAAGTGGTCAAATCCGGCAATTCACTCTTATCGATACGCAATATCTTTTTCTGCTGAGCGAACTCATCAGAATTGATCATGTTGCGGAGGAAATCAACCAAAGTCATACCGCGGTTGATCGCCATCACACCATTCGAAAATCCTGATTCATCGGGATCGCGACCAAGGATCGCTTCATACGCTGCAACAATCAGCTCCTCCGCGCCAAAGGACCTGTCATTATTCATCGAATGCGTACCTCTACGCCTGTGGCGCTGTCAACTCCAGATACCGCTAGAACTCTCGGCCGCCTTCGATCAAAATATTTTATCCGGAGGGTAGCTGCGATAAAGCCACCCTGGTCGCTTGTCAGGACACGTACCGACCTTTCGCCACCGCGTGAACATATATTGGCCAAGATCGTATTCCCTGTTCTTGAGGGCACGAATCGCCTCTTTCGCCGCTTTCTGCGTGGCTCGCAAAGCCGGAATGTCATCGTGAACATTGGCCGTGTACGCAACATCAGCCCCGAAACCACCGAACGTCAGGAGTTGATGCAGTTCATGGCGTGTATATTCACGGTTGTGCCTTCCATACGGACCGTACGCCGAATAGGGATCATAAATATTTCTACCCTCCAAAAACGCCAATACATTCTCCCACCGGGCGGCATTGGGTGTGGTGAGAATCAATACACCGTCTTGGTTCAAGACGCGATTTATTTCACGGATAGCGTGCAACGGATCGTTTGTCATGTGTTCGAGAACTTCACCGAAGACGATCACGTCCATCTGCCCATCATGGTAGGGAAACGTCCACTCTTCGATATTCAGATTCTGAAAAACAAATTCATGATCCTCAGGCTCGTTATCAAACCCATCAAAGTGAACTCGTTGCGATTCTGTACGTGGTCCACCATTGAAAAAATTCGTGATATTAAGTTTGTATTTCTGACGGAATCGCGTCAATAGCAACGTCGTGAAATAAGGACTCCCACCAATTTCGAGGAGCTCACCCTCACCTTGCGGAACCAGATCCAGGGTGCGCAGAAATCTCTCGCAATCCGCTGTGACGTAGCCACGAAACTCACCGATCACGCTTCCATCGATCGTCGCCGAAGAAAGTGCTTCGAGGATTTTTTCCTTGGTATACCCGTCCGGGATAGGCAAGCTTGGTTGGTAATCACGAGGATTCAGCATTCTATGTACACCAAATCGCTTCCGGCTAAACAGCAGGTGTTGGGTTCGCCCTCTTACCTTGAACATGACCCACCATATCCGTTTCTTACGCCACGCGTCTGCGCAGATAATTCAAAAGATCGATGCGCGTGATGAGGCCGAGGAATTTCTCTCCGTCCATCACGATCACGACACGCCCGTGTTCGAACACAGGCAAGAGGTCTTCGATCGGCGATTTGACGTCGAGCGTCTGCAGGCTCGTGATCATCGCCGTGGAAACAGCGTCGAGGAATCGTTTCTCGTCGCCGTAGACGTGCAGCAACAAATCCGACTCATCGATGATGCCGACGATCTTCTCGCCGTCCAGCACCGGCAGTTGCGAGACGTCGTAAAGCTTCATGCGATTGTAGGCATTGATCAGCAAATCCGCGGGCGCGGCGACTACGGTGTCGCGCTGCGCGTACGGGCGCATGATCAAATCGCGCAGGTCGCCGGTGGGTTGGCGATCGAGGAAGCCGTTGTCCAGCATCCAGTAGTCGTTGTAGAGCTTGGACAGGTACTTGTTGCCGGTATCGCAGACCAGCGTCACCACGCGTTTCGGCTCAGTCTGTTCGCGGCAATATTTCAAGGCGGCGGCCAGCAGCGTGCCGGTGGACGAGCCACCCAGCACGCCTTCCTGGTTCAACAATTCACGCGCGGTGAGGAAGCTTTCCTTGTCGCTGATCGAGTACGCCTTCTTCACCCGCGAGAAATCGCTGATGGTCGGCAGGAAGTCCTCGCCAATGCCTTCGACCATCCATGATGCTGACTTGGTCGAGAGCGTACCTTCATTGATGTACTGCGCGAGGATCGAACCGACCGGATCGGCAAGGATGAATTCCGTGTTGGGCGACGCTTTGTCAAAAAAGTGCGAGAGTCCGGTCATGGTGCCGGAGCTGCCGCAACCGAACACGATCGCATCCACCCGACCGTCCAGTTGTTCCAGGATTTCCGGACCGGTGCTGGCTTCATGCGCGGCCGGGTTGTCCGGATTGCCGAATTGGTTGATGAAGTAGGCGCCGGGAGTTTTTTCCGCGATGCTGGCGGCGAGATCCTGGTAATACTCGGGGTGGCCCTTGGCGACGTCCGAACGCGTCAGCACCACTTCAGCGCCCATGGCCTTCAGGTTGAAAATCTTCTCGCGACTCATCTTGTCGGGGACCACGAGAATCAGCTTGTAGCCCTTTGCCTGCGCGACCAGCGCCAAGCCGAGGCCGGTGTTGCCGGCCGTGCCTTCGACCAGCGTCGCGCCGGGTTTGATCTTCCCCGCCTTCTCCGCACCTTCGATCATCGACAGACCTATCCGGTCCTTGATCGAACCGCCCGGATTGGCCGACTCCAGCTTCAGGAACAGTTCGCACGGACCAGTTTCCAGCCGGCGCACGCGCAACATCGGCGTGTGACCGATCAGTTCGAGAACGCTGTCGACGATCATGCTGTTTCCCGGTTCGCTTCACATGCGACGAGGGCGCGGTGCGCGCACACCTTGGTCGCAGTCCCGTCATCATAACGGATCGACAAAGCGGAACGACGCGCAAGCGAATCGCGCGAGCGAGGCGATCCCTTTTCTCAGTCGTGCCGCAGCAAATCGCGCAGCGCCGAACGCCAGCCTGATGCATGGCGACGGTAGCGCCCACTGGTCAATTCGCAAAATATGGCGCCGACCCTTGTCCATGGCCTGCCGCGCAGCACTTGCCGTACACGCAGATGATGCAGCTTTTCGGCCGCTCGACGTCGATCGATTTCCGGCACTCGATCGCGCATGGCGCGCAGCCGTTCGTCCAAGGCATCTTCGCGCGCGATCAACATCTCGATCAAACCAGTTCGCGGCTTCACGAGGTCACGCCATTTCGTCGCCAGATCTCGATCCGGCATGCCGATCTGGTTCTGCCCGTGCTGGCGATAGTCGATCAGCGCCCGCTCGATGCAATCGAAACCACCCAAGGCAGCAGCGATGATGGCCAGCCATTCATCATGCGCCCACCCTCGAGGAAAAGGCAGCGCATCGACCAGCAGTTCCCGCCGCAGAGCCGTCGTGGCGCCCGTCGCGAGGCTTCTGCGCAGCAACACGCGGAATCCCTGCCCCGCATGAATGCGTCGCCGTTCGGTGCGCGAAACCTTCAGCACCTGGAACAACGATCGAGGCAAACATGCACCAACCATGTCGATTCGTCGCGCATCACTGCACAGCAGCAGCAACTGGGAGCGTCCTTCAAACTGGGCGACCAGCGTCGCCAATTTGTCGACGTGCCACACATCGTCCTGATCGCACAGGAACAATACGTCACCTGACGCGTCCTGCAACGCTGCCTCGAAATTGGCGACGTAACCGAGGTTGCGCGGATTGCGCGCAAGGCGCACCCGAATACCGCGCCGCTCGGCGCTGGTAGCCAACGAATCCAACAACTCCCACGTGCCGTCGCCTGACCCGTCATCGCGCACGACGATCTCGTCCGGTGACCTCGATTGCGCAAGCAAGCTCTCCCATTGCGCCTGAAGAAAGTGGGCGCCGTTGTAGGTACACAACACAATGGACGTGGAAAACCGCATGACCGCGGGATTGTCGCTGCGTCTATGTTCCCTTCATAGTCCCGGGCGCCGCGGCTACCGCGAACGACGTGGGGCAAGCAGGGCCGTTCCGTATCGCAAGCCATCGTTTGTTCCGACAAGCACGCGCGACAAAGCAGCGACCTTGGCTGATTCGCAAATGCAAAATGAACCGGCCCGCGCATGGCGGGCCGGCAGAGATTCTTGGGATTGTCGCAACGCGCTACGCGTTGCCGATCTGGCTCCACATTCGGGTCAGACGATCTTTCAATTGCAGCTTTTCCTTTTTCATGCCGTGCAGCTCATTGTCGTGCAACGGCAGTACACCGAGTTCCGCATCGTGGACTTTGCTGTCCAGCTCCTGGTGGTACTGATAAAGGCGGCGGAACTCGGGGTTCGCCTTCATCACGGCGTCTATGTGGTCTTTCTGCTGTTGTTCGAACATTGAGCAGCCTCCTCTTGCGTGGCAAACGCTTGATGGATTGCGGCGCGCGCATGATCGCGTCCACGCGCCGCGACTGCGGAGCGTGGAATTCGAACGAATGCGGGATTCATGCGATGGCGCCTCGGGGCCGGCAGGGGGGCCGACCTCGAGGTTGACCCTACTCCGACCGGCGAGGCTTGGCAACCGATCCGGCAGGCTTCGGGAAGATCACAAAATATTCATTCATCACAATGACTTGCGCTGTTCAGGGTCAAGGCTTTTGTGTGACCGCGATGTGTGCACTCGATGTCTGCACGACAGGCCCCTTCGGGTCGGGTCCGCAACCGGAATCCGCGTACCCTCACAACGAAATTGCGCTATTTTTCCGCGCGAATTTCCACGTCCGCGCCCTTGCCCGCCGCACGCACGGACCGGATCGAGACCGTGGTGGCGCCGGCAGCTTCCAGCGCGGCGCGCACGGACACGGCGCGGCGCCCCGCGAGCACCCGTTCGCTGTTGGAAGCGCGCGGCTCGACCACGATGCGCTGGCTTGCATGGGCACGCGCGAAGTCTCCGATGCGGCGCCGCCCGGAAGCGGTCAGGTTGTCGGAGCCGGATTGGAAAGACGCCGACGACAGATGCAGGCGGCCGCCGGCGTGGCTGCTGGCGACCGAAGCACCGCCGCTGTCGCCGCTTCCTTGCAACGCCTTGGTCGCAGCTTCGGCCAGGCGGGCTTCCTTGCGCGCCAGCGAGGCCGCGCGTGCCTGTGCCGAGGCCAGCTTCTTCGCCTGTTCGGCTTCGGCTTGCGCCTGCTGCGCCTGTTGGGTCGCCTGCGCACCTTGCTCCTGCAGCATCTGCGCCTGCTGCACGGCCGCTTCATATTGCAAGCGCTGGCGCGCCAGTTCGGCGCGCGCGGCCGCGGCATCCGCCTGGCTGGCTTGCAGCATGATCTGGTCGTGTTCTTGTCGAAGCTGATCGAGCTTCGCACGGTCGGCGTCGGCTTTCGCCGAGGCCTGCGCCAGCGCCACCCGTTGCTCGGCCATGAACAATGCGTGGTCCTGCTCACTGCGACCCGCGTTCTGCAGATCGGTGATTGCGTTGCGCGCGAGCATCTGTTGGGCGATTGCGTACTGGCCCAGCTCAGGGTCCGCACTCAACTGCTCCAGTTGCGCCGACAGCCGCGCCACGTCGGCGTCTTTCGAGGCGGCCTGCACGGGCGACACGCTGCCCAAGCCGAAAGCGAACGCGCCGATCAGCACGGCGATGGTGGCCGCACGCCTCATGGGTATACCCCCGAACCGGGTTGTCCGTTGCTGCTGGCAGGCGCAGGCTCGCTGGCGCTCGAGGCCGATGCAGGTTCACTGGTACTGGAACCCGGCGACGGCTGGCCGAGTTGGATGGCGGGCAGGTCCACGGGTCCGTTTCCTGTCGATGTTGGTGACGCGGGCGGAGCGGACACGGCTTGCTGCGCGGCGGCGGCCGCAGCCTGCCGGCGTTCCAGATCCGCCTGCAGGCCGGCGTTCACCTGGATCTGCTGGTCGATCTCGCGATCCAGCTTCGCCGCATCGGCGCGCGCGCGCGCGGTGGTGGCGGCGGCTTCGGCTTCCGCGGCCTTGTACGCCGCCTTGCCGTTGTCGCCGTTGGCGCTGAATTGCTGCGCCGCTGCGAGCCGTCGTTCGGCCTCACCCAGCGTATCCGGAGCGGTCGTGGCCGCGCCTGCGTTGCGGGCGGCGCGAATCTCCGTCTGCGCGCGATCCATCACTTGGATCGGCGGAGGCGCGGTGGCACACCCGCCCAGCAAGGTCGCCAGGGCGACCAAGCCGATGAGGCGGGGATCATGGATTTTTAGCCGCGTGCGTGTCATAAACAACATTCCGGGATGCATCGGCGCATTGTCGGCGTACCATTTCGGCTTTGCAACGCCGCCCGGGCGGCGGGCGCGGGGTTTCCTGACCGGGGATCAATGATGGACATCGGATACTTCCTCAAACTGATGATGGATCGCGGTGCGTCGGACATGTTCCTGAGTACCGGCACGCCCGTGCACATCAAGATCGAGGGCCGGCTGGCGGCGCTCGGCACTTCGCCGCTGCCATCCGGGATGGTGAAGAAGATCGCCTACTCGCTGATGGACGAGGGTTCGGTACCCAAGTTCGAGCGCGAGCTCGAGTACAACATGGCGCTGGCGGTGAAGGATGTCGGCCGTTTTCGCGTGAATGTTTTCAAACAACGGGGTGAGGTCGCGCTGGTGATCCGCGCGATCAAGAGCGACATTCCGTCGATCGAAGAGCTGTTGCTGCCGCAGATCTACAAGAAGCTGATCATGGAGCCGCGCGGGCTGATCCTGGTGGTCGGCGCGACGGGCTCCGGCAAGTCCACCACGCTGGCATCGATGATCGACTATCGCAACACCAACGCGGCCGGCCACATCCTCACCGTCGAGGATCCGATCGAATTCCTGCACAAGCACAAGAAATCGATTGTCAACCAGCGCGAGGTGGGCCTCGACACCCACAGCTACCACGAGGCGCTGAAGAACGCGATGCGCGAGGCGCCGGACGTGATCCTGATCGGCGAAATCCGCGACACCGACACCATGGACGCCGCGATCGGGTTCTCCGAGACCGGCCACATCTGCCTCGCGACGCTGCACTCCAACAACGCCGACCAGACCATCGAGCGCATCCTCAACTTCTTCCCCGAGACCGCGCACAAGAACATCCTGATGAATCTGGCGCTGAACTTGAAGGCGATCATTTCGCAACGCCTGGTGGTCGGCAAGGACGGCCGCCGCAGGGCCGCGGTCGAGGTGCTGATCAACACCCCGCACATCCGCGACCTGCTGCGCCGTGGCGAGGTGCACGAGATCAAGCTGGCGATGGAGCGCAGTCTGGAAGAAGGCATGCAAACCTTCGACCAGTCGCTGTTCAAACTCTACAAGGAAGGCACGATCGATCTTGAAGAGGCGCTGTCGAAAGCCGACTCGCGCGACGGCCTTGCGCTCAAGATTCGCCTTGCCGAAGGCGCCACCGGCACCGACCTGCCGCAGGACGATCCGTACGGACTGGGCGTGTCGATCTGACGCACACGCTGCGCCGGTGGTCCGAAAAAATCGGTTTCGCTCGCAACGCCAGCCCACAGGTTGGCGCTGAACCCGAGCTGCCGCCCACGGTCAAACGCTGCGGGCGAGGTCGGCGGCCGCTTCTTTCGCCGCCGCGAGCGTCTGCGCAATGTCGGCGTGGGTGTGCGCCGTCGAGACGAACAGGTTCTCGTACGCACCCGGGTGGAACAGGACGCCACGCGCCAGCATGCCCCGCCACCAGCGATCGAACAGCTTCTGGTCGGCGTGGCGTTCGGCGTCGCGATAGTTGTGGATTTCTTCCTTCGCAAACCACACCTGCATCAGCGGCCCCACGCCCACGACGTACGCGGGCAAGCCTGCATCGCCGAGAATCTTGGCGAGGCCCAGGCGCAGCTCGTCGGAAAGCGCATCGAGCTTCGCGAACAGTCCGGGCGTGGCCAGTTCATCGAGCGCCGCGTTGGCCGCCGCGATGGCAATGCCGTTGGCCGCGTAGGTGCCGGCCATCGACACCGTGCCGTTGGCGACCAGCGCCATGATGTCGGCACGACCGCCGCAGGCCGCAACCGGAAAGCCGCCGCCGAGACCCTTGGCGAACACCGCGAGATCCGGCGTGATCCCCAGCCGCGCCTGTGCGCCACCCAAACCCAAGCGGAAGCCGGTGATGACTTCGTCGAACAACAGCACGATGCCGTGGCGGGTGGTGAGTTCGCGCATCGCTTCCAGATAACCCGGTTTCGGCAGGATGCAACCTGTGTTGCACATCACCGGCTCGGTGATCACCGCGGCGATCGAGTCGCCTTCGCGCCTGATCGCATCGGCCAGTGCATCCGCATCGTTCCACGGCAGGATGATCAGGTTTTCGTCGAGACCATGGGGCAGCCCGGGGCCCTGCGGCACCGGCACCGGGTGCGCGTCGGGACCCGCCTTGGCGATGTCGGGATGCTTGCTCCAGTAAACCTGATCGGAGAAACCGTGGTACATGCCTTCGAAGCGGACGAGCTTCGGACGGCCGGTGAACGCACGGGCGAGGCGCGTGGCGTACAGCACCGCCTCGGTGCCGGTGTTGCACAGCCGCACCTGTTCCACGCAGGGGACCGCCGCAATGATTTTCTGCGCCAGCCGCGCCTCGTCCGCGGTCGGCAACGCGAACACGGTGCCGCGCTGCTGGATGAAGTTCACCACGGCCTGCGTGACGCGCGGCGGCCGGTGGCCCAACAGCATGGGTCCCAAGCCGAGCAGGTAATCGATGTATTCGTTGCCGTCCACGTCGCGCAGGCGAGAACCCTGCCCGCCCTCCACGAACAGCGGATACGGCGCCCAGCCCGACCAGGTTGCGCGTGCCGTGCTGTTGACCCCGCCGGGAATGGAGCGGCAGGCGTCGTCGAACAACTTGGCGCTGCGAGACGTGTCGAGCCCTTCGGCAAGCTGGGCGTTGCCCACGGACGCAGCCGCTTTGATCGATGCGTTCATCAGGTTTGCTTCCGAAAATAGGGGTAGCTTTCCGGGTCGCTCATACCGGCGCGAGCACGCGCCTAGGCGTATACAGCTTGCCAGTCAGCAGCGCCGGCAGCAGGCCGATCGCGTCGGCGAAACCGACGATGGAGGTGTGCGGAATCGCAGCGTGCCGGCAGTGCTCGATCAGTCGATGCTTGGCGAACACGTAATCGGCTTCGCCGGCGGCGCAAAAGTCGGAAGCGCCGTCGCCGATCAACAGCACGCGATGCTGGCGGTTGTGTTCGCGCACCGCACTCGCGCATTTGCAATGGCCGCTGCCGATCCGGCAATGCGGATCGGAAAACGGCGTTTCGAGTTTCCATTTGCGCGGCCCGGTTTGCACCAGCCGGTTGGCGAGGATGGGCAGGCCGTCGAGCTGGTAACGCGACAGGATCGCGCGGATCGCGTAATCGAGCCCGTCGCTCACGACCCGCAAGGTGGCGCCTGCACTCAGCGCCGAATCCACGAAGGCGGGGAAAGCGGCGTCAATTCGCATCATCGCCAGGTGTTCGTCGATCTCCTCACGCGAGGCATCGAGCAGCGCGACCTGGCCGGCCATGCACTCGGCGGAGCCGATCTTGCCGGCGCGCCAGTCGCGTTCCAGCACCTGCCATTCGGGCGACGCGAAGCGGTCGAGCAGCGAGTCCGTGACGTCCTCGACGGCAATGGTGCCATCGAAGTCGCATAGGATGTTCCATCGGGTCATGCGAATAGCTCGGAAAAGCGGTTGCCGCAAGGTGGCGCGATTCTAACGCCGCTGACTTTCCGAACGCTTTCTTTTGCCATCGTCCGTGACCACCGCACCACTGGCCATCCGACCAGGGGAACCCAACGCGGACGGTGTTGGACTTCCGCCGGAGTCAGCCCAACCGACGAGAAGCCGTCAGGGGCGCCGTTTGGGAAAACGGACCAGCACCCGCTGCCCGATCCGGAGGGGCGCTTCCGTTTGCATGATCGGCGCAAGCTCCAGCGTCAAATCCACGTCATTGGCAAGCGCGCGTTCCAGCGGGTCCTGGGTCAGCCCAGCGGGCTGGAGCACTTGCCCCACCCATAGCACGGTGGCCCGATACACAGGTCCGGCGCCTGAATCGCGTACCACTTCCGCTTGCATGCCGGCATGGATCGCGCTGGCCGCGTCCACGTCAAGTTGGGCCTGCACGATGTGCGGGCGATCCGGCAGGAGTTCGAACAATGGCTGTCCCGACGACGCCGACACCGACTGCCCGATTGCCAAGTGGCGCATGACGATGGCACCGGCCACGGGCGCGCGCAAAGTGGTTGCATCGAGATCGAGTTTCGCCGCGGCGGCTTTCTGCTGTGTCGCATCCAGATCAGCTTGCGCGGCCGCTTGTTTGGCCTTCAGCGAGGCGACCGTGGCGCGAGCCTGATCGGCGGATTCGCCGGTCGCGGCGCCAGCCTTGGCCGCGGCGGCAATGCGCGGCGCGCGCTGCTTGGCCTGTTTCAGGGATACCTGCAAATCGGTGAGTTGCGCCTTGGCCTGCTCGATGCCCGCCTTGGCACTCGCCACCGCGATCTTCGCAGCGCGCGCATCCAGCATCGCCAAGATTTGACCTTGCTTCACCACATCGCCCTGTTTCACCGCGACCGATTCCACCACACCATCGGTGCGCGCCGCGACCATCACCATGCCGCCTTCGACGGCCACCTTGCCGCGCGCGACGGCCAACCACTGCGACGACTGCGCCGGCGCGTCGGCGGCAGTACCGTGCTCGTTGCCGGACGAACAGGCGCCCAGCGCAAGCGTGGTCAGGGCAAGCACGAAGCCGGCGCTGCGGATGGGTTTCACGACGCGTTCTCCTCGTGGGGCGCGCGATCGTCCTGCGACACGCGCCGATCATTGAATATCACTCCGTCTTCCATTTCCAGCACGCGATCGGCGTGCGTGACCAGGCGCGGGTCGTGGCTGACGCATAGCACGGTGGTGCCGTGTTCATGCGCAATGCTGCGCAACGTGTCGATCACGATCTGGCCATTGGCGGCATCCAGTGCGCTAGTGGGCTCATCGGCGAACAGGAGTTCCGGCTGCTTGGCCAGTGCCCGGGCGATCGCGACGCGTTGCTTCTCGCCGCCGGAAAGTTCGGCCGGCAACAGGTGCATCCGATCGGACAGCCCCACTTCATCCAGCGTGGCGCGTCCGCGCGTTTCTGCAGCGCGATCATCCACACCCATGTAGCCCAGCGGCAGCATCACCTGTTCCAGCGCGGTGAGCGCGGGAAACAGATTGAAGCCCTGGAACACGAAGCCGGTGTGCTGCAGGCGGAAGCGATCGCGGACGTAGCGGTCGCCACGAAACAAGTCTTCTCCCAACGCGATCACGCTGCCGGCATCCGGGCGCTGCAACCCGGACAGGATCGACAGCAGCGTGCTCTTGCCGCAACCGGAGGGCCCCGCGATCAACGTCAGCCGGCCCGCATCCACGCCCAGCGAGAGGCCCCGCAGGATTTCCGTGCGTACCTTGCCGCTGGTGTAACCCATGTACAAATCTTTTGCGACCAGGGCGCTCATCGCAGCAGCAACGCCGGATCGGCGCTCCGCAAGGCTCGCACTGCCGCGGCACCCGAGACCAGCGCGATGCCCATCACCAGCGCCGCACAGGCGATCCATGCCGGCAGGTTCAACTCGACGGGCACATTCTGGAGTTTGGCGAGGCCAATCAATCCCAGGCTCAGCAACACGCCAGCGATCAGGCCACACACGCCGATCCATGCCGCCTGCTCCAGCACCACGCGCCGCAGCGAACCCAAGCCCACGCCCAGCGCGTGCAGGGTTGCGTACTCGCGCACCGATCCCGCAATCGCGCCCATCAAGGTCTGGCTGGTGATGATCGCGCCGACAATGAACACCACCACGGCAAGAAAGATCACTCCAAGGCCGGCGCCGGTCTGGAACATCCAGTAGAACACCGCCCGCCGGGCGAAACTCGATGCGGTCCACGCCGCGTATCCATGCGCCGACCCATCGATCCGCGCCGCGACGGTGTCGGCGTCCGTGCCCGGCTTCAATTTCGCGACGTAGTACGCGACCTCGGAGCCGCCGGTGTCGTTGTCCAAGGCACGCGCGGTATCCAGCGAGGCGACCACATTCACGCCACCCAGCGCGCGGATGCCATTGGCCACGCCCACGATACGCACCAGGTCGCCGTTGATCAGGGCCTGGCCGCCGATGGGCACGCCAAGCTTGGGGAGGTCCGCACGATCGACGATCACCGCGAATGGTTCCCTCAAGGACGCGCGCTGCGCCGGCGTCAGCACATCGGAAAAAATCATGCCATCTGCGTCGGCGCTGATTCCCGATACGAACACCGACACGCCACCGGTGCCGGCGGGTCCCCGCCAGTCGCCATCCACCCACGCGAACGGTTCCACCCGCGCGACGCCGGGATCCATCAACAGTGCGGTGCGCGCGGCGGGTCCGATCGGGCGCCCCAGCTCGATGCTTTGCGTGCCGGGGTAGCCCACCCACAAATCGGCATCGGACGCGGTGATGTATACCGCCGTGGAACCGAAGATGCCGAACACCAAGGCGGCCTGCATCAACAGCAGCAACCCCGAGAACGCCACCGCCAGCATCGCCGGCAGGAAGCGCCGCCATTCGTGGATCAGCGTCTTGCGGGCGAGCGGGATCATTGGCAGCGCGGTGTTTTTGACCCCCTCTCCCTTTGGGAGAGGAGCAGCGATGAGGCTTCGTCTTTACGTGCAGCACCGGGCGAGCATCGGACACCCACCCGGCGCTGCGCGCCACCCTCTCCCGGCGGGAGGGGGATGAAGTCAAGGTTTCGCATTGTCGGCCTCTTCCGGCAACGGCGCCCCGCCCAAGGCCTTGTAGAGCGCCACGAACGCCAGCCCATGCGCGAGTCGCGCCTGTTCGCGATCCAGTTCGGATTCGCTGAGCGCCAGCTTCGCATCCGCCAGTTGCAGGCCATCGACTTGGCCAAAATCCAGCAATTTTTCGCTCAGCGCCAGCCCCTGCTGCGAGGCGTTGGCCGCGGCATCCGCGCTTTGCAATTTTTGTCCCGCCGCGTGCAGGGCCGCGAGATCGCTCTCGACTTCCGCCGCGCCTTGCAGCACCGCCTGCCGGTACGCAATCAGCGCAGCCTGCAACTGGTCCTCGCGGGCGTCGCGCACCGCGCGGCGCTGACCCCAGTCGAACAACGGGATGTTGATGATCGGGCCGATCGCAAACGTGTTGTTGACATCGCCCAACCGAGTGCGGCCTTTGACCAGCGCCGCGAACGTCAGCGAACTGCCCAGCGCGAGCCGTGGATACATGTCGGCCTTGGCGATGCCGAGTTCGCCGGCAGCTTTCAGCACCTGTGTCTCGGCATAGCGGATTTCGGGACGCGTGCGCAGCAGATCTGCCGGCACCGATTCGACATTCACGTCGGCAAGCTGCGGCAACGGCTTCGAAGCAAGCCAGGCGGGATCGGGTTCGCTTTTCCCGAGCAGCAAGGCGAGCGCCTGCGCGTGTTGCACAACCGCCGCACGCGGATCGGCCACTTGCGCGTCGGCCTTGGCCGCGGCCGCTGTGCCCTGCTCCACATCGATGCGCGAGGCAAGCTGCAAATGTTCCTGCATGCGCAGCAACTCGAGCTTCCTCTGCGCCGCCTGCGCAGCCGCACCCCAAAGCGCCTCGCCTCGCTGCGCCGCGCGCAATTGCAGGTATTCGCGCACCACTTCCGCAACCAGCGACACACGCGCCGACTTCAACTCGGCTTCCGCCGCACCCGTGTTGGCCACCGCGAGGTGTCCATTGGCATCGCGCCGGCCAAACAGCCCCAGCTCCCAGGTGGCATCGAATCCCGCCTGGAAATAGCTCGCGGTGTTTTCGGGATTCGGTTCCTCGATTGTGTTGAACGCGAGTTGCGGCTTGAAGGCGGCCGCAGACGCGCCTTCCAGCGTGCGCGCGGCACGCAACTTCCATTGTGCCTGCTGCACGTCCAGATTGTCGTGCAGGGCTTGTTCGATCAGCGCGTTCAATTCAGGATCGTCGAACTGCCTCCACCATCCCGTGAGGTCCGGTTTCGGGCCGAGCTGCGGCGAGACGTTGTGCCATCGCGCGGGCAGATCGGCTTCCGGCAGCCTGGGCACCTGCACGCTGATGCACGCGCCCAACATCACGCACAGCGCGACCACGAGCATCAGCGTCGGCGCGGAAGCTGCCGAGTGCCGCAAGTCGTTCAAGGTTTTGGTAAGCGAGAGCATGAGCCGTGGCAGTGTAACGGCTGAACCGAATCCGAAACGGCGCGGCAGGAAAGCCACGGGAAAGCCGGCTGACGCAAGATACGCGCCCGACCTTTCCGCACGCTTTGCACGCCACCCCGCGCGGCGTCGTAAAATGGAGACCCGGGCCCGCCGCGACTCCTCGCGTCGCCTTTGATCTGCATGAACACCGCCACGGCCAAACCTCGCCGCCTCTTCTTCGCCTACACCGCGTGGGATGCGATTCCCGTGCTGATGGTGCTGGGCCACGCCGCCTTTCTGGCATGGCTGTTCTTCAGTTTCCACCGGACGCCGTGGTGGCTGTGGATTCCCTGCGCGCTGATTTATTCGATCAGCATTTCCTGGTCGATCAATTCCACCAGCCACAACTTCATCCACAATCCGTTCTTCAAGTGGGCCTGGCTGAATCGCGTCTTCAGTTTCCTGTTCTCGCTGACCGACGGTTTCAGTCAGGAGTTCTACAAGCACGTCCACCTGCGCCACCATGTTGGCAACATGGATCGCATCGGCGAGGACGGCACCACCATCGATCCGCTTTCGATCTACCGCCACGGCAAGGATGGCAAGCCGGAAAGCGTGTGGACGTACACGTTCTATTCGTATTTCCGCGACGACATCGGCGAGTGCTACACGCGGGTCAAGAAAAAGTGGCCGCATCTCGCGCGCTGGATCCGCATCGAGATCGCGACGGTGGTGATCGTGTACCTCGTCTGCCTGATCTACGACTGGCGTGCGTTCCTGTGCCTGGTGCCGTTCTACTACCTCGGCCATTCGCTGTCGTCATTGAACGGCTACTACGAACACCTGAAGGGCGACCCCGACCAGCCAATCGCGTGGGGCGTCTCGACGTACAACAAGGCCTACAACTGGATCTGGCTGTACAACGGCTTCCACGCCGAGCATCACTACCGGCCCAAGGTGCACTGGACGAAGATGGTGGCGTTGCGGGACTCGATCCGCGACGAGCAGCGCGCCAAGGGCGTGCACGTGATGGGCTGGTGTCACGCGCTCGGTTTCATGGATCGCTCGCCGCCGGCGCATGTGCGGGTCACTCCCTTGCAGGCGCCCGCGCAAACGCACGCGGCATAACCGGCACCACGCGTCGCGCGGTCCGACCGCGCATGGCATGCTAGGCCGTCATGCCCGGCCTGATCCCCGAACGCTTCATCGATGAACTGCTGGCGCGCGTCGATATCGTCGACGTGGTGCAGCCGCGCGTGCCGCTGAAGCGCGCGGGTCGCGAGTGGACCGCGTGCTGTCCGTTCCATGACGAGCGCACGCCGTCGTTCTACGTCAGCCCGGCGAAGCAGTTCTACCACTGCTTCGGCTGCGGCGCGCACGGCAGCGCGGTGCGCTTCCTGATGGAGTACGAACGGCTGGAATTCCCGGACGCGGTCGAGGAGCTGGCGCAATCGGTGGGACTGACGGTGCCGCACGAAGGCGGCCCGGCGCGTCCCCGCGAAGACCATACCGATCTTTATGCGTTGTTGGATGCTGCCGCGGGGTTCTACCAGCGCGCCTTGCGGGAAAGTCAGGCAGCGCGCGCGTATTGCAAGAAGCGCGGACTCGACAAGGACATCATCGAACGCTTCCGGATCGGCTGGGCGCCGGGCGGTTGGGATGCGGTGAAGCGCGCGCTCGGGACTTCCGATATCCGCGTGAAGATGCTGGAACAGGCGGGGATGCTTTCCACCGGCGAAGGCGGCAAGCGCTACGACCGCTTCCGGGAACGCTTGATGTTTCCGATCCTCGATCGGCGAGGGCGGGTGATCGCATTCGGCGGAAGGATTCTGGAAGGCGACGGTCCGAAATATCTCAACTCACCCGAGACACCGCTGTTCCACAAGGGCCGCGAATTGTTCGCGCTATGGCAGGTGCGGCAGGCCAACACGAAGCTGGAACGCCTGATCGTGGTCGAGGGCTACATGGACGTGGTGTCGCTGCATCAGGCCGGCGTCACCCAGGCGGTCGCAACGCTCGGCACCGCGACCACCAACGAGCACGCGGAACTGTTGTTTCGTGCCGCGCCCGATGTGTTCTTCTGCTTCGACGGCGACCGTGCCGGCCGCAGCGCCGCGTGGCGTGCGCTGGAATCCGTGCTGCCACGCATGCGCGACGGACGCCAGGCATTCTTCCTGTTTCTGCCCGAGGGCGAAGATCCGGACACACTGGTGCGCAAGGAAGACAAGGAAGGCTTCGAGGCGCGACTGAAAAACGCGACGCCATTGTCGGAATATTTCTACGCGTACCTGTCGCACGACGTGAACGTCGCGACGCTGGATGGCCGTGCGCGATTGGCCGAACACGCGAAACCGTTGCTTGCGAAATTGCCGGACGGCGCATTCCGCGACCTGATGTTCGCGGAGCTGGAAAAGCGCACCGGCGTGCGCGGTGAGTTCGCGCACGCATCGCCGGCTCCCCGTCGACCTGCGGCACCGGCAAGCAATACCCCGCGCCGCACGCTGGTACGCAGCGCCATCGCGATGCTGTTGGCCGACCCCGCGCTGGCGCAGGAAGTCACGCTTCCCTATGCCTTCGCGGAGTTGGACAAACCAGGCATCCCGTTGCTGACGGAATTGCTGGATTTCCTGCAAGAACGCCCCGGCATCAACACGGCAGTGCTGCTGGAACACTTTGCCGGGCGTGAGGAATCGGCGGCCTTGCAAAAACTCGCGCTGACCGAATTTCCCGGCGAACCCGAGGCGCTGCGCGCGGAATTCGTGGATGCCATGCGCAAGCTGGGCGAACAAACGACGCAGCAACGGCTCGACGCACTGATCCGCAAGCAATCCGAGGGTGGCTTGGATGGCGCCGAGAAAGACGAGTTGCGCGGATTGCTGGCTCGCAAGGCGCGATCTGCGCCAATCCTGTAGGAGCGGTCCACGCCCGCGACCGAGGCGACACCGCGTCTTTTGTCGCGCGCCGGCGCGCTCCTACAACAACTCCGCAAGGTGCTTCCCAATCTTCTCCGGCTTGTCCGCCGAGGCGTAACGCCGCACCACGTTGCCCTCGCGGTCGATCAGGAACTTGGTGAAATTCCATTTGATCGCTTCCGAGCCCAACATGCCCGGTGCAGCGTGCTTCATGAACTTGTACAGCGGGTGCGCGTCAGGGCCATTGACGTCAATCTTGGCGAACAACGGAAATGTCACGTCGTATTTCGTGCTGCAGAAGTTCCGGATCGCGTCAGCATCGCCCGGCTCCTGATGCCCGAACTGGTTGCAGGGAAAGCCCAGCACCTCGAATCCCCTGGCCTCGTTCGCGCGGTACAACGCTTCCAGTCCCTCGTACTGCGGCGTGAATCCGCACTTCGAGGCGACGTTGACGATCAACAGCACCTTGCCGCGATACGCCTCCAGCTTCTGGGGCGTACCCTCAAGCAGGTTCGCGTCAAAATCGTAAACGGTGGTCATGGCCCGCGTCCTCCGAAACCGGCAGTCTAAAGGCGGGCCGGGTGGGCGTCATCGGAGCATGGTCGGCGCTGCGGGGAGTGCTGCGATTGGTCCACCCTAGTCCAATCCCCGTGCAACCGTAACAGAAATCATGCTTCGGCCGTCTGCCTCTGTGCTAGCGTGCCACTTGAAACCCGGCCACGCACCAAACATGGCCGGGGGAATCAGGGGCCGGATGCGTGCAGGTGCAGGCAAATGGGTACCCTGCGGACGGTTTGGATCGATTTTTGTCGCGTGCCGCATCGGCATGGACTCTGTCTGGAGGCGCAACGCGACTGCAATGTCCTGCGCGTTACCACGCCCGAGGCGATCCCTGCGGCCGTGCGTGGGCACCGGGCGCAGTGCATCTGCATCGAATACGACTATCCCGACCAGGCGCGGCTCAGCGCCGTGCCGCTGGTGAGGCACGAATTTCCGGCGCTGCCGCTGCTGATGCTCACCGAATTCCACTCCGAGGCGCTCGCGGTCTGGGCGTTCCGCTCGCGCGTCTGGGATTATCGGGTCAAGCCGATTGACGAAAAGACGCTTGCCCGCCTTGTCGGCGCGATGGCACACGCAAGCATCGGGACCGCGGGCGCCGACGGGCTGGCCGGGCCCTTCCCGTTTGACCTGATCGCGCCCGCGGGGCACCTGCGCAGGCCGCTGATCGCGGCCCCGCACACGGCTTCCGCCGTCGCCTACATCAGCGAGCATTACGCGGAATCGTGCCGGATCGAAACCCTCGCTGGCCTTTGTCATCTGTCCGAATCGGAATTCAGCCGCGCCTTTCACCGCGAGCACGGCATCACTTTCCGCCGCTTCCTGCTGCAATACCGCATCGCCAAGGCGCGCGACTTCCTGGCCGAACCCCATGCATCGGTTTCCCAAGTGGCGTACGAGGTCGGCTTCAACGACCTCTCCTACTTCGGCCGAACGTTCAGGCGCGTGGTCGGCATGCCCGCCACCCACTATCAACGCAATCTTCGACCGCCGGCCCAGACCACTGGCACGAAGGTTTCATTGTCCGGCACAGAATCGTCTCATCCAAGCGCAGTTCGGTTCTAACTGCACGACCCGTTCCTGATCAATCCTCGCCATTCCTCAACGGGGAATGATCGCGCCACGAAGTGGCGAGGGAGACGAGCCATGGCCAGGATCACTGGCGAACTCGATTTGGGCCAGATTCCGGACGAACAATACACGTCCGATTTGGACTTGCGGGTCGCAGTCGTACGAGAGGGCAGCATCCTAGGTTCGTCCGTCCTGAAGGCTGGCGCCGCCCGGCAAAAGCGGGTGCCCTTCGAGGTCGAGTTCGAGCCGCCCTTGCTGCCGGGGGCGCGACTCCCCTGCCCGGTCACGCTGCTCGTCGGCCCCAACCTGGCCGATCGCGAATTGCTGGCGATCGACACCGTCAGACAGGTGGTCGAGTTCGATTACGCCAAGGGACATTCCGGCGCCAAGACGGCTCCGGCGAAAGTCGCCGAGTTAAAGATGGGGCGCATAGCGGTCGAGCCGGCAATCTATTACTGCTGGCTGATCTGCTGCCGGACCTACATGATCAATGGACGCGTTGTCTGCCGACACTGGCATTTCGACCCGGCGCTGCACCGCTGGACGTTCTGCGACGAACCGGTGCCGGGCGCGGTGGTCGAGGCCTTCGACGTGGATCGCTTCTGGTGGTGGTATTGGCGCGACCTGATTACCAGCGCAACCACGGACCTCAACGGCAACTTCCACATGACGTTCCGCTGGTGCTGCCTGCGCTGGCTACCGTGGCTGCGGCTGAATCCGGCCATCGATCCGGACATCCTCTCGCGCATCCAGCAATTGCTGGCCACCGCACAACCGCCGTTGCCGCCGATTCCGCCGGAACCGGATCCGGACCCGACGATCTTCCAGCGGATGCTGGGCAGCGCGGCCAGCATGACGGGGCCGGTGCTGGCCGCCGCGACGCAGGGCGCGCTGTCCCTGCCCGCGATCCAGCAGCCCTCGTCCGGCATGTCGGGCGAGGCGCTGCGTGCGATCCTGCCCTCGTCGCCGGAACTGGCGGCGCTGCATGTCTGGCCGTGGTGGAACTGGAGCGACTGCGCGCCGGACGTGGTGTTCCGGGCCACCCAGCGTTGTGGCGACCGCGTCAGCGTGATCGTTTCGGAAACCAACGCGCAGACGCGCTGGGACATTCCGACCACGCTCAACGTCACGCTGATCGCGAACGAACTGGCTTGCTGCATTCCGACCTGCCGCGATCCGGAATGTCCGGAATGCCTGAAGCTCACCTGGGTCGGCTGCACACCAGTCGACGAGATCAGCGCCGATGCCGGCCCGCCGGACCTGCGCGGTTTCGCACGCACCGGCGCCGCGGCGAGCGATCCATGGAAGGACAACCCGTTCTACGGATCGTTGCAGATCCAGGGCGGCGTCGGCTGGGACGTGGATTATTTCAAGGTGCAGTACTCGAAGAACGGCGGCGCGTGGACCGATCTGCCGAGTCCGGCCTTCGCGGGATTCACGCGCAGCTACTGGGATGGCACGACATTCGTGCCCGTCGCGTTCACCCCAGTGCTCAAAGGCGGGCAGATGGTGATCATGACCCGGCGTCATTACGAAGATCTCAATCCGGGCATCCCGCGCTTCGGCGGACAGGTGATCTGGAACGACTACGCCACGCTGTTCTACTTCGATACGACCCAGCCGGGGCTGACGCCCGATGCGCTGTACCAGTTGCAGTTCGACGGCTTCGCCGCGGATGCGGCCGACAACCTGGTCGCGAACAGCGAGCGCATCCTGCCAACGTGCGGCGAGGACTCGGCCGAACGCGTGTACCTGCGCATCGACAACCAGGCGCAGACGCATCCGGCACCGACGCTACCCGCGCCGTGCAAGATCCCGCACGCCTGCGGAGGGATCATCCACGCGTGCACGGTCGAGCCCGACTGCTACATCCGCGAAATCTGGAAGAACGAAGGCCTGCCGGACCAGGAGTGCGTTTCGGCCTGCGACATCGCGCGACTGGAACCCACCGATACCCTGACGATCCACTTCAGCGTCACCTGCCCCGGTACGGTGCAGGACGGACACCTGGGCGGCTACTGGATGCGCGCCGAGTACGGCGCCAATCAGGCGTTCTACATCACCGCGCCGCTGTACGTGGACGCCACTGGAGGAGTGGCCTCGCTGCAAGCCGACCCGACGCCGGAGGTCGGCCCCAGCTACAGCCAGGCACTGGGGCAGGGCGCGCCGCGGGGGTTGTGGTACGGCGGTGATTTCAAGGTCACCCTGCACGGTTCCGACTTCCCGGAGTGTTGCGCTTACTTGTTCCGGCTGTGGGCATGGAAGCGCACCACCAACGGTTGTTCCGATCCGAGCGTGACGCACTACAACCAGTTCGAACTGTCGTTCACGGTGCTGCGCCCGGATTTGTGCCCGGGTGTTTGTTCGGAACGGAAAGCGGAGATCGCGTAAATCGGGCCGCAACACCAACGCTAGAAGAGTCAAGCGGGGCGGGACACGGGCATGAAGCGGCAAGGGTCTGAAAACCATGGACGCATGGAGTCCGATATTGAGTTTCGCTTTGGCGATTCTTGCGACGTGGCGTGCCACGCATCTGCTGGCGGAAGAGGATGGTCCGTTCGATTCGATGCTGAAGCTGCGTGCGAAGCTGGGTACGAGCCAAGCAGGGCGGTTGATGGATTGCTTCCAGTGCCTGTCGCTGTGGATCGCCGTGCCATTCACCTTCGTGGTGACGCGCTCGGCATGGATATGGATTCCCGCCTGGCTTGCGCTGTCGGGCGCGGCGTGCCTGCTGGAACGCCTGGGCAGGGAACCCGCGGAAATGCAATTGCAGGCGCCGAATTTTCCGGAGAACCACGATCATGACGTGTTGCGGTCAAGGCAGGACGGCTCTCAGGGCTAGTCAGGCAATGTCGCCGAAATCACCCGGCGCGCCTGCCGCTGCGGCAGGCAGTGGACGCGCCTTCATGGCCGCGCCGCCGAAAGCCGTCGCGTTGGTGCGTTATCTCGGCGCGGCGCCGATCGTGGTGCGCGGCGCGGCCACCGGACACGCCTACCAATTCGCCGCAGGCCGTGCCGTTCAGCCGGTCGATGCCCGCGATGTCGCCGGGCTGCTCAAGAAAGGGATATTCCGCAGGCACGCATGACCACGGACGGAATCACTTCACTCTCGCCACAGGAGATTCGCCATGGCTCCCCAGACCGACACCCACAAGCAGACCGTGCCATGCTGCCCGCCCCTCGCGCCGGATGATGTCTGCGACGAGCTAGATTTCTTCTACCGGCTGACCTATTCGACAGCGGTGGGCAAGCAGACGCCGGCCGGCGTGCCCGCGCAGAACGTTCCGGTCGAGGTGAAGCTGCACTTCCAGCTCAGGCGCTGCCGTGGGCCACTCGCGCTGGGCGACCTGCTTTACACCACCACCCTCCTGCCCGGCGAAAAGGTGCGGCTGTTCACCTCGGATCGGCGTTCCAAATTCACCTTCGACAGCGAGAGCAAGTTCGGCTACCGCAACTCGCAGTCCTCCGAAGAATCGTTCTTCATGCAGCAGATGAGCGACTCGCTGTTCGACGTGAGTTCGCGCGACGAAACGCATTCCAGCAACCAGTCGCATTCGCACGTGGACGGCAAGGCCGATGCCGGCGTGGACATCTTCGGGTTGGGCGGTTCGGCCAGCATGAGCGGCAATTTCGACTCGAATTCCGTCTCGGACTTCCTCGGCGAGCACAGCCAGCACGCGCAAGCCTCCGCGAAAGCCACGGAAATGGGCGTGCGCAAGGCCGCGAGCGTTTCGATCGGCGAATCCGAAAGCCGTACCCACACCGAGACCGAATCGCAGGATCACTACGAATCCGCCTCGCGCGAATTCCAGAACAACAATGACTGCCACGCCGTGACGTTCTTCTTCTACCAGATCAACAAGACCCAGACGATCAGCTACACGCTCGAATCGATCGACCTGCGGGCGATGATGGATACCAATCCTGCGAACGACTTCACCCGTGTCGCAGCCAACCCGCTCTCGCCCAGCACCGGCGTGGGCGTGCTGTCGAACGGCGTGCTTTCGACCGACGCCAATCGCAGCGCGACCTATCTTGAAGCTGCAACCCGCGTTCCGGGCAACGACCGGCTGGCCGTCGCCGCGGCATTCCGGTTGCAAATCCCGGTACTGATTGCAGCCGCGCGTGCACAGGCGCTGAAGCAGGTGCAGCAGGAACTCGTGCAGGAAGGACTGCTCGACAAGAACGGCAACGTATCCGCCGATGCGAAGAAGCGTTACTCGTTCGTGCGCCAGTCATCGCTGCCGACGGCGGGCATCCTGGTCAAGGGCTGCCTCGACAATTGCAACGTGTGCGAGGACACTCGACTGAAGTCCATCGAACTGGACGTGGAGAGAAAGAAACTGGAAAACGAGTTGCTGCAAAAGCAGATCACGTTGCTGGAAAAGTCACAGGAATACCGCTGCTGCCCGTCAGCACCCGACGCGGAGTGAGAAGGCGAACCGAACCGGAACGCCGGTCGCCCGTTGAACCGTACTCCCGGGCCACCGACTTCCCTCACAACAGAAATGGAGGACAGTCATGGCAACGACAGGCGCACGTGGAGGTAGAGGCGGCAAAAAGACGCGGGATCCGGCGGCCATCCTCCCGGAGACCCTGACCCGAAAAGGTTTCCGGATACGGGCCTTGGGTCCACTGCCGGAGAGATTCGATCCGATGAAGGCGACGACCCGACAGCTCGCGGCTTACCGGCTGCCACGCCGCCCCGACGCCAAGGCCGAGCCGGAGTTGCGCAAGCTCTGGGACCGGGTGATGTCGCGCACCCGATTGTGGATCACCCCCGAATTCGAGCATCATGAGCACATCAAGCACGGTCCGGCGCGTGGGTCAGGCCGCCGAGCCGTCACCGCGAGATTGGGTTCGCCGGGCGTCTCCAACGCCACGTCCAACAACTGGTCCGGCGCGGCGGATTTCTCGCCGGCCGGCAAACCGTACGGTTTTGTCGGCGGCCAATGGACGGTACCGAGCCCCAACACCAGGACCGACGGCGCTTATTACGCCTCGGAGTGGGTCGGCATCGACGGATGGAACTCCAACGATGTGCTCCAGGCAGGGACGGAAACCCAGATCACGAAGATCCTCTTCATCACGGCCGAGCAGGTCTATACGTGGTGGGAGTGGTTTCCGGCGGGAGAAGTAAAGATCAGCAACCTGCCCGTCTCGGCAGGCGACGTCATGTACTGCCTGATCTGCGCCGACACGACCAGCCACGCCACGGTCTACTTCAGCAACCAGTCGGAGGGTGTCGGCACGCGTTTCGAGATCACCCCGCCGCGCGGCACCACCCTGACCGGCAACGTGGCCGAGTGGATCGTCGAGCGGCCCACCGTCGGCGGGGCAGTCGCCAATCTCACGGACTATGCCGCCTGTTACTTCGACGAGTGCATCGCAGGCGGAGCAGGCAATATCGACAATCTCGGTGGCGCCTCGCTCATCACGATGACCGGCACCGGTGGCGCGACGCTGTCTGAACCCACGCAAGAGAACGACCACGTCGTCAAGCTCAACTGGCGCAAATCGAGCTGACGGGTGGACCTGCGACGATCAGCAAAACCTTCCAGTGATACGCATCGAGCTTCTGCGGCGCCATCCGGCAGATCGGTTTAAAGTCGTACGTCGCGGTCATGGCTTCGGCCGGATGACTGCGACTTGAGTTGAGCGCAGGACCGGATGGTGGCGAGGGGGCACGCCCCAAAAAATTTGTCCGCAGTCGGTCGCCGGGACGCGATGGACCAAAAAACGCCCCGATATCGGGGCGTTTTTCGTCAGCCTTAGCGCTTGGCGTCACACCAGCTTGCGCTTGTGGTACCGGTAGCCGGAGCCGACCAGCAGCAGCCCAAGCAGGAACAGGCCGATCTCGCCCGGTTCCGGCACGCCCACGGGATTCGCGGCGTACGCGACATTATCGAACTCGAACGAGTACGCCGAACTGGTCGCGACGATCTTGTCGAACAGGAATGCCGTGTTGATATTGACGTAGAAGGTACCGGATGCACCTTGGTCACCGTTCGCCAGTGCGGTGACGTCGAAGCCAGTGATGGCACCCTGCTCCACACCGCCGAAATAGAACGTCAAGGTGTTGCCGGGGTCAACGGAACCCCACAGCAGGCCCAAGTACCGTTCCGATCCGGAAAAGTCCAGGATCACCTTGCCGAGACCGGAGGTGAGATAGGTCGTCGCATCCGGACCATTGCTGGTGTCGCCGAACAGGGTGCCATTGTTGTTCGACAGGTACGGTGCTGCGTACAAACCACTGGCGGCGCCTGTGACTGCTGAGCCGTCAGGTTGGAACGAGACAACGAGGCCACTGGAGGTCGTGCCGCCGGCGGAGCCGAGCGGAAGCGAGTCGAAGTTTTCATAATGATCGGCACCCGCCGGGACGCCGCCGACCGACGCGGAAATGTTGATCGGATTGGCCGCGGCCTGGCCCGCGAGACACAGGCCGGCCGCGAGTACGCCCGCAGCCACCAGTACGAGACCGAACCTTACCCGCTCTGTTCTCTCACCTTTCATCGTGCTCTGCTCCCATGACGAAGCCGATGCGAACGATCTCGGATGAGACGCGCAGCTAGGCCCCTGTGGCGGGATGACAAGCAACTTGCGTACCAATCATGCAACTATTTGATTGGAAAGAAGGATACCGCGAACCCGATCGATGGAAATCTCGCAAACTGTAAACCATGCCGACGCTTTGAACGAATTACATTGACCGGCGCCTGCTTGCCCATCGGATGCTGCTCGGGGGCTTCCGGATGCTGCTTTTGGTGGTGACAATTCTCTGCAAGATGATCCGGTTCGTGTGCTTCGGCAATTCAAAGCCATCGCCCGAACCTGCGCATGTAAATCATCTTGACCAACTGCGTCAGTGCGCAATACGCCACCACGGTCGCCGCAAGCCAGCCAAAGTATTCCAGCGGCAGTTCGACCATGCCTAGATGTCGACCGAGCGCGGTGTACGGCAGCGCAAGGCCGATGGCGATGATCGCGGTGGTGAGGCCCAGCACCGGCGCAGATGCGGCGCTTTGCACGAACGGAATCCTGCGGGTGCGGATCATGTGCACCACCAGTGTCTGGGTAAGCAGGCTTTCCACGAACCAGCCTGACTGGAAGAACGCCTGGTGCGCGGGCGAATTGGCGCCGAACCAGAACCACAGCAGCAGGAAGGTGGTGATGTCGAATACCGAACTCGTCGGGCCGATCCAGGCCATGAAACGCCCGATGTCGCCCGCGTCCCACTTGCGCGGCTTGCGGACGTATTCCTCGTCCATCCGATCGAACGGAATCGACAACTGCGAGATGTCGTAGAGCAGGTTCAACACCAGGATCTGCAGCGGCAGCATCGGCAGGAACGGCAGGAAGATGCTGGCGACCAGCATGCTGAACACGTTGCCGAAATTGGAGCTGGCCGTCATCTTGATGTACTTGACGATGTTGCCGAAGGTGATGCGGCCTTCCAGCACACCCTCTTCCAGCACCATCAGGTTTTTTTCGAGCAGGATGATGTCGGCCGATTCCTTGGCGATGTCGGTCGCGGTGTCCACCGAAATGCCGACGTCGGCGCGACGGAGCGCGGCGGCGTCGTTGATGCCGTCGCCGAGGAACCCCACCGTGTGACCACGCCGCTGCAGCGACTCGACCACGCGCGATTTCTGCAACGGCGACATCTTGGCGAACACGACGGTACGCGCCACCAGGTCGTCCAGCGCCGCGTCGTCCAGTTCCTCGATGTCGCGGCCCAGTACCGAATGCGTGACGTCGAGGCCGACTTCGCGGCAGATCTTGCGCGTCACGGCTTCGTTGTCGCCGGTGATCACCTTCACCGCGACACCGTGATGATTGAGCGCGGAGATCGCGGTGTGCGCAGTGTCCTTGGGCGGATCGAGGAAGGCGAGGCAGCCGATCGCGGTAAGGCCCGCCTCGTCCGCAATGCCGTAGGCACGCCCCACCGCGGGCTGGCGCCGCACCGCGACGATCAAGACGCGCAGGCCGTCCTCGTTCAACTCATGGGTCATCGCACGGATGCTGCTGCGGCGATGTTCGGTGAGCGGAATGTCCTTGCCCCCATGACGTGCAAACGCACAGATCGACAGCATCTCTTCGACCGCGCCCTTGCAAACCAGCAGGTCGTCGCCGTCGCCGTTGGTCAGTACCACCGACATGCGCCGCCGTTGGAAGTCGAACGGAATCTCGTCGACGACCTTCCACTTAGCGATGGAATGCTCAAGGTCGCGGTGCGCCAGCACCGCCTTGTCCATCAGGTTTTTCAGGCCCGTCTGGAAATGGCTGTTGAGGTAGCCGTACTCCAGCGCGTCATCGGATTCATCGCCGTCGAGGTCGAGATGCCGCTCCAGCATGATCTTGTCGAGCGTCAGCGTGCCGGTCTTGTCGGTGCACAGGACGTCCATCGCGCCGAAGTTCTGGATCGCGTTGAGCTGCTTCACCACCACCTTGCGCTTGCTCATCGCCAGCGCGCCCTTGGCGAGATTGGCGGTGACGATCAACGGCAGCATTTCGGGCGTGAGACCGACCGCGACGGAGATCGCGAACAGGAAAGCTTCCAGCCAGTTGCCCTTGCCGAAACCCTGGATCACGAACACGATCGGCACCATCACGGACATGATGCTGATCAGCAGCCACGACACGCTTTTCACGCCGCGGTCGAAGCTGGTCTCCACGCGCTGGCCGGTCAGCGTGCGCGCCAGCGAACCCAGGTAGCTGCGCGGACCGGTCGTGACCACGACCGCCGTGGCGCTCCCGCTCACCACGTTGGTTCCCATGTAGCAAACGGTCGGCAGATCCAGCGGATCGGCGCGTTCGTCATGCTGGTGGGCGTGCTCGGGCGCGGTCTTTTCCACCGGCAGTGATTCGCCGGTCAGGATCGCCTGCGAGATGAACAGGTCCTTCGCGGACAGCACGCGCAGGTCTGCGGGCACCATGTCGCCGGCGGAAAGATGCACGATGTCGCCGGCGACCAGTTCGATCACAGGCACTTCGATGCGCTCGGAGTGGCCGTCGGAGGCGCACCGCGTCACCGTCGCGGTGTTGCGCACCATGGCTTTCAATTTTTCCGCCGCGTGCGAGGAGCGGAATTCCTGGGTAAAGCTGAGTACCACGCTGATGCCCACCATCACCGCGATGATGATGGGCCCGGTCAGGTCGTCCGAGGTGACCAACTGCACCACCGCAAGCACCAGCAGCACGATGATGAACGGGTTCCAGAACGTGTGCGCGAGTCGCAGCGCCCAATGCGGCGGCTTTTCGTGCGCGGCCTCGTTGGTCCCGTCGCGGTCGAGGCGCTCCTCGATCTGTTGCTCGTCGAGGCCGGCGTGCGTGGCATCCAGCGCCGCCAGCAATGCGGCCTCTTCTGTCCATGCCTGCTCCGCGACGGCCGGACGCGCACGCGCCGCGCGGGCCTTGCCGGCCGCGGCATTGGCAGTGGATTGGGAGGACGGACCGAACATTGCGGGTTTCCATGGCGAAGGGCAGCGTCCACGGAACCGGTGGCGGACCGTGGGATTACATCCGGACGGGACGGGTCTTTTTTCGCGAGGACGCAACCAGCCGCGATATTCGATGGCACGTCGATGGGCGGGACCGATGCCTCACCCGAAGCGGCTGTTGCGAAAAGTCAGGGCATGGAATCCCGTTCTGGTCTCCGCGACCTGGAATCTGTCCTTCGATCGAACGGTCCAGCGAAGCAGCGCTCAAGGACGATCGCACGACAGCGTCCGCGGTGCGGGTACGGTCACGCTCCACTCGCGACGGCGGCCGTCGCGGCGGTTCAGATGCGCATGACGGGCTGCCAGGCGCGCGCGCAAGAAATTGCGAAGGAGGTTCATGGCCCATCTCCTCTTCAAGCAGTGCCGCGGCACCACTCGGGGACGGGCCGGACGCGCCTAGTCGGGGCGGGTGCCAGCCGTCCGGGCGCGGTCGCCGCGGATCGGTTCTATTTTGGCCGCCGCCACCCGATGCGAGCGGATGCCGGCGGTGCGACTAGGGTGTACGTCCATGGTCTTGTGAAATGGAGGACAGTGCCTACGCGCGCGATGCGCCCGTCGGCGCGTGCATTGTCGTTTCGTCCGCCGGTTGCGTCAACCCTCACATGTCAACAAAGGTCGCGGGGCTCCGCGGGATTCAGGCGCGAGCAAGCAATTCGACGCGCTATCATGGTGAGTCGTCACTGGTTCGAATTGCATCATGCCCATCCGCCTTCGGTTGCGCCTGTGCCTTGCGGCCTGCGCCCTGCTCCTCCTCGCCGCTTGTGCCTCGCACCCGCAATGGCAGCTAGACGACGTGCAGGGGCACTTGCCCGATCTCAAGTTCCAGATGACCAATGATCTGGGCCAGCCGGTGACGGCCGCGAGTTATCGCGGCAAGGTCGTACTGTTGTATTTCGGCTATACGCATTGCCCCGACGTATGTCCACTGACGCTGGTGCACCTGCACACGGTGCTGCAGAAACTCGGCAAGGACGCAGACGACGTGCGGCTCCTGTTCGTGACGGTGGATCCCACCCGCGACACGGTCCCGGCGCTCCACCAGTACGTCACCGCGTTCGATCCCCGCGTCGTCGGTTTGACTGGAACGCAGGACGCGATTGCACAACTGGCGAAACGCTATCGCGCGTTCTACAAGCCCGAACCGGCGAAGGCCTCGTCCTCGGACGACTATGAGGTTACGCACAGCTCCGCGATCTACGTGTTCGACCGCGAGGGCCATGCGCGGTTGCTGGCGACGCCGGGCGATTCGAACGACGAGATTTTGCACGACCTGAAAATACTGGTGGAGCAAAACAGATGAATTTTCGTTTCCTGGTCTGCGCCGCGACAATCGCGTTCGGCGCCACGGCGATCGCTGCCGCACCAGCGAGCGTGCCCGTACAGGTCGAACACGCGTGGATACGTTGGCTGCCGGCCAAGCTGCCGGCCGCGGGTTACGCCGTGATCCGCAATGAAGGCGACGGCACGCTGCGCCTCACCGGCGCCAGCAGCCCCGATTACGGCATGGTGATGCTGCATCACTCGCGGCTCGCGCAGGGCGACAGCACGATGGAAATGGTCGATCACCTTGATATTCCCGCGCACGGCGACGTGAAATTGACGCCGGGCGGCTACCACCTGATGCTGTCGCGGCCGATCCACCCCATCAAGCCGGGCGACCACGTGAAGGTGACGCTGGAATTCGCCGGGGGCGAAGCGCTTCAGGCGGATTTTTCGGTGCGACCGGCGAACGCCTCCGGACCCTGAGTGCGCGCCACCACGCGCGCACGCCATGCCTCGCGTCGCGCCCTTCGCCCTGGCAAACGGCCCCGGGCATCCAGGGACAACCAGTGGCTGAATGCGATGATCGCCGCCCATACGCTCATCATCGCCCCCGGTATCCACAGGATCAGGCCGCCCAAGTATTGGTCGGTGGCCGGTGTGATGCCATTGAACGCACGCCCGCACAGGCTGTAGATCGGATACAGGTCCCTGCTGGTGAACGTGATGTAGGCGCCGGCCAGGATCAGCGGCACCATCACCAGCATTTCCACCAGAATCCGCATGCCGGGTGACAGCCGCGCGGGCGGTTTGGGGCGGTTGTCGAGGATCAGCCACCAATACAGCAGCCCGGCCACCACCATGCTCCAGTTCATGATGCGGTACAGCCGCCAATCCAGCATCGCGTAGAACAGGACGGATGGCCACAGCCAGAACAACATCACGCCGACGAACAGCAATGACGCGATCCACGGATTGAGGAAGAAGTCGGCAAGCCATCGCCACGGCGCGCTGCGTGCCAGCGGGCGCAGCCAATGGGTTCGCCACCGCAACGGCAAGCCACGGCGCAAGGCCGCGCCGGGATACGCCAGCACGATCAGGAAAGGACCAAGGTGCTGCAGCCCCAACTGCTGCAGGCGATTCACGAAGAACTCGTGCTCGGCGTAGTAGTCCAGATGCGTGTGCAGACCGGTGTAGATGATCAGAAGGCCCAGCCAGAACAGCCATTGCCGATGCCACGGCGCGGTCACGGGTGAACGTCGCGCGCCCCGCCAGTACAGCCACACCGCGGCCGCGACCACCACGACCGCCACGCCCGAGGGTTCCCAGGGAATCCACCAGCGCAAGAAATCCAGCAACGCGTTCAAGACATCACCTGCCACACACCCGAAGGCTTGTCGCGGAAACGGCCCGCGGCAACCTGTTATCTCAACACAACCCGGCCTCAACCGCCAGTCTGGACGCGGGCTTGATGTCCGACCAATGCATCGACGAATGGCGGCACGTCCGCGGCCGCCATCGGACGCGCGTAAAGGTAACCCTGCAAGAGATCGCAGCCGAATTCCCGCAGCAATTGCTGCTGTTCGCGGTTCTCCACACCTTCGGCGACCACCTGCAGGCCGAGGCTGCGGCCCAGCGCGATGATGGACTTCACGATCGCGCGATCGCCCACTTCGGTCATCAGGTTGCGCACGAAAGTGCGGTCGATCTTGATCTGGTGCACCGTCAGGTTCTTGAGCGATTCGAGGTTGGAATAACCGGTGCCGAAGTCGTCCACCGACACCCGGATGCCGCTGGCGGTCAGGCTCTCCAGCACTGGCAAGCCGCCCTTCACGTCCTGCACCAGGTGCCGCTCGGTGATTTCCAGCACCAGATCGTCATTGACCACGCCGTGTCTCCTCATCGCATCGGTCAGGTGCTGCTGGAACTTTCCCGCCACCCGCAACTGCAGGCCCGACACGTTGACCGCGACGTAGAACGGCGGCAGATCATCGCGCTTCCATACGGCCACCTGCCGGCACACTTCGTTCACCACCCACGCGCCGATCGGCTCGATGAGGCGCGATTCCTCGGCCAAGCTGATGAAGGTGGCCGGTCCCACCACCCCCATGCCGGGCCGGTTCCAGTAAAGCAACGCTTCGACGCCGGCCAGACGGTGCGCACGCGCATCGACGATCGGCTGGAAGCGCAGCGTGAACTGCGAGCGCACAATCGCGACGCGCAACGCGGCCTGCATGTCGTGGCGCCAGCTCACCGCCTCGCCCATCCACGGCTGGAACCGCAACACGGTGTTGCCACCCTCTCCCTTGGCACGGAACAGCGCGGTGTCGGCCTCGCGCACCAGGTTTTCCGCGTCCTGCGCGTCGTCGGGAAACATGCTGAAGCCGGCGCTGGCGGCGATGTCCAGCAAGCGCCCTTCGACTTCCACGGGCTTGCACAGCTGTTCCATCAACTGCCCGGTCAGCACTTCGGCGGCTGCAGCGTCGGTATTCGGCATCAGCAGCAGGAATTCGTCGCCGCCGAAGCGACAGAGGATGTCGTCCTCGCGCATGTGCCGGCCAAGCCGCTGCGCGACCGCGCAGATCACGTCGTCGCCCACGGTGTGCCCGGCGGTGTCGTTGATCTCCTTGAAATTGTCGAGGTCGAAGAAGACCACTGCGACCGGCTGGCCGGCGTAACGTGCGGTCGCCAGCGCCTGCTCGAACTGGCCGCGCAAATGCGTGCGGTTCGGCAAACCGGTCAACGAATCGAAATAAGCGAGGTGGCGGATGCGCGCTTGCGCGTAGCGCAATTCGGCAGTGTCGATGCATACGTGGATGCGGAAGATGACGTCGCCGGCCGCATCGCGCACCGCGTCGGTCGAGGTTTCCAGCGTCTTGACCTCGCCGTTGTGCCGCCGCCATGCCACCTCGCCGATCCAGGAGGCCGCATCGCGCAGTGGCTGCTCGCGGACACGGACCGCATCGGATTCGACCTGCACTTCGCGCAGCAGGCGTCCGATCAATTCCTCGTGCGTGTAGCCGGTCATGCCGAGGAACGCCCGATTCACCGACAGGATGCGGTCGTGCGCGTCGCTGATCACGATGCCATCGCTGCCGGCCTCGAACACGCTGGCGGCGATCTGCAACTGGCGCTCGTTGCCAAGCTGCTCGGTGATGTCGGTGTAGGAACCTGCCATCCGGACCGGAGTGCCGTCGGCGGCGTAACTCGCCACGCTGCGCGCAAGGATCGTCAGTACGCGTCCGTCGCGGGCGCGCATGCGCATGACCCGGCGCAGCTCGTCGGTGCGGTGCGCTTGCATGTGCTCGTACAAGGCCGCGCGCGCGGCGGGGTGATCCTCCGGCAGCATGATGCGTTCGAGATCCGCCGGGCTGTTCAACTCGGATTCGTCGTACCCCAGCATCTGGTACACCCGTGGCGAAAAGAAAATCTTCCGGGCAAGGATGTCGAAATCGAAGATGCCGTCGTTGGCGCCCTCCGCCACCAGCCGGTAGCGTTCGCGGCTGATCTGCAGTTCGCGCGTGATGCGTCGTTGGCGGCGCAACGAGATCGCCGCCAGCACGATGCTGGTCAGTGCCGCGACGATCGCGACGACAAGCAGAATCCCGTTCACACCCTGCCACGTCCTCTTGCGAGCCACGGCCGCAGCGGGCCCGATTCCGGAAGCTCGCCGGCACGCCCCTACCCCAGCGCACATCCTCCAGCTTACCCGATCCGTTCAAGCACGTAACCGCCGACCTGGATCACCGGTGCGGCCAGCCAATGGTCCGCCAGCAGGAACCCGAACAGGGCGATCAGGTACACGATGGAATAGCCGAACGCGCTCATCGCGAAACGTTCGTCGGGGGGTCGCATCAGGCGAACCGCGTAATACAGGTAGGCGATGCCCAGCACCGCCGCGCCGCCGAGATACAGCAGTCCGCTCATGCCGGTGAGGTACGGCAGCAGGCTGACCAGCACCAGCAGGATCGTGTAGAACAGCACGTGCCAGCGGGTGTATTCGACGCCATAGACCACCGGCAACATCGGGATGCAGGCGCGGCGGTAATCCTCACGCCGGAAAATCGCCAGCGACCAGAAATGCGGCGGCGTCCAGGCAAACACGATCAGCACCAGCAACAATCCATAGGCCCAGTCGCTGGACGCCTGCATGCCGGTGACCGCGGCCCAGCCCAGCAAAGGCGGGATTGCACCGGCCAACCCGCCGATCACGATGTTCTGGGGCGTCGCGCGCTTCAGGAACGCGGTGTAGATCACCGCGTAGCCGATCAGGCCGATGAAGGTGAGCAAAGCGGTCAGCCAATTCACCAGCAGGCCGAGGATCAGCATCGACGCAACCCCCAGCACCATCGCGAACCCCAGCACCTGGTGCGCGGTGAGCGTGCCGGTGACCAGCGGGCGGCGCGCGGTGCGTGCCATCACCCGGTCGATGCGCTGGTCGATCAACTGGTTCAGCGCCGCCGCCGAGGACGATGCCATCCAGATGCCCAGCGTGCCGAACACCAGCGCGCGCCATGGCGGAATGCCGGGCGCCGCGAGAAACATTCCAATCAGCGCGGTGAACACCAGCAGCGCGACGATCCGCGGTTTGGTGGCGGCAAGGTATTGGCCGGCCAGCGAGGGCTTCCGGTGCAGCGCCGCGCGAGCGGCTCCGGCCGCGACGGGGACCATCCGCCCTGTTCGGTCGATACGGCTATTCATCATGACATTGTAAATGTTCCGCCTGAAGCGGCTTTGGTGAAAAGTCAGGCCAGGGATGGCCGTTCCGGTCCCTCATGCCCGCGAGCGGCACCGGCAACCGCACATCAGGCGACGCAGCGATCAATGATGATCGCACGCTTTTGCAAAAGTCAGGACAGGAAACCCGTACTGGTGTCCATGACTCGAGGATATTCATATTCATCCGCATTCCCGGCGATGCAGCGATCGGGAGACCGCATGCCTCGTGGAAATCAGGCCATGGAAGGCCGTTCTGGTGTTTCATGACTCTGCACCGTTCTGCTGATGGATTCCTCGGAAGGAACGGCGACCCGGGACGATCGCACCAACAACCCCACCAGCGCGAACAGCAGCAACGCCGCGCCGCCGGTGTGCGCGACCGCCACTGCAATCGGCAGACCCAACATGACGTTGCTGATACCGAGCAACACCTGCGCGACCAGCAGCAGTGCAAGTGCAGCCCCGTGCCAACGCAGACCCTCGCGGGCCGCCTTGTGCGCCAACCACGCGAGGTACACGAACACCACGATGGCGCCGAAACGATGCACCATCTGGATCGCGGTGCGCGCGGCGGCGTCCAGGATGCCGCCCTGGAAATCCACGCCGATACCGCGCCACAGGATGAAACCCTGGTGGAAGTCCATCGCCGGCCACCACTGGCCGAGGCAGGTCGGGAACGCCGAGCCGCCGATGCCGCAGGCCAGCGCTGCGTAATTCGACGAGGTCCAGCCGCCGAGGAAGATCTGGCAGGCCAGCAGCATCACGCCGATTGCCGCCGCGCGAAAAAAAACGGGGTCAGGTTCACTTTTCGGTGAAGCCCCGTCAGCACTCACGGCTGGTAATGGAAAGTGAACTTGACCCCGTTCGGAAAGCCGCCACGCCACCCACGCCAGCAACGCAAAGGTCGCCATCCCACCCAGCAGATGCCCCGATACCACGATCGGCTTCAGCAGCCACGTCACGGTCCACATTCCCAGCAGTGCCTGGAAACACACCACCGCCAGCGCCAGCACCGCGATCCGTCGCCAGCCGCCGCGACGCCAGAAGATCGCGACGCCCAGCAGCAGCGCTTCGCCGAGTGCCGCCACCACGCTGGATGAAACGTAATCCCTGGCCATGTACAACGGTATGCCGATGCCGATCAACACCACCGCTGCGATCACCAGCCCGAATCGCCGCTTCGCGGCAAACGTCGCCACAAGCGCCTCGACCAGCACCAGCACGCCCAGGGTGCCGGCAAGAAAACGGTGGCTCTGCTCGCGCCAAGCCTTGTGGGTTTCCACCGGCCGGTTCGGGAACGCCTTGTCGGCCTTGGCCACCGCGGCGGCCCTGACCGGCCAGGTGATGCGCCCATAGCAGGTCGGCCAGTCTGGGCATGACAACCCGGCGTTGGACAGGCGCACGAACGCGCCGAACACGATCACGCAGAACGCGAACGCGCACGCGACCCAAGCCAGCGTGCGCAGCGGAAGCGGCAACATCTGCATCAATGCACCACCTTCTTCAAATCCTGGCGCAAGCCTTCCGGATCAAAGTTGGCGGCATAACGCGTCAGCGCCCTGCCGGTCGGGGTGACCAGCACCGCGCTGACCGAGTCGCGCGCGTGGGCGCGCAAATCCTCCAGTTCGTGCGAGGACGTGGTGGCGAGCGTCCACACGCCTTCGAAACCCCTGGCCGCATCGCTCGCGGGCGCCGCGCCGAGATACAGCAGGTGCAACTTGCCGGCGTGCTGACCCAGCGTGATCTGCGCGCGATGCACCAGATCCAGTTGGCGCAGGCAATGTTCGGCGCAACCCGGGCCCGGCAAGGCAACTAGTGTCCACACCGCGTCACGGTTGCTGAACGCATACGACTGGCCACCCGCCATTTGCACGGATACACCGGCGAGGTCGCGTTCGGGTTGGATACGTTCGCCGTAGCTGCGTCCGTGCGGCACCCAGCCGGTCAGCGTCAACCACAGCATCACGGCCACCGGCAGCACGAATACTGCCACGATCAGCCCGGCCTGCAGGCGGCGTCGGTTGCGCAAATTCATGATGGAACCTCAAAGCATCAAAGTACGTGGAAGTCTGGGGGCCTGCCCCTTGGCTCAAGGGCCGGAAACCCTCGTGCGGCAATAATTTCGGCGATTGAGGGGCTAATCCTCGTCGGTTGCGGCCTCATTGCGCTTGACACGATGCAGCACGAAAAACATCACGATCGCGGCAATCGCGAAACTGAACCACTGCAGCGCATACGCGCGATGCCGCGCGGGAAGCATCACGTTGGCGGTCCAGCTTCGGATGTACGCACTGTGCGGGTCGGGATCGGTCAACAATACATGCGGGTAAACGCTGGCGCCCAGGTCGGCCCCGATTGCCTGCGGATCGATCCACGTCACCAGCTTGGGCCAGTTTTTCTCGCGCACCAGCGGGTTTCCGCCCAACTTCAGGCCGGGCAGCGGCGCCGGCGCGTAAATGCCGGTGACCGTGACCGGTTGCGCCGGGATCGGCGGAAGGTCCGGCAGCGTGGTTGAATCGGCCCCCATCTTGGCGAGAAAGCCCAGGTTCACCAGCAGGACGCGCGTCGATGCCTCCGGCGTGAATGGCACGAAGACCATCACGCCCAACCTGCCCGAACGCATCTGGTCATCTAGCAGATACACGCGGTCGCCGTGCAGCCGACCCGTCACCTGCACATGCGGATAGGCATCCGGCGCGCGATTCTCGCGCGCGTCGGCCAAGCTCACCAGGGGCGCGGTGGCGGCTTGGTGGAAGCGCGCCAGCACGGTTTCCTTGTAGTCCGCGCGCTTGAGCTGCCATGCACCGAGCGCACAGAAAATTGCCACACCGAAAACAGTCAGCCCGACCGCGAACACGCCGGGGCGCTTGATCTGCATCATGACGTGCATGCGGATGAAGGCGCCCGCAACGCTATAATCGATGTTTCATCCCGCGGCAATTCCATGTCATTCGCCACCGTATACAAGTTCGTCCTGGTCATCGTGTTTCTGGTGGTGATCTTCGAGCTGGGCCAGGCGTTGTATTTCATGATGACAGACCGCACCGGCAGCAACCGGACGGTATGGGCGCTGACGCGACGCGTCGCATTCTCGGTTTTGCTGTTCGTGCTGATCGTGATCGGCATCGTCACCGGCGTGCTGCATCCGCACGGCGTGTACGTGCGCTGAAAGCGGCACGCAGCGGCTTTCACTTTCCGCTTTTTTGCCACCCCATTGAGTCAGGGGGCGGCAAAGCCGTTGCGTTGCAACGGCTTTGCGGAATTGTGGGGACGTGAATGTGTAGTGTCGAAGCCGTACCCGCTTCGTCGCCCGGCGATCTCTTACAAGATATACACGAAGAGAAACAGGCACAACCAGATCACGTCCACGAAGTGCCAATACCATGACACCGCCTCGAACGCGAAATGGTGATCGCGACTGAAGTGCCCGCGCACGCAGCGTAGCCACATCACGCACAGCATGATGGTGCCCAGCGTGACGTGCAGGCCGTGGAAGCCGGTGAGGATGTAGAACGTCGCACCGTAGATGCCGCTGTGCAGCGTCATGTTGAGGTGCACGTAGGATTCCCAATACTCGTGGGCCTGCAGGCCCAGGAAGGTGGCGCCCAGCAGAATGGTCAAGCCGAGGAAACCGATCAGTCGCTTGCGGTTGCCGGCGCGCAACGCGTGATGCGCGATCGTCACGGTAATGGACGAGGACAACAGCAGCAGCGTATTGATCAGGGGGATGCCCCACGCGGAGGTGGCGATGAATGAACCCCCCACCGCCTCCGGACCGTTGGTCGGCCACGCCGCCGAGAAACCCTGCCAGATGTAACCGTTGGTCAGCACACCCTTGTCGCCCATGCCGCCCAGCCACGGCACCACGAACGTGCGGATGTAAAACAGGCCGCCGAAGAACGCGGCGAAGAAGAAGATCTCGGAGACGATGAACCACATCATCCCCATCCGGAACGAAGTGTCGGCCTGCGCGTTGAAGGTGCCCTTCAACGATTCGCGGATCACGTTGCCGAACCATCCGAACATCATGCCAATGATGGTCAGCGCCCCGATCGCGAAAACGATCTGGCCCGAAGTGACTCGTCCATTCAGCCAATTCGCCAGCCCGACCATGAACAGGAACATGCCGATCGTGGCAATGATCGGCCAGCGGCTCTTGTGCGGGACGTAATAGACGGTGGCGTCGGGTTGGGTCATGGAGAGTTTCCGGTCAATGGCGGGCGTAACGATAACTGGATCAATGCGGAATGTGCGAAAGATGCCCCTGCACGAGGCTGGCGATGAACAGGGCGACCGCGACCGCGCCGATGATCCACGCAGTGCGACGCGCACCGGCCCGGCGCTGCGCTTCGGCCTCCGTCGCGCGATCCTGCGCGGTATCGGTGTTCGATTTTGGCTTTTCGTCCACTCGTTGGTTGCGTCGAAGCTTGCTGTTGTGAAAAGTCAGGACAGGGATGTCCGTTCTGGAATCGCTACCCAACAAGATCCATTTCGCGATAGCGCCTTGTGCTGCCGCGATCACGGACGATCGCAGATCAATGGCTTACGTCGCCGTGCGCGAGCTTGCTGTCATCGACCACCGGCGGCACCGTGAAGCTGTGGTGCGGCGCAGGCGACGGCAGTGTCCACTCCAGGCCGTAGGCGTGTTCCCACACCCGCGAGGTGGCCTTGGCCCTGGAGAAGAACACGGTGTGGATCACGATACCCAGAAAGATCAGCTGGGTCGCGCCGAACCAAAACCCGCCGATCGAAGACACCATGTTCCAGTCGGTAAACGCGACGTTGTAGTCGGGGATGCGGCGCGGCATCCCGGCGAGGCCCAGGAAGTGCTGCGGGAAGAACAGCACGTTCACCGAAATCGCGCTGGACCAGAAGTGCACCTTGGACCAGAAGTTGGAATACATGTGGCCCGACCACTTCGGCAGCCAGTAGTACACCGCGCCGATGATCGAGAACAGCGCGCCACCGACCAGCACGTAGTGGAAGTGCGAGACGATGAAGTAGGTTTGGTTGTACTGGAAGTCGGCCGGCACCAGCGCCATCATCACGCCGGAGAAACCGCCGATCGAGAACAGCACGATGAAGGCGATCGCCCACAGCATCGGCACCTCGAAGCTGAGCGAACCCTTCCACATCGTGGTGACCCAATTGAAGATCTTCACGCCGGTCGGTACCGCGATCAGCATGGTCGAATACATGAAGAACACCTCGGCGCCCAGCGGCATGCCGACGGTGAACATGTGGTGCGACCATACGATGAACGACAGGAACGCGATGCACGCGATCGCGTATACCATCGCCTTGTAGCCGAACAGCGGCTTGCGCGCGAAGGTCGGCACGATTTCCGAAATGATCCCGAACGCCGGCAGGATCATGATGTACACCTCGGGATGCCCGAAGAACCAGAACACGTGCTGGTACATCACCGGGTCGCCACCGGCCGCGGCATTGAAGAAGTTGGTGCCGAAGTAGCGGTCGAACAGCATCATCGTGACCGCGCCGGCCAGCACCGGCATCACCGCGATCACCAGGAACGAGGTGATCAGCCACGACCAGCAGAACATTGGCATCTTGAGGAGATCCAGCCCCGGCGCGCGCAGGTTGAGGATCGTCGCGATGATGTTGATCGAACCCAGGATCGACGAAATGCCCATCAGGTGGATCGCGAAGATCATGAACGCGATCGACTCGCCGCCCTGCAACACCAGCGGCGGATACATCGTCCAGCCCGCGGCCGGTGCGCCGCCCGGCATGAAGAACGTCGAGAGCAGCAGCACGAACGCGAACGGCAGGATCCAGAATGACAGGTTGTTGAGGCGCGGCAGCGCCATGTCGGGCGCGCCGATCTGCATCGGGATCATCCAGTTCGCGAGCCCCACGAACGACGGCATGATCACGCCGAAGATCATCACCAGCCCATGCATCGAGGTGAGTTCGTTGAAGAAGTAGGGCTGCATCAACTGCATGCCCGGTTCGAACAACTCGGCGCGGATCAGCATCGCGAAGCTGCCGCCCACGAACAGCATCAGGAACGAAAACGACAGGTACAGCGTGCCGATGTCCTTGTGGTTGGTGGACATGAACCAGCGCTCGAAGAAGCTCTGGTGGTGATCCTCGTGATGGACGGCCTGCGCTGTACTGGACATGGTGCGAATCCTCAAAGAATGCTTGTGCTACGCGAAGCTGCAATCAACCCTTGGCCGGCGCCGGCTTCTGCGGTTCCGCCTGCGCGGTGCGCGCGGCCTTGTCGAGTGCCGCGGCGTTCTGCTGCTCGGCCAGCCACGCGTTGAACTGATCGCGCGGCAACACTTTCACTACCACCGGCATGGCGCTGTGGTCCTGGCCGCACAACACGTAGCACTGGCCGCGATAGATGCCGGGCTTGTCCACCTTGGCCCAGGTGTCGTTCATGATGCCGGGGATGGCATCGCGCTTGGCCGCGAAATCCGGCACCCACCAGCCGTGGATCACGTCACCGCCGGTGATCAGGAAGCGCACCTTGACACCCGCCGGAATCACCAGCGGATGGGTCACGTTGAGCAGGTAATCGTGGCTGCCGTCAGGCGCCTTGATGGAATAGGGACTGATGCCGGAGTCGAGCTGGCGCGCGTCATTGCTGTCCCACGCGAGGCGCGAATAAACCGTCGGCACCTTGGTGATGGGCTTGCCGTCGTAGCTGATGTAGTCGTAGCGCCACAGCCACTGGTAACCCGTCACCTTGACGGTCATCTGCGATTCGGTGGCGTTGTACATCTCGCGGGTCAGGATGGTCGCGGGCGTCGCCAGGCCGATCAGGATCAGTACCGGGACGACCGTCCAACCGATCTCGAGCAGCGTGTTGTGGCTCCACGTCTCCGCGACCGCGCCCTTGGAGCGGCGGAAGCGGATGATCGCGATGAACATCGCGCCAAACACGAGCACGCCCAGCGCCACGCACACCCATAGCGCAGCCATGTGCAGATCCCAGATCTGCCGCGAAACGGAGGTGACGCCCTTGTCCAGGTTCATCTGCCACGGAACCGGATTGGCGGCGGCGGCCATCGACACCAGCAGGGCACCGAAGGCGGCGCCCGCCCCCAGGATCCGCCGCTTGCAATTGCTGGAACTCATCGTCATCGCACCCTCGGAAAGATTTGAACAACCTGACACGCCGAGCCCCGTACTTGTAACGCCCATGTCTCCACAATACCGCCAAGCCGTTGCTCTGCCCCGGCTTGACCGCCCGCGTGACTCAAAGGGACTGATCGCAAAATGAGAAAATCCTTGCCTTCTTTCAATCAATTCTCGCGCCAGCCGCTGTGACCGGACAGAAGGCTCTTGAGCCATCGTGACAGTTGCATGCGCTCGTCGTCACCCAGGCACTGGCCTACTTCCTGTTCGCGTCCTTGCGCAGCCAACACCACGTGCCTGTGGCCGTCACCGCGATCCAGCACCCGCACTTTCACCCACGCCGCGGGAAACGTGCTGACGGCACGGCCGCGCGACGGAAGCTGCTCGATTCGGATGTGATCCGTACCCAGCGTGATGCGTTCCCTGCGATCCCCGCTGCGCCACACCAGCCAGAACGCGATCGCGACCACGGGGATCTCGATCAGCGCGAACATCGGCGCGAACACGTCGCCACCCCATGCCGCCAGTGCCGCAACAAGCAACGCCGCGATGCACACTTCCCACGTCAACCGGCGGACCTGGCTGCGGTTGAGCGCCCGATTCGGCCCCAACAGCAACGTCACCTGCCCGGTATCGGCAGCCACCGGAAGACGTTTGATCATGACATTCACGGTACCGCAATCCGGGAATCATAAGGCCGCGCGGACAATGCGGCAAGAATAGCCCGTCGAGGCGCGCGGTTTCTGCCGCGTGTCATTGGCGATGCCGCGCGCAAGCCGTACAATGGGCGGTCGCGTTGCATGGGCCTGCTGGCCCCATTCCTGGATGGCCGAAATCCTTTATCCCGAACTGCCCGTTCTGCCGCGCGCCGCGCGCGCGCGCATCACCGCCGCTTGGAGCAGCGACGAATCCGAAGTGGTCGCGGCACGACTCACCGAAGCCACGTTGCCGCCGAAGGAAAGCGAAGCCGTCGAGGCACAGGCCGCGGCGCTGGTATCGCGGGTGCGCGAGCGCAGCGCCAACCAAAGCGCGGTGGAATCCTTCATGCGCCAGTACGACCTGTCCAGCGAAGAAGGCGTGCTGCTGATGTGCGTGGCGGAAGCGTTGCTGCGTATTCCCGACCGCCTCACCACCGACAAGCTGATCCGTGACAAGCTGGGCGAAGCCGACTGGAAGAAACATCTCGGCGCCAGCGATTCGTTGTTCGTGAACGCCTCCACGTGGGGCCTGATGCTGACCGGCCATCTGGTGAACCTCGCCGACGCAACCCGCACGGATGCGCCGGGCGCGGTCAAGCGCCTGATCGCGCGCGCCGGCGAGCCGGTGATCCGCGTCGCGGTGCGCCAGGCCATGCGCATCATGGGTCACCAGTTCGTGATGGGCCGCACCATCGAGGAAGCGCTGGACCGTTCGGCCAAGGGCGACAACGCGAAGTACCGCTATTCCTACGACATGCTGGGCGAGGCTGCGTTCACCGCGCCCGACGCCGCGCGGTACAAGCAGGCCTACCACGACGCGATCGTTGCGCTCGGCGCGCGCGGGCCGTTCGCCACCCTGCTGGATGCACCGTCGATCTCGGTGAAGCTTTCGGCGCTGCATCCACGCTACGAAGTCGCCAAGCGCGAACGCGTGCACGCGGAACTGACACCGGTGGTGCTGGAACTCGCGCAGCTCGCGAAGGCGCAGGGCATTGCGCTGACCATCGATGCCGAGGAAGCCGACCGACTGGAACTGTCGCTGGACGTGATGGAAGCGGTGTTCACGCATCCTTCGCTGGAAGGCTGGAACGGTTTCGGGCTTGCGGTGCAGGCGTACCAAAAGCGCGCGCCATTCGTGATCGAATGGCTGATCGAAACCGCCAAGGCCGCCAGGCGCCGCTGGTGCGTGCGGCTGGTCAAGGGCGCGTACTGGGATTCCGAAATCAAGCGCGCCCAGGAGCTGGGCCTTTCCGGGTACCCGGTGTTCACGCGCAAGCCCAATACCGACGTGTCCTACCTCGCCAACGCACGACGTTTGCTGGATGCCGGCGCCGACGTCGTCTACCCGCAGTTCGCGACCCACAACGCGCACACCATCGCGGCGATCCACCACATCGCGAAGGGACGTCCCTTCGAGTTCCAGCGCCTGCACGGCATGGGCACCGATTTGTACGCGGAAGTGGTCGGTCCGGGGCACTGGAACGTGCCGTGCCGCGTGTATGCGCCGTGCGGCAGCCATGAGGATTTGCTGCCGTACCTGGTTCGCCGCCTGCTGGAGAACGGCGCCAACACCAGCTTCGTCAACCGCATCAGCGACGAGAAGCTGCCAATCAACGAATTGGTCGCGGACCCCTGCACCGAAGTGCGCGCCTTCGGCGCGGCGCACGGTGGCCATTACCAGCATCCCCGCATTCCCCTGCCGATCGACCTGTACGGCACACTCCGGAAAAATTCCATGGGCGTCAATGTTGCCA
>Ga0070679_100000193_pt1 | contig 49569 bp, 33 predicted proteins | sample KBSC63BmetaG_FD_65652 | JGI IMG/M metagenome (GOLD analysis project Ga0070679, IMG submission 65652) | Corn rhizosphere microbial communities from Kellogg Biological Station, Michigan, USA - KBS C6-3B metaG | ecosystem: Host-associated > Plants > Roots > Rhizosphere | place: USA: Michigan... | reverse complement strand
GCAACAGGCGTCGTTCCGTACGAACCTGTCCGCGACGGTGAGCCCGACGTTCGACCTGACGGCGAACATGGGCTTCACGAAAGAGGACAACCGCATCGAGCCCGAGAGCGATTTGATCATCGCGCTCCTGTACACGGGCATGCAGAACTACGGCTTCAAGGGGCCGGGCCTCGATAAGGTGACCACGCAGGCGAAGTACGTCGACGGCACCGCGGTTCCGCTCAACGACTATCTGCAGTGGGATCCCGGCGACATCATGCAAGCGACGAGCTTCAACGACGTGCAGCGCACGATCGGGAGCTTCAACGCGAGCTGGCGTCCGCTGGCGTGGATGCAGAACGAAGGCACCGTCGGTCTCGATCTGGCGTCGGTCAACTACTACCATCTCTGCGCGCTGAACCAGTGTCCACCGCAGAGCGCGACGGCACGCATCGGCAACATCAACGACAACCGCAACGATTCGCGCAACTTCTCGGCGAAGCTCACGAGCACGTCGAGCTGGAACGCCAAGTCGTGGGCCAACCTCAAGACGACGTTTGGCGCCGACTACGTGAACCTCGAGACCGACAACGTGAACAGCACGGGGCAGGGATTGCCACCGGGCGCTACGACCGTTGCTTCGGCGACCACGATCACGGCGAATGAAGCGCAGCCGACGGTGGTGAAGACCCTTGGCGTGTACGCGCAGGAACAGGCGGCTCTCCGCGATCGGATCTTCCTCACGGTGGCGGCGCGCACGGACCAGAACAGCGCGTTCGGCACGAACTTCCAGCACGTCGTCTATCCGAAGGCGAGCCTCTCGTGGCTCCTCTCCGACGAGTCGTTCTGGCCCCAGCGTCTCAGCTTCATGAATCAGTTCCGCGTCCGCGCCTCCTACGGCGCGAGCGGTGTGCAGCCTGGTCGCACGCAGGGCCTGATCACGTTCGCGCCTGGCACCGTGACCATCGACGGTCGCAGCGCCACGAGTGGAACGGACACGCCGGCCCTGACCGCGAGCAATCCTGGCAACCTCGACCTCAAGCCGGAGCGCTCGACGGAGTTCGAGACCGGCTTCGAGACGCAGCTGTTGAACAACCGCGTTCACGTCGATTACACGTTCTATAAAAAGAAGACGCGGGACGCGCTGATCAGCGTGCCCGTCGCGCCGTCCGCCGCCGCGTCGGTGACCAGCCTGCTGGAGAACGTCGGCTCGACGCAGAACTACGGTCACGAGCTGCAGGTGAACGCACAGCTCATCGATCGCCGTACCTTCGGCTGGGACGTTACCGTCACGGCGTCGCACAACACGGCGCTGATCGTGGATCTCGGCATCGATCCCTCGACCGGCAAGGCGCGCGTCATTGGCGCCGGCAGCCTCACCGAGCAGCGCGACGGCCAGCCCATCGATGCGCAGTGGTATCACCCGTACACGTACAGCGACGCCAATCACGACGGCGTCCTGCAGGTGAGCGAAGTGCACGTCGACTCGTCGTTCCAGAACTACGGCAACGCGATTCCGCGCGACCTGTTCTCGGTCAACACGGGCTTCGACCTCTTCAATCACAAGCTGCGCCTCACGTCGCTCTTCGACTACAAGGGCGGTTACAGCACGCAGGACGGCGCGGATAACTTCCAGTGCAACTCGGTGCCGCTGTCGTGCCAATCGACGCAGGATCCCCACGCGCCGCTGGCGCAACAGGCGGCCGCGATCGCGAAGACGTACGGCACGTCCATCGGCGGCGTGGGCTACAAGACGGGCGCCGGCTACTTCATGAACGGACAGTTCTGGAAGTGGCGCGAGATGTCGGCGATCCTGCAGCTGCCCGATCGCGTCAATCGCCTCCTCCGCGCGCAGTCGGGTTCGTCGCTCGTTTTCTCGGCGCGCAATCTCAAGCTCTGGAGCAGCTTCTGGGGCATTGATCCGGAATCGAACTACGGTCTCAACGGCTCGGAGCTCCAGAACGAGTTCCAGACGTCGCCGCCGCCGACCTACTTCGTGTTCCGTCTCAATCTCAAGTACTAACCCACCATCGAGGACGACAACCATGAGTAATGTCAATCGCGCCCGATGGCTGACGGTGCCGGCGCTCGTCGGCGCCGCGCTGATCGTCGCGGCTTGCAACGTGAAACAGGAATTGCTCGCGCCGCAAAACCCGGGTCTCGTCGATCCGGGCGCTGTGGCCAACGCGGCCGCGGCGTACGCGCTCAAAGTCGGTGCGGTCGGCAAGACCACCGTCGTGGTCGACGGCGCCGGCACGAGCGGTAACTGCAGCGGCAACTCCGAGTGCTTGTGGGAAGAGATCGGCAGCCTCACCGACGAGTTCCACAACGCCGATTTCCAGAACACGCGTCAGGACATCGATCAGCGCCAGATGGGCGACGACAATCCCTCGAACCCGTACTCGCAGGTGACGCAGGTCCGCGGCTTCGTTCGCGACGCGATCGCCTCCGTCGCGAAGTACATCCCCGACAGCACCGCGGATCTCGCCGAGATGTACATGTCGCTCGGGTTTCTCGAGATGTCATTGGCGGAGAATTTCTGCAACGGCATCCCGTTGGGACACACTATCAACGGCGTGTTCACGTACGGTCCTGGCCTGAGCGACGCCGAAGTGCTCGACAGCGCGTCCGCACACTTGGACTCCGCGCTGGCCATCAACACCAAGACGAGCGCGCAGGCGACGTTCATCAAGCAGGCCACCGAGATTCTCAAAGCGCGCGTGCTGATCGATCAGGGCAAGTTCTCGAGCGCGCCCGCGCTGGTGGCCGATGTCGATAGCAAGTACGCATACTACATGGCGACGTCGCAGGCCAAGGGAACGAGTCTTGGCATGTGGTCGATCGTGAACTCGACGGCGCGGTTGAGCGTCAGCGACAGCTCCGAGATCGTCAACGGTACAGCGACGACGACGAAGAATGCGCTTCCGTTCGCGTCGGCGAAGGATCCGCGCGTTCCTGTGACGTTCGGCGGCTCGGCGAACCCGCCGGTCGTCGCCGAAGACGGCTCGACGCCACAGTACATCGAGAGCTTGTACGGACGGTTCGATCCGATCGCGATGGTGTCGGGTGTCGACGCGCGTCTCATCGAAGCAGAAGCGAAGCTGAACGCGGGCGACATCACGGGCATGATGACCATCCTGAATGCCCTTCGTGCCGCGCCGCCGAAGATCTCGAACTATCAGCCGACCGCGATGGCTGCGCTGCCGGCGCCCGCGACGCAGGATGCCGCGATCACGCTGTTCTTCCGTGAAAAGGCGTTCTGGACGTTCGGTCGCGGTCAGCGTTTGAATGACGAACGGCGTCTGATGCGGCAGTACAAGCGCACCGAGGATCAGGTTTTCCCGACGGGCGCGTACTTCAAGGGTGGGAACTACGGTCACACGATTCAGTTCGCGGTGACCAACACCGAGCTCACGAATCCGCTGTTCAAGGGCTGCACGGATCGCAATCCGTAGATTTTTTCAGAAAGCGTACAAACGCCCCGCGGCTGTGCCGCGGGGCGTTTTTTATCGAGACCTCACCGCCGTTCGAGAGGCGGACGAGTTGTGCAATTTGAGCACTCAGGGCTGTGAGAGGATCGTCCGGCGGGCACGAGGCGAGCTATAACTCCGCTGTCCGCCGCGGGCGTCACACATTGACGTGGCTCGATCCATCGCGTAGCCTCTCCGCCACAATTGTTGGTCGACGCGAGTCCCGGTTGGGTGGGGCCAGCTGGAGCTCCGCGTCCATTCGTGCAGTCCCGCACCCCTCTCTCAGTCGGAGTTCCCACCCATGAGATTAGGACGCTGGAGATTGACCGCGGCCCCAGGTGTCTTGGGCGCCGCGCTGTTGATGCTCGCCGGAGGAGCGCGCAACGCGAGCGCGCAGGCAACGATCACCGGACGAGTCACGGCGCAAGGAACGAATGCGCCATTAGCCGAAGCTCGCGTCCTCGTCATCGGGTCGACAGTGTCGGCAACGACAGGCGACAGCGGCAAGTTCGTCGTCCGAGGCATCGCGCCTGGCGAGGTCCAGCTTCAGGTCCTCCGCGTCGGCTATCAGTCGCAAAAGAAGACGGTCACCATCGCCGCAGGCGGGAGCGCCACGGTGGACTTCACGATGTCGATTGCCGTCGCGCAGCTCGAGGAAGTCGTCACGACCGCAACGGGTCAGCAGCGACGCGTGGAGCTCGGCAACGCGGTCTCGACGCTGGGCGACGTCACGAAGCGTGTGGAGGAGACGCCGAATCACACGATCTCGGATCTCCTCATCGCGAAGTCGCCCGGCGTGACACTGCTGCCGGGCACTGAGCTCGGCGGCGCGCCCACGGTGCGCATCCGCGGTGTGTCGTCGATCAGCTTGAGCAACGCGCCGATCTGGTACGTGGACGGCGTGCGCTACTCGGCGGGATCGCTCAACTCCGGCACCGACGTGAACTTCTCGATGCTGGGCAGCATCAATCCCGAGGACATCGAAGACATCGAGATCGTGAAAGGCCCGTCGGCCGCGACGCTGTACGGCACGAACGCGGCGAACGGCGTCATCCTGATCACGACCAAGAAGGGACGCTCGGGTCAGACGCACTGGAACTGGAGCGCCGAAGGGCGAAACATCCAGGACCGCGTGCCTTATCAGGACATGTACGCGAACTTCGGTCACGATCCATTGAGCGGAAAGGCAAAACGGTGCCAGCTGAGCTCCATCGTCACGCCCAAGTTCCCCTTCAAGATCATCACCGATGCGAAGGGCGTGCAGTCGCTCGATCCGAAATTCGCTGATTGCATCGGCGACAGTCTGACGAGCTACAACTGGATGAAGGACAAGGACGTCACGTTCGTCCATCCGGGGAAGGGAAGTCTGTTCGGCCTCAGCATCAACGGCGGCAACGAGCAGGTTCGCTACTTCGTGAGCTCGGATGTCGACAACGAGATCGGCCCGATCCAGATGCCGTCGTACGACGTGCAGCGCTTCGATTCGTTGCAGATCCCGGTGCGCAACGAGTGGTTCCACCCGTCGGCGCAGCAGCGGTCGTCGTTCCGCGGGAATCTCTCGGCGTCGTTGAGCCCGAAGTTCGACCTCAACGTGAGCTCCGGCTTCGTGAAGATGGACAACCGCATTCCGCCGGAGAGCGATTTGATCATCGCGCTCTACTACGTCGGCATGCAGAACTACGGCTACAAAGGCTGCCCGGCCGGTACGGAAAAGACCGGGTGCGGTCTCGACAAGATTCCGACGCAGGCGGATGGCGTACCGCTGCACGATGCGCTGCAGTGGGATCCCGGCGAGATCATGCAGGTCACGCAGCAGAGCGACGTGCAGCGTTTCACCGGCAGCATCAACGGCAACTGGCGTCCGTTCTCGTGGATGGTGAACGACGGCACCGTCGGTGTCGACTTCGCCGCCGTCGATTTCTTCCAGCTGTGCCGCCTCACCGAGTGCCCGCCGCAGAGCTCCACGGCGCAGCTTGGCCGAGTGACCGACAACCAGTCGAAGAACCGCAACTTGTCGGCGAAGGTCGCGAGCACGTCGAGCTGGAACGCGAAGGCCTGGATGAACCTCAAGACCAGCGTCGGCGCGGATTATACGAATCTCGAAGACGACTTCTCGAATACGAACGGTCTCACGCTTCCGCCGGGTGGATCGACGGTGGGCGCCGCGGCGACGCGAAGCGGCTCGAACCGGCAGCCCACCGCGCAGAAGACGCTCGGTCTGTACGTGCAGGAACAGGCCGCGCTTCGCGACCGCCTCTTCCTGACCGCCGCCGCGCGAACGGACCAGAACAGCGCGTTCGGACAGAACTTCCAGCGCGTCGTGTACCCGAAGGTCAGCGCATCGTGGATCGCGTCGGACGAATCGTGGTTCCCGCATCCATCATATCTGAACCAGCTTCGCCTCCGCGGCGCGTACGGCGCCAGCGGCGTGCAGCCTGGTGCAACGCAGGCACTCGCGCTCTTCTCCGCCGGCACGGTCAGCATTCCGGCTCGCAGCTCGACGGCGACTGGCGGTACCGACACACCTGCACTCACGGCGAACCAGCCGGCCAGCCCGAATCTCAAGCCTGAGAAGTCGACCGAGTACGAGCTGGGCGGCGAGGCCCAGCTGCTGAGCAATCGGCTTCGCCTGGACTACACGTTCTTCAGAAAGTCCACGCACGACGCGCTGATTCAGGTCGCCGTCTCCGCGTCGTCCGCGGCATCACAGCTCAGTCCTCTCGTCAACATCGGCGCGACGCAGGGGTGGGGACATGAGTTCCAGGCGAACGCGCAGCTCATGGACAGCCGTCGCTTCAGCTGGGACGTCACGCTGACCGGATCGCACCTGAGCAACAAGGTCGTGGACTTGGGCATCGATCCGAACACCGGCAAGCCGCGCACGCTCGGCACGGGTCAGGCACGTCAGATCCCGGGCCTTCCGCTGAACAGCCAATGGTTCCGTTCCTACTCGTACAGCGACGCGAACGGTGACGGTCTCCTTCAGCGCGCCGAAGTGGTCGTCGACACCGCGTTCAAGTACTACGGCTACATCACGCCGCGCGACATCATCTCCGTCCAGAACGGCTTCGACCTGTTCGGCCGCAAGCTGCGCATCAACATGATGTTCGACTACAAGGGCGGAAACAGCATTCTCGACGGCGCGAACAACTTCCAGTGCAACACGGGTCCATATGCCTGCCGCGACACGCAGGATCCGTCGTTCTCACAGGACCGCCAGGCGGCGGCGATCGCGAAGCAGTTCGGCACGTCGGTCAACGGCACGTCGTACAAGACCACCGTCGGCTACTTCCGCAATGCGCAGTTCTGGAAGTTCCGCGAGGTCTCGGCCGTGTACCAGCTGCCCAAGGTGGTCACGCAGCGAATTCGCGCGCAGAACGGCTCCACGATCGTCTTTGGCGCGCGCAACCTGCACACGTGGTCGTCGTTCACCGGCATCGATCCCGAAGCGAACTACGGCACGAGCCAGGCGGAGACACAGCAGGAATTCCAGACGACCGGTCTCCCGACCTATTTCACCGTTCGTCTCAACCTGAAGTACTAACCCCTTCGAGGACGATACTCATGTTCAGCACTATGCATCGCGCTCGATGGGCAGCCGCAGTTGGTGCGGCCCTGGTGCTGCCAGGGTGCGCGGACTTCAAGAACCAACTGCTGCAGCCGCAAAATCCGGGCATCATCGACAACTCGGCGGTGGGCTCGGCCGCCGCGGCCGCGGCGCTCAAAGTCGGCGCCATGGGCCGTATCAAAGTCGTGTACACGTCGTCGGAAACGTTGTGGCAGGAAGCAGGGCAGGTAGCGGACGAATATCAGAACGCCGACTTCCAGCCCGACCGCAACGACGTCGATCAACGCACGATGGCGACGAACAGCCCGTACGCGAACTACGGCAGCGTGACGCAGGCGCGCGGCTACATTCGCGACGCGCTCGCCGCGGAATACAAGTACGAGCCGACGAAGACCACCGACATCGGCGAGCTGTGGATGGCGCTCGGCTTCATCGAGCTCAGCCTGGGTGAGAACTTCTGCAACGGCATTCCGCTCGGCAACAACACGAACGGCGTCGTCGACTACTCGAGTCCGTCCTTCAAGCCGCTGACGAACAACGAAGTGTTCGACGCCGCCATCGCACACCTCGACAGCGCGCTGACGTCGGTCGGCAGCGCGTCGGACTCGGCATCGGTTTTCGTGCGCCGCGCTGCACTCGTTCTCAAGGCGCGCCTCCTGGTGGACAAAGGCCAGTACGCGGCGGCCGCCGCGCTTGTCCCGACGAGCGCGGTGGCGACGAATTGGCAGTATCTCTTCACGACATCGACCGCCAGCTCGAGCGACGACAACGGTATCTGGACGCTCAACAACTCGGTGTCTCGCGTGACCGTCGGCGACAGCGTCATGGCGTATCAGGGCAAGACGTTCACGATCGCCAACGCGATTCCGTTCTTCTCGCTCAACGATCCGCGCGTGCCGGTCATCACGGGCGCGAGCGTCAAGCTCGTCGCGGAAGACGGTCTCACGCCGCTGTACCTGCAGCAGATCTGGAAGAACCGCGACGATGCCGTGGCGCTCGCCTCCGGCATCGATGCGCGCATGATCGAAGCGGAAGCAAAGCTCAACGCCAACGACATCGCCGGGATGATGACGATCCTGAACGCCGCCCGCGCGACGCCGCCGAAGCTTGGTGGTGTGCTGCAGCCGGCGGCGATGCCCCCGCTCGCGACGCCCGCGACGCAGGACGCCGCTACGAGCCTGTTTTTCCGTGAGAAAGCCTTCTGGCAATTCTCGCGCGGCTTCCGGCTCAGCGATCTGCGCCGCCTCGTTCGGCAGTACAAGCGGACGCAGGACAAGGTCTTCCCGAGCGGGCAACACTACAAGGGAGGAACCTACGGCTCGGACGTGAACTTCCCGGTGCCGGACGGCGAGCTCGTGAATCCGCAGTTCCACGGTTGCATCGATCGCAACGCATAAGGTTGGCCCGATTAGTAAAGTGGAAAGGCCCGCGGCGAAAGCCGCGGGCCTTTTGTACCAGGAACCGATTCATCGCTCGGAACGATCGCGATGATCGATTACGCGCTGCGAGTGTCCGGATGGATTCCCAGCCGCCGCAGTGTGTGCCGAATCATGCCACGCGCCAACTCGTGTTCACCCATGAACACGCCGCCGACGCCGTCGTCACGTAGCAGCTTGGCTTCCGCGTCGCTATGCGTGCGGACGATCGTCTCGATGGCTGGGTTGAGGCGGCGTGCCGTATCCAGCATCGAACGGGCTCGCGCCGTATCTGGCGTCGCGATGATCAACGCGGTGGCTCGCGCGACGTGCGCCTGAATGAGTACGGCCGGGTCGCCTGCGTCCCCCGACACCGCGAATGTGCCCGCTCGGCGAAGGCGCTCGACGAGCTCTCGATTCTGCTCGACGACGACGAACGTGATGCCGTTTTCTTGGAGCGCGGCGCCAATTCGCCTGCCTACCCGCCCGTAGCCGACGAGGACGACATGATTCGTCATGCGAGCGGGGGAAACGTCGGCGGGCAATTGGGCTAGCGGATCGTCGCCGCGCCCTGCGACGCGCGCCGTTTCCGACCAACGGCGCACCCATTGCTGAACCGGTTCGATCGCGGCGAACACCAACGGGTTCAGTGCAATCGAGATGATGGCACCGGCGAGGATCAGGCTCTGTCCTTCGGGCGAGAGAAGGCCTAGCGACAAACCAAGCGCGGCGAGGATGAAGGAAAACTCGCCGATCTGGGCGAGGCTCGCGGACACGGTGAGCGCCGTATTGAGCGGATACCGAAAGGCAAGGACGATAAGCGCCGCCGCAGCGGACTTGCCCAACATGATGATCGCGACGACCGCAAGGAGTTGAAGAGGTTGGTGGATGAGGACACTCGGCTGGAATAGCATGCCGACGGAGACAAAGAAGAGCACCGAAAACGCGTCGCGAAGTGGAAGCGATTCCTCAGCCGCGCGGTGACTGAGGGCCGATTCGCGCAGAACCATGCCGGCGAAGAATGCACCGAGAGCGAACGAGACCCCGAACAGCCGGGCGGCCCCGTAGGCGATGCCGATTCCCACCGCAACAACCGCGAGTGAGAAGAGCTCGCGCGACGCGGTTCCGGCGATAGCCCAGAGCAGACGGGGAAGCAGGCGCCGGCCAATGAGCAGCATGACCGCGATGAAGAGCGCAACGCGGCCAAGGGTGAGCGCGAGCACGACCGCGATGCTGCGTGACTCGCCGCCACGTGACGCAACGTCGCTGCCGAGGAAACCCGCGACGGCCGGCAGGAGCACCAACAGCAGGACCATCGCGAGGTCTTCGACCACGAGCCAGCCAACCGCAATGTTCCCGTTCAACGTGCCGACTAGGTGGCGATCTTCGAGCGCCCTGAGAAGGACCACCGTACTTGCGACCGAAAGGGACAGTCCGAAGACGACTCCGGCGCCGAGCGACCATCCCCACAGATGTGCCAGTCCGGCGCCCATGAACGTCGCCACGACGATCTGTGCCATCGCGCCTGGGACAGCGATTTTCCTGACGGACAGCAGATCGTCGAGCGAGAAGTGGAGACCAACTCCGAACATGAGCAGGATCACACCGACTTCGGCCAATTGCTGCGCGAGGGCAAAATCGGCGACGAATCCCGGCGTCGCCGGTCCGATCAGTACACCGGCGAGGAGATAACCGACGAGTGGCGGTAGTTTGAGGCGCGCGGCGGCGAAACCTAGGAGCAGTGCAAGCCCAAAGGCGGCCGCGAGGGTTACGATCAGCGCATTGTCGTGGGGCATGTCGGTCCGGACTGGCTATTTCGGGTCGACACCGCACATGGAGCACGAATCACTTCATGAGCTGCGTCATAGAGCCGATGCGAACGTGCGCGCTTGACGCCGAGCACGCTCGATAAACAAAGTGCTGCGTCAGTGCAAGCCGGCGTCCAACTTGCCGTCACCCGGTGTGGCCAGCCGGGTCGTGCTCGTCGAGATGACCGACTCGAGTTCCCCGCATATCGGGACTAGGGGTGACGTAGTCGATCCCATTTCGGAGACCGTCTTTTGGCCGGATCTGATTTCATCACAGATTAAGCGGTGCGCGGAGTCCGCTGCGCGGACGTCGTTGATTGAAGAACTGAAATTAGCGGGTGAGGCCTGCGCGGACGTCGCCTCCTTGTCGAAGCATTGGCATCTTGACGCGATGGGAGGCAGGAACAGCGGCGGCATCGCCGAGAACGGCGCATCTGATCACCGCCGTGCACTTAAGTAGTATCACGCACTGCCGAGTCTGGCTATTTCAGATGCGCGTGCCGACTCAGTCACGTTTCGGGCACACGGACGAGCATCGTATATTACGGGGTATACCCCGTATATGGATTTCCGCGCCTTTCTGGCAGCGTAAGAGGTATCGACATATGAAAATCCTCATCGTCGGCGCTGGCATCGCCGGTCCGACCCTCGCATATTGGCTGCAACGCGCCGGCCACGAGCCCACGCTCGTCGAGCGCTCGCGCGAGCTTCGGCGCGGCGGATACCTCGTCGATTTCTGGGGGGCCGGTTTCGACGTGGCTGATCGAATGGGCATCGTGCCCGAGGTGATACGCCGTGGCTATCACCTGCGCGAGGTGCGGCAGGTCGACGACGATGGACGTTGCATCACCGCGTTCGATCCGGAGTTGTTCGTGCGCGGAACCGGCGGCCGCTACGTGAGCATCGCGCGCAGCGAGCTCGCGGCCATTATCTATGCCGCACTCGACGGTCGCGTCGAGACGATGCTTGCAGACAGCGTTCGCGCGCTCGACGACGACGGCACTCGCGTGCGCGTAACGTTCGACAGCGGCAGAATCGCCGAATTCGACTTGGTCATCGGCGCGGATGGTCTGCACTCGCAGGTGCGCCGGCTGGTGTTTGGCCCGGAGGAGCGGTTCGAGAAATACCTGGGCATCACGGTCGCGGCGTTTGAGCTCGAGAGATACCGGCCGCGCGACGAACTCGTCGCGGTGATGTACACGAAAGTTGGTTACCAGGTGACGAGGCTGTCCTTGCGCGACGACGTCACGATGTTCCTGTTCACGTTCGTGGACGACGGGAGCGTCGCGAACCAGGATGTGGGCGCACTGCAAGCGGTGCTTCGCGCGCGTCTCGGTGGCGCCGGGTGGGAGATCCCGGCGATCCTCGAGTGCATGACGGACGCGAAGACGTTCTATTGTGACCGCGTGAGCCAGATACAAATGCCGTCGTGGACGCACGGGCGCGTGGCACTGCTCGGCGATGCCGCGGCGTGTGTCTCGCTCCTCGCCGGCCAGGGCTCTGCGCTGGCAATGGTGGAGGCGTACGTGCTGGCGGCAGAGTTGGGACGGGCGCGGGAGAATCACACGCAGGCGTTCGCGCGTTACGAGGAACAGCTGATGCCCTTCTTGCGGTCGAAGCAGCAAGCGGCAGTCCGGCTGGCGCCCGCCTTCGCGCCGCGCAGCAACGCGCAACTCTTGCTGCGCAACTCCGTTCTCAGGCTCTTCAATCTTCCGTTCGTTGCGAGGCTCGCGATGGGCAATAGTCTGCGCGATGCCATCGAGCTGCCTTCCGTGCCGGCAGCAGTTTCCGAACGTGCGACTCGCTTGCGGCGTGCCTGACCGTCTCGCATACTCCGAAATCGCTCGCGCTGCCTCGTCAGCGCGACTTTCTTCAAACACAGTGAGATTCGCAATGCGAAGATTGGTTGCGGTTCCCGCACTATTTGCGCTCGCCGTCGCCGCTCGCGCGCAGGACCCTGGTACGGTACTGCCGCAATCCGACGGCAAGCACAATGGCACCGAGAAGATGCACATGCTCGCCCATGTCGTCGCGCATCCCGGCGCCTGGAAAGCGGCCGACATCGAGCTCGAGCAGGACCGCGATCGTCCCTACGTGTATTTGTGCGGCTTCGTCAACTTCGACGTCCAGATCTACGACATCCGCAACACGTCGGCACCCAAAAAGGTGTACGAGTGGACCATCGAAAACCCTGAGCTCCATCGGGGGATCGGCGCGATGGACGGCAAGTACTTCAAGATCGGGAACAAATACTACTACGCGCAGTCGTACCAGTTCATGCAGGGCAGTCCCGACGCCGACCTCGGCGCCGTGATCTTCGACGTCACCGGTCTGCCCGATCCGAGCAAGGTGAAGGTCGTCGCGCGCATCCGGTATCCGCAGTCGCCGGGTGGCTTCCACAATACCTTCGCGTACAAGCACTCCGACGGTCGCGTGCTCTATTTTGCGACGATCAACCAGTCCAAGGCGCTGGTGTACGATCTCTCGAAGGTCGTGAGCGGCGCGCCGGAGACGACGTGGCTCATCGGCGAGGTGCCGAACCCGACGCCGTACAAGCAAATCGGTGGCGGCGGCTATCATGACTTCTACGTCGGCTACGATCCAGGCACGCACCAGGACAAGTTCTACGGCGCCGGTCTCGGCGGGTATTCGGTCTGGGACGTCACCAAACCCGAGATGCCGAAGCAGCTCTTCACCATCACGAGCCTCGGCATGGACATCGCGCACACGTTCACGCCGTCGCCGGACGGACACTACGCCGTCACCGAGACCGAGTACCAGTACACGCCGCTGCGCATCTGGGACCTGAGCGCCGGACAATCTGGTAAGACGCAGAACATCGACCTCCCGATCAGCGCGTGGACGGCCGATTGGCGCGATCTTTCGCACAATCACGAGGTGCGCTGGCCCTACGTATTCGTATCTGCCTATGAGGATGGTCTACAGATCTTTGACCTCAAGGATCCGAAGCATCCGAAGACTGACGGCGCGTGGTTCACGTGCGAGTGCGAGCATGAGCATGGATTCGGTGGGACGCCCGACAACGGCTGGCAAAGTACCAACAGCGTTGAACAGGGAGCGTTCGGCGTTGACGTCCGCAACTACGATGGACTGATCGTGTTGTCCGACATGCGCAGCGGACTGTGGCTCTTCAAGATGGATGGCTTCAACGGCTGGAACGGACACGATTACGGCATGCCGAACATCTCGAGTGTGCAGGACTTTGATCACGGGCCTGAGAAGACCGTGAAGCCCGTCGTGCCGCACGACTAGTCGCCGGCCCACACATCGCGGTGAATCACTCGGCGTGGATTGGTCGCGGTCTGCTCGTGGCGTTCGTCGTCGCCGCGGGCGGCCCGTTTGACATTCCGCTCTTCAACACGCCCAAGGCGCCCGACGCGAAGGGGCAGGCGCGGCTCGTGTTCGCTCCGTCGCCGTTTGGCATCGCGGTGACGGCGGACGGACGTGCGTCCTACGACATTCAGATCGAGGCGTCGGCGTTGCCTGCCCCATCGTCCCTCGGCGCATACTCGGCGTATGTCGCGTGGGCGGTGACGACGGATCTCAAAACGTGGAATCAATTGGGCACCGTCACCAACGGCCACAATGTGGTCGGACACGCGGAGCTCAACAAGTTTCTCCTCGTCATCACCGCCGAATCGAGCGCGACACCGAAGGTGCACGTGGGGCCGACGGTGCTGCACGGCACGTCGCCGAGCGGGTGGCTGCAGTCATTCTTGTCGCATCCGCTCTTTCGCGGAATACCGCCGTGATGTCGCGAACTTTGTGTATCGCCCTGTGTGTGCTCGCGACGGCGCGTGGCGCGCCGGCTCAGGTGAAGCCCATTCCCAAGAAGCCAGGCACGCCCGCCATGCCGGGCATGGGCGCCATGCCAGGTATGCAGGCCGATTCGTCGAAGACGAAGCGACCGCCGTCCGCGCGCCCCGGGGCGACCCGCGACACGATGACGATGGACATGCCAATGCCCGTGCCAATGCCAAAGGGCATGCCGATGATTCCGGGATTGGTCGGACTCCTGCCGCCCGTCGCCCCGTTTCTTCCGGGCGCCGGTATGGACCTCGCGCGTCTGCCGGCCGCGAAGCCGTCACAGGTTGCGCGGCTGGCGGACGGCGACACGCTCGATCTCACCGCTGTGCTCGTGCGCCGCACGATCAAGGGGCACTCGTTCGCGATGTACGGATTCAACGGGCAGGTGCCGGGCCCGCTCATCCGTGTGCCGCAGAGCGCGACAATCACCGTGCGCTTTCACAATCGCATCGATTTGCCAAGCACCGTGCACTGGCATGGCGTCCGCCTCGACAACCGCTTCGACGGAGTGCCCGGGCTCACGCAGGATTCAGTGATGCCGGGGCAGAGCTACACGTACACGGTGCACTTTCCGGACGCCGGCATCTATTGGTATCACCCGCACGTCCGTGAGGATATCGAGCAGGCGATGGGCCTGTTCGGCAACATGCGTGTCGACTCGCCGGAGCGCGACTACTACTCGCCGGTGAATCGCGAGGAGACGCTGCTGCTCGACGACATTCTCGTGAACGGCGACACGCTCATTCCGTTCGGCAAAGAAGCGCCCAACTACGCGCTCATGGGCCGTGTCGGCAACGTGCTGCTCGTGAACGGCGAGCCGCGTTACGCGCTTCGTGTGAAGAAGGGCGAGGTCGTACGCTACTTCATCACGAACGTCTCGAGCTCGCGTACGTTCAACGTGTCGTTCGGTGGAGCACCGATCAAGGTCGTGGCGTCCGATGTGAGCCGCTTCGAGCGCGAGGAACGTGTCTCGAGCGTGGTGATCGCCCCGGCGGAGCGTTACGTGGTCGAAGTGCGCTTCGACCGCGCTGGGCGCTTCACGGTCGTCAACGCGATTCAAGCGATCAACCATTACGCCGGTGAGTTCTTGCCGGACGTCGACACCCTCGGCATCGTCACCGTCGACGCCAATCGTGCGACGCCCGACTTCGCCACACCGTTCTCGACGTTGCGAGCCAACGCGGACGTCTCGCGCGACATCGAGCGATTTCGCCCGTTCTTCGACCGGGCGCCGGACAAGACGTTGACGTTGACCGTCGCGACCAACGCGCTGCCGCTCGCGACGGTGCAGTTCATGAATGTCGATACTGCCTACTTCGCGCCCGTCGAGTGGGTGGACGGCATGCCGGACATGAACTGGCTGTCGACCAGCAAGCAGGTTCGTTGGATTCTCCGTGATGACTCGACGGGCAAGGAGAACATGGACATCGACTGGACCGTGGCGCGTGGCTCAGTCGTGAAACTTCGTCTTTTCAACGATCCGAAATCATTTCACCCGATGCAGCATCCCATCCATCTGCACGGACAGCGGATGCTGGTCGTCACGCGCGATGGCGTGCCCACGAAGAACCTGGTCTGGAAGGACACGGCCATCATCCCTGTTGGCTCGACGGTGGACCTCATCATCGATGCGTCGAATCCTGGTTCGTGGATGCTGCACTGTCACATTGCCGAACACCTCGGCTCTGGAATGATGACCGTACTGCACGTCCGATGACCGACGGCGCACTCGACCGGCCGCCGTGCGATGCGGCTTCATTGTGCCAGTCGAGTCTGCAGTACCTGCAACACTTCGTCAGGCGCCGCTCTGTCGCAACGCGCCGGCTTGGCATTCCACAATACGGTCGCGCGGCCGACCAATGCCTCAGCGTCGCCTTCGGAAGTCCCCGTGCTCGGAGATCGCCGTAGCAACGCCACAATCGAGTCCAGAAGTGGAGAGGGGGCTTCACAGGGACTGATCATGGCGAGCGTTCTCGCGAGTAGCCCACGGCTTCGCGCGAAACGCTGTGCCGCGGTAATGCCTCGCGCAGTTGGATCGAGTGACAGTGCTGTATCGGCAATCGCGAGTCGGCGCTCGAGTTGTGCGCTGCCGGGATTCAAACGCAGCGCCTCCGCCAGATCGGCGCGAGCAGTTTTGAGATTCCCCATAGCAAGCGCTGCATCGCCCATCCCGGCATACGCGTCGGCGTCGGTCGGGTCTCGTCGGACCAGATCGCGAAACATGTTCGCCGCGCGTCCGGGCGAGCCGGCAAGGTTGAAGAGATGCCCGAGTCGTCGGCGCAGCGCGACGCTATCGGCCGGCGTCTCCTCGAAGGGAAGAAGCTCAGCCAATAGTTCTCCACCAGCACCGTGCCCAGCCAAGAGTTCTATCAGCTCGAACCGCGCTTGACGTCGTTGGATGGTCGAATCGGCTCCCCAGCGCCCAAAAATCGCGCGATGATAGTACGCCTTCGCTTCCTGTAGACGGTTCTGATGCTCGAGCACATGCGCCATGGTGAGGTTCACGGCGCCGTCGTTTCCCGCGCGATCGAGAAGCGCTTTGATCGTTGCTTCCGCCTCGCTCGTGCGACCGTCGTCCAGTTGGGCCTCGCCGAGAGCGAGAGCATAGTTGACATTCGAACGGTTGATGGCGACCGCTGCACCAAATCGCTCGGCGGCGTCGTTGGCTCGTCCTTGCTGAAGCAGTCGAATCCCAGCGCTGTATTCCGATGCCGCGTGCCTCGCGGACTCGCGACTGTCGACTCGAGCTAGAAAGAGATCGAGGGACAGCATGACACCGATCAGGACGATCGTCCCGAGAATCGTCCCCATGAACATCGACGCGCTGGCGAGGCGGTCGCCGAGCGAAGCGGCCGATGGGCTAGTCATGGTCCTGGCTGTCCTCAGACGAATCGTCCTGATGCGCGACGCCGTATGCATCGAGTACATCATGCAACGTGACGACGCCGACCAGTGTTCGTGCGTTGGCCCGACTCACCACCGGAAGCACGGAGTGGCCGGTCGCTCCCATTCGCGCCAGCGCTAAGCCCAGGGGGTGATCTGAATGGACGTGCGGGACGGAGTCGCCTTTCGCCCGGTGGTCGCCGTCATCGAGCAAGTCGCGAACGGTGGCGGTCGCTCGGCCTTGCGCTATCGCGTTGGTGACATCGGCCAAGCGAATCATCCCGGCGAACCCCTCCTCGTCTTCGGCCGGCCACGACCGAAACGAGCCCCCCATCATGCGGCGGTGCGCTTCGGCAACAGGCACGTCGAGGCGGAGCGGGACCGGGGATGGTTGAAGTGCGGTCTGCACCTGGAGTTTTGTGGCGACCTGTCTGGGCGCGCCGTGTGGCAGGTGAAGACCGTCTTGCCGAGCGAGTGCCGCGTAGATGGGCTCGCGCTGGAGATGCTGCGAGATGTAGAACGCGATCAAGTTCGAGATCATCAGCGGAACGATGATGCTGTAGTTCCGCGTCACCTCGAAGATCATGATCACAGATGTCAGTGGCGTGCGGATGATTCCGGCGAACGCCGTGCCCATGCCGACGAGCGCATAGGCACCTGGTCCGGCTGTAGTCTCAGGAAAAATGGCGTGTGCAACGTGCCCAACCGCGCCGCCAATCATTGCGCCGATGAACATACTTGGGCCAAAGATTCCGCCCGCATTTCCTGAGGCGTAGCAGACACTTGTTGCGATGATTTTCAGAATGGCGAGGGACACGAGCACTCGCAGCGCGAGGTCGCTACTCAGCGCGCGGTCGACCTGGTCGTATCCAACTCCAAGAACTGCCGGAACCCAGAACCCAAAAACACCGACGCACAGGCCGCCGACGACTGGTTGAATCCAGATCGTTGACCGGGGCAACCGCCGAAACGCCGTACGCAGCCACAGCAAGAGACGAACAAAAGCCACTGCCCCCAGGCCACCGACGATGCCGAGCGCGCTGTAGATCAGCAGTTCGGACGGTGCGACGAGATGATACGCGGCAACGTGAAACAAGGGCTCGTCGCCGAGCACCAAGTGCAAGACCATCCATGATGTCGTCGAGCTGAGGACCACAGATCCAAGGATCGGCGCGTGGAGATCTCCCATGATCTCTTCGAGAGAGAACAGGACGGCCGCAATTGGCGTGTTGAACGCGGCCGCGAGCGCCGCCGAAGCGCCGACCGGCACGAGCCAACGAACCTGTGCGGCGCTCAAACCGAGTCGGCGCGCGATGACCGACGCGATGCCGGATCCGATGTGAACCGACGGCCCTTCACGGCCAAGCGCGATGCCGCTCGCCAGAGACATCGAGCAACAGACGAATTTTCCGAGGATGGTCCTGAACGAGATCGTTCCCTCGTTGATGAAAATCGCGGCTCGTGTCTGCGGGATCCCGCTTCCGCGCGCATCGGGAAAGAACCGAAAGAGAAGCCCTCCCGTGACCAGTGCTCCGAGGACCGGCACGACGATGCGTCGCCAGGCCGCGCCCGACGAGGGATACATGTGCGCCGCCAGTCGACCCGTCAGCAGAATGAACGCGACGACGACGAGGCCGACGAGCGCGCCGATGAGCAAACTCAGAATGAGCGCGAGGCGGTCCTCTCGACGCCGCACGTTCTCCAGCAGGTCGGCCGCGTGCGTGTACCACGCCGGGCGGGCCACGTTCTTCGATTGAACAGTTGAATCCATCATCTGAAACGGCGTGGGCGAAGCGACGAGCACTGGATTACCGATGCCCCTCGGCTGGCCCAGACCGCGCCCTGGCCTTTGGAGCGCGGCCGCCCCTCGAGGTTGCAATTGCGGGGGGTGCCCCGTTTATTCCAAAGATACAATGGGCCAGCGATCACGGTACATCGCAGTGCACGGGTTCATACCGTGGGGTCTGCTCGCGGGAGTGATCGCGGCAGTGGTCGTCGTGCACAGTGCTTGGCGAGACCGTGCCGTCGGGGCCGGCGTGTCTACGGCAGCGCTCGCGCTGCTCGCTGTCGTGTGCTTCGCGACATGGGCCGTGACGATTGGGTGGCTCGTCGGGGCATTTCTGTGGGAAACCCGGGAATCGCGCGGACGCGTATCTCTCGACCGACGTCGCCGGCGGCGCGGCGGCTGATCCGCTGCTCGTGGTTTCCCTCACGTCGTTCGACTCGACGATCGAACGGCAACAGGCGCTATGTCCAGGGACTCCGAGGTCGTCGAGGTGCCGCGGAGCGCCGCGCGGACCGCCGCCCTCGGCGCCGCACCCACGACGCGAGCAATACACCCGCTGCGAGCACTGCGAGGCCGACGTCGAGCGCGCCGGCCACAGTGTCCGGAGAGGGTTCGCGGTCGGGACGGGCCACGAAATAGACCGAGGTGCGGTGGGCCATGGTGATTTGCCGAGTGTCAACCGTCGGCGCGACCCGCGTCTCGGTCGCCGAACACGGGAACGGATATACGGGGGATACCCCATAACATACGTTGCTCGTCCCGGAACGGCTACCACCGGTGGCCGCACGCACCGTCCGCGGCTAGACTGCGGAACTGTTCCGCTACTCCGAGCGTCTTCAAACCATGCGAACTCGTAGCTCGTCGGCGTCTCGTCGTTCGCCGGTTGACAGAGACTCAACGCTGTCGGCGGTGGTTTCTATCCGTCGCATCGTGCAGGCGCTGCGCGTTGCGTCGCAGCGGACGCAAGCCCAAGCCGGGATTAGCGCGGCTCAGCTATTCGTCCTGCAGCAACTCGGCGCCGATGACGGGCTGTCGCTCAATGAGCTCGCGGCGCGGACGTTCACGGATCGAAGTTCTGTCGCCGCCGTCGTCGACCGTCTCGGTGCGCGCGGCTTCATCGAGCGGAGCGTGGATCCATTGGATCGACGGCGCGCGGCGATCCACCTCACGCCCAGTGGCCGACGAGTGCTAGAACGGGCACCGGATGCGCCGACGACGATGTTGGTCGCGGCGTTGGATAAGCTCGAGGCGCGCCAGCGAGCTACATTGGCGGATTCTCTGCGGCAACTTACTGCGGCGCTCGGCATTGCCGATTCCACTGCCCCCATGTTGTTCGCTGATGCGGCAGGCCAAGTGGAGTCGCGCAGTGCGCCTCGTCAGCGCTCGCGCGGTGATCGCTGAATCGGCGTCCCGGTCTGGCGCGCTCTGTGGAACTTCAAAGGGGCGGTACTCTGCTCGTTCACGTTCACCGCCGAAATTCGAGCGCCGCAACCGCCGTGTCGCGACCCCAGTGAGTGTCGCCGAGCATCGCGACGATCGAGCGATTTAGAGATTCCAGGTACCCACCACGTGCTGCAGGAACCAGAGACTCAGCACAGCTCCCGAGAACAAGGCGACGACGAGCGCGATGCCCTGCACGGCTCGCCAGAGTGCGCTTCTCGATGACGTAAGCTCGCGATCGCCGATTCCCCACAAGCCGAATGCGCCAACGAGGAACGGAGCCGCGATCGTCGGCCACCATCGCAGCGCCCAGTGTGGTCGCGTCAATGAAACGATGACCGACAGCACGACTGCGAGCGGAAATACCGCCGCGCACACGACGAGCTGCGTGTCGGTGGCACGGCGCGCCAATCGCTGCCAGTACGCGCTGAGCGATTGATCGCTGTCGACTCCGGTCGGGTCCATTCTGCCGGAACATACGGCGCGGTTCGTTGATCGTCGACTACCCGCGGTGGCGATCAGGCGCGGATGTGTGTCACGGCGACCGTCGGGCGTAATGAATGTCGCTGGTGTCGTTGCGGCTGCTCAATCGAACGAACTCCACGCGAAGCGCAACCGTCGCGACGGTGAACGATTTCCTCGATCCAACTGTCTATGAGAATATAGTAATGACCGGGAGGTCTGTATGCGCACGCGGCGTCACCGGCAACTTGGTGTCGTGACCATCGCGCTGTTCGTGATGACGATCGAGGGATGTGCGTCGGCCTCGATGCGTCAGGAAACGGCGGGCTTCAAACTCGACGCGGCCGGAACGAGGTCCGAAGGCGCACTCACGTCGAAAGTCGGCGGCGCGCGATTGACGAGCGCACAGCTCGCGTCGACGAATGCGTGGTGGACCGCGGATGCCGTGAACAGGCTTCGTCCTGATTTCTTGCGCGGCACGGCGCGAAGTCCGCGGCTCAGTGGGCAGACAGAAATTGCGCTGTATCTCAATGGCACGCGCGCGGGCGACGCGTCGATGCTGAACACGATTCCGCTGCGCGAGGTCCGCGAGATCGTCTTCCTTCGTCCGATGGAGGCACGAATCCAACTTGGCTCGAGCTGCCCGTGTGCAGACGGCGCCATTCTGGTGACCACGCGCGCGACGCCCGAAGAGTGAACGGCTGAGCCTCGCTCGAGCCGGGCAGAAGCCAAAGCGCCGTCGTGGCGGATGCCACCGCATACCCTTCCCATCGGTAAGTCCGGCGGGGAGGGTATCGCGCATGGCCGCCAAAGGAAGCGCTTCGCAGGGGGACATTGCCGAGAGCGATGGCCGTGGCTACGCCCCAATTTGACCAGCGGCCGGCCGGGGACTGACGTATTGCTTGCAGAGCGCAGCGTCATCATTGTCAACCGTTTTTTCGAGCCGTATGATCTTCAGTTCATCGTCCCCCCACTCGAGGCGTACAATGCCGCGCGTCCTCTCCAGTCTTGCACTTCTCATCGTTGGCGCTGGTGTGCTCGCGGCGCAGCAGCCGCAAGGCGCAGCCGCGAAACCGACGCTCACCCACGCCGACTATGCCAAGTGGGAGACACTCGGCTCCGGGGCGCTGTCGCCGGACGGCAAATGGGTCGCCTACGATTTCCGCCGAGGCAACTCGACCACGGAGCTGCGCTATCGCGGGATCGATGGGACGAACGAGATCAGTGTGCCCTCCGGCACGACGCCGCAGTTCACGAGCAACTCGCGTTGGCTCGTGTACACGCTCGTGCCGGATACCGCGGGTGGTGGTCGCGGAGGTCGTGGCGGTGCGGCCGGCGGTCGCGGTGGCCGGGGTGGCAACGCCGGCGCGGCGGGCGCCGCGACACCGAATCGAAACAAGGTCGTCGCGGTCGATCTTCGAAACGGACGCTCGTCCACGTTCGACGACATTCAATCGTATTCGCTGAGCAGCGACGGAACGCACATCGCGCTTCGCCGGTACGGCACGGCTGGCCGCCGCGCAGCTGACATCATCGTTCGCGATCTCGATGCCGGCACTGATCTCACGTTCGGCAACGTGTCCGAGTTCAGCTGGAATGATTCCGGGTCGCTGCTCGCGATGATCATCGATGTCGAGGGACACACCGGCAACGGCGTGCAGCTCCTGAACGCGCAGACGGGCGCGATTCGCTCGCTCGACGCGGGCGACATGCATTACGCCGGATTGGTCTGGCACGGCTCGGCCGACAATCTCGTCGCGCTTCGCAGCCGCGTGGACAGCGCCTTTGCCGACACGAGCTACGCGATCATCGCGTGGCGCGATCTGTCGAAGACGCCGAGCAAGCTTGCGTACGATTTCGGCAACGATGCGACTTTCCCGAAGGGACTCCGTGTCGCCAGCTATCGCACGCCACAATGGTCGGAAGACGGCAACACGATCTTCATCGGTCTCGCGCCGCGCGAACCCAAAGTGACGCCGGAACGCAGAGCTCCTGGCGAGCTTCCGCCTGCGCGCGTCCAGGTATGGCACGCGAAGGATTTGCGCGAGTTCCACCAACAGGAAGTGCAGTCCGCGCAGGATCGCTCGCGCACGACGCCCGCTGCCTGGCGGATCGGCGCGAACACGATCGCGCGTCTTTCAGAAGATCCTTATGAAGCCGTGCAGTTGGGCGAGAACGGCGCGACGGCGCTCGCGCTCGATGAGAATCCGTACGTCCGCGAGGTGATGTCGGGCCGTCAGTATCGCGACGTCTATCGCATCGATGTCGCCACCGGCAAGCGCGACAAGATTCTGACGAAGTCCGCGTTTGGAGCGACGCTGAGCCCGAGCGGGAAGTACGCCGCGTACGAGCAGGACGGCCAATGGTGGGTGCTCGACAACGCGACCGGAGCGCGCACGAATCTCACGGGAAAGATCAAGAGCACGTTCGTCAACATGGAAGACGATCACCCGGTGGCCGAGCGACGCGCGTACGGCATGGCTGGCTTCACCACGGGTGAGAAGTCCGCGATCGTCTACGATCGATTCGACCTGTGGCAGGTGAACGTCGACGGATCGAATCCGGTTCGCCTGACGAAGGGCAAGGAAGATTCGACGGTGTATCGTTGTGTCGGCGGTGGTGGCGGGGGCGGTCGCGGTGGACGCGGCGGTCGCGGTGGCGGCGGTGCGGCGACGGCGCCGTGCTCGGTGTCCGGTGAGGGCCGCTCGATCGACGCGAGCAAGCCGCTCATGTTGTCCGCGACGGGCGAATACAACAAGAAGAGCGGCTATGCGTCGCTCACGATCGGCCAGCCTGCGCAGCGCCTCGTGTGGCTCGACAAGCAGGTGAGCGGACTTCGCAAGGCGGAGAACGCCGACGTCTATCTGATGGAAGAGCAGACGTACGAAGACTCGCCGAACTATTTCGTCGCGACGTCATCGCTGGGCGACGGAAAGCAGGTGTCGCACACGAATGCTTTCCAGAATCAGTATGCGTGGGGCAAGCAGGTCTTGATGCCGTACTCGAACAAGCGCGGCGACAAGCTTCAGATGATGCTCACGTACCCGGCGGACTATCAGCCGGGCAAGAAGTATCCGATGGTCGTCTACTACTATGAGAAGCTCTCGCAGGGCTTTCATCAGTACGTGGTGCCGAGCGAGCGGTCGACGTATAACACGTCGGTGTTCAGCCAGAACGGGTATTTCGTCCTGCGACCCGACATCGTGTTCCAGGCGAGGAATCCCGGGTACTCGGGACTCGACTGTGTGACGTCGGCTGTGGCTGCGGCAATCTCGAAAGTCGCGGACATCGATCCCAAGCGCGTGGGCAACATGGGCCACTCGTGGGGTGGATATCAGTCGGCGTTCTATGCTGTGCACGGTCATGGCGTGTTCGCCGCGACCATCGCCGGTGCGCCGCTCACCGATCTGATCAGCTTCTATGGATACACGTCGGGCAACTCGGGTCTTCCGGAGACGGGACATTTCGAGACCGGCCAGGAGCGGATGCAGGTGTCGCTGTGGGAGGATCCGCAGGCGTACATCCGCAACTCGACGGTGTTTGCCATGGATTCACTCCAGACGCCTCTGTTGCTCGAAGAAGGCGACATCGACGGCAACGTGAATCCGTTCCAGAGCCAGGAGGTCTACAACTTCGGCCGCCGGCTCGGAAAGAACGTTGTCTATCTCGTCTACGAGCAGGAGAACCACGGCGTGGCACGCCCGGAGAGCCAAGCCGACTACGCGCGCAGACAGCTCGAGTGGTTCGGCCACTATCTCAAAGGCGAGCCCGCGTCCAGCTGGATCACCGACGGCGAGACCTACCAGACTCGTCAGAAAATTCTGAAGGATGGCGCGGGTGGTGGTGTGGCGGTGCAGGCTGGATCGCCTGGCCGCCCATAGAATTCTCGTTCGAGCTTGAACCACGCCCCGGTGATTTTCACCGGGGCGTTCGTTTTTCTTCACACCGAACCGCTGATCACGATGATCACCGGTGACGACATGCGTTGTTGATGTGACGACAGGGCTCCTTGACGTGATTGACGTCGGCGGGTAGCGTCTCGCCCACGTCGCACCGCAGCTCTGACCGGCCTCCCACCCAGCGCCGTCGTTCTGAGTGTCGAGTCCCACCGGCCAGCGTTCTTCCTACCATTGCCCAGGAGGAGTCGAACGATGTATCGAGCCCGGTGGAGAAGGATCGTGGTACCCGGACTAGCTGTCGTCATGGCCCTGTTCGCCGGACGCTCCGCGGTTGCCCAAGGCACCATCACTGGCCGAGTGACCAATGAGGCCAACCAACCGCTCGTGGATGCGCGAGTCATCGTCGTCGGTGGGAACGCGGGAGCTGCGACCTCGGAGGACGGCAAATATACGTTGCGGAACATCCGCGCTGGGTCGGTCGAGCTGCAGGTGTTCCACGTCGGCCAACAGACGATGAAGCGTACGGTCACGGTGACGAGCGAAGGCACCGTGACTGCCGACTTCCAAATGAAACAGGCGATCGTGCAGCTCGCGGAGATCGTGACGACCGCCACCGGTGAGCAGCGAAAGGTGGAATTGGGGAACGCGATCTCGACGCTCGGCGACGTGGGCGCCCACGTCGAGCAGAGTTCGACGGTTTCGGTGGGCGAGCTCCTCACCGCCAAAGCGCCTGGTGTTCAGGTGCTCGGAAGTCCAGTGACGGGCGGTGCGCCGACGATTCGCGTTCGCGGCATCTCATCGATCTCGCTCTCGAACGCGCCGATCTGGATCGTCGACGGCGTTCGGTACAACACGAACAACACGAGCTCCGCGGGCGCCAACGCGCTGACGCTGCTCAACAATCTGTCGCCGGAAGAAATCGAAGACATGGAGATCGTGAAGGGCCCGTCGGCGGCGACGCTGTACGGAACGGCGGCGGCGAACGGCGTGATTGTGGTCACGACCAAGAAGGGCCGCGCCGGTTCCACCAAGTGGAACTTCACGGCGGAGAATCGCACGATCGACGATCGCAACGCATACCAGGCGCAGTATGCGAACTTCGGCCACAAGTTCGGCTCCACGGCGTCGATCCGCTGCCAGTTGTACGTGATGCAGACGCCCGCGTTCTCGCAGGCGCAGGGCGCGACGTGCGTTTCCGACAGCCTGACGAGCTACAACAATCTGGAAGATCCGTCATCGACGTTCATTCACCTCGGCAAGGGCTCGCTGTATGGCGCGAGCGTCAGCGGCGGCAACGAAGCGGTACGGTTCTACGTCAACTCCGACCTGGACGACGAGTACGGCCCAATTCAGATGCCGCAGCAGTATGTGAATTTTTACAACGATTCGCTGCACGTCCCCGTGACGGATCAGATGTTCCATCCGCGCCAGAACCACCGGTTCAACACGCGGGCAAACCTCAATGCCGTGTTGAGCCCCAAGTTCGACCTCAACGTCAACGCTGCGTTCGGGAAGGCAGATGGCAACATCGAGGTCGACAACAGCGCGATCATCGGCCTGTTGTACGTGCAGCAATCCGGATTCGGTTGGAAAGGCTGCCCGGCGGGCACCGAGAAGACTGGTTGCGGAATGACGGGCTCGGACGGCAAGGCTTTCTATGATCCCACGGGCTTCCCGCTCTACGACGCGAACTCGTTCGCGCCCGGCTCGATCATGCAGTACGTCACGACGAATGACCTGCAGCGCTTCACCGGCAGCGTCAACGCCAATTGGCGTCCGCTCACGTGGATGGTGAACGACGCAACGGTCGGCGTCGATCTCGCGAACAACGACGCGTTCCACGTGTGTCGCCTGAACGAGTGCCCGAACTCGGGTGGCACGGCGCGCGTCGGCAACGTTTCCGACAGCAAGCGCAACGCGCGCAACTTCTCGGCGAAGTTCAATAGCACCGGCAGCTGGTCGCCGCGGTTGTGGGCGAACTTCAAGACGTCCGTCGGTGCCGACTACACGAACGTCGAGGGCGACAGTCTCTCCGCGAGCAGCCGTGGGTTGCCGCCGGGTGCCTCTTCGCTCGGCTCGGGGTCGACCGCCACGGGTTGGTCCGCGACGACGTTCAGCGCGGTGAAGACGCTTGGCTACTACGTGCAGGAGCAGCTGACGTTGCGCGAGCGTCTCTTCCTCACGGCGGCCGTTCGCCAGGACCAGAACAGCGCGTTCGGCACGAAGTTCCAGAATGTGAAATATCCGAAGTTGAGCGCGTCGTGGCTCCTCTCCGACGAGTCGTTCTTCCCGCGGCGCGATTGGATCAACTCGGTGCGCCTCCGCACGGCGTTCGGCGCCAGCGGTGTGCAGCCAGGATCCACACAGGCGCTCGCCACGTTCTCGCCGGTCACCTCCGGCATCACGACCAAAGACGCGAACACCGGGACGCCCACGCCGGGTCTCCTTGCGTCCAACCCGGGCAACCCGTTCCTCAAGCCGGAACGCTCGCAGGAGCTCGAGACCGGATTCGAGACGAACCTGTTCAACAACCGATTGCACATCGATTTCACGCATTACAACAAGACGACGCACGATGCGTTGATCAGCGTGCCGATTCCGGCGTCCGTCGGCGCGTCGACGACCTCGTTGTTGCAGAACGTCGGTTCCACGAACAACTGGGGCAACGAGCTTCAGCTGAACCTTGGGTTGATCGATCGACGCTCGTTCTCGTGGGACGTGACCATCAACGGCTCGCACAACGACAACAAGTGGCTCGACCTCGGCATCGATCCCGGTACGGGGAAGTCGCGCGTGATCGGCGCCGGAACGACCACCGAGCAGCATGTTGGCGATCCGCTGTTCGCGCAATGGTACCGGAACTTCACCTACAGCGACGCCAACCACGACGGCATCATCCAGCTGTCCGAAGTCAAGGTCGACAGCCTGCTGACGAATCATGGCGTCGGATTCGCGAAGGATCTCGTCTCGATTCAGAACGGGTTCGATCTGTTCAGCCGCCGTCTTCGCATCACGGCCATGTTCGACTACCGCGCGGGCGGCAATGGACTCGACGGCAATTACTTCCAGTGCTCCTCGAGCCCCAAGGCATGTCAGGAGACGCAGGATCCGTCGTCGCCGCTCTGGATGCAGGCTCGCGCCGTGGCGCAGACGTACGGCACGACGTACAACGGAACGAATTACAAGACGGCGCTCGGCTACTTCGTGAGCAACCAGTTCTGGAAGTTCCGCGAATTCGCGGCCATCTATCAGTTACCGGCCCGCCTGAACAACCTGTTGCGTGCCTCGAACGGCTCAACGGTGGTGTTCAGCGCGCGCAACCTGCGGACCTGGTCGAGCTTCACCGGGGTCGATCCGGAAGAGAACTACGGCGTGAACGGCTCCGAGGTCGCGAACGACTTCAATACGAGCCCGGCGCCGACGTACTTCACGTTCCGTCTCAATCTGAAATACTAACCTCAACTGGAAACGATCTGACATGATGCCCATGACGAATCGCGCCCGGTTGATCGTCGCCGGATGCCTTGCCGCGACGGCGTTCATTGCCGCCTGCGACCACGTGAAGGACCAGTTGCTTCAGCCGCAGAACCCCGGCATCGTCGACCCCTCGGCCGTGACCGGTGCGACACTCGCCGGTGCGTTGGCCCTGCGGGTCGGCGCCCTGGGTCGCTACACGCAATTAGAGAATGGTGAAGTCATTTGGGAGTACGCGGGAGTGCTGGCCGACGAATTCAGCAACGCGGACTTCAATACCGATCGCATCAACGTGGATCAGCGCCAGACCGATCCGCTGGTGCAGTGGGGCTACAGCGGCGTCACGCAGTCGCGCGGATTCGTACGCGACGCAATCAAGGCGCTCAAGCAGTATGCGCCCGACTCGACGGCGCTCATCTCCGAGCTCTACACCGAGCTCGCGTTCTTCGAGATGACCCTCGCCGACAACTTCTGCAACGGTATTCCACTGGGCCACACGTCCGATGGCGTGCAGACGAATGGCGAGCCGCTGACGACGAAGCAAGTGTACGACAGCGCGTCGGCGCACCTCGATACCGCAATCGCGTTAGTGAAGGGCAATGATGCTGGAAGCATCTATGTCCTCCGTGCCGCGCAGGTGCTCAAGGCGCGCGTGCTCGTCGACGAGGGTCAGTTCGCCCAGGCGGCGACCGTCGTCGCGAGCGTGCCGACGACGTACATCTACGATCTCACGCTCTCGAGCTCGACCAGCTCGAACGGCCACTGGACGCTGAACAACTCCGTGGCACGCGTGAGCGTCGGGGACAGCTTCTATGTGCAGGGCGGCCAGTCGATCACGATCAAGAATGCGTTGCCGTTCGCATCGTCCAACGATCCGCGCGTGCCGGTGGCGCTTGGATCGGCGCTGACGCCAAAGGTCGCGGCGGAAGATGGTATTACGACGCCTCTATGGCTCGGCCAGCTGTGGAAGAATCAGTACGATCCGATGACGCTGATCTCCGGCGTCGACGCTCGTCTGTACGAGGCCGAGGCGAAGTTGCAGGCGAACGACATTCCGGGAATGATGACGATTCTCAATGCGCTCCGCGCGTCGAGCCCGACGATCGCGGCAATCAAAATCCCGGCCATGCCGGCGATCGCAACCGCGCCTGCGACGAAGGATGCGGCAATCGATTTACTGTTCCGTGAAAAAGCGTTCTGGACCTTCGGTCGCGGACAGCGTCTGCCGGATCTTCGCCGTCTCGTGCGCCAGTACAATCGCACGGACGCCCAGGTCTTCCCGACCGGGACGTATTTCAAGGGCGGGAACTACGGCACGGACGAGAACTTCCCGGTGCCGAGCTCTGAGCAAACGAACCCACTGTTCAAGGGGTGTCTCGACCGAAAGGCGTAAGCGCCAGACAGTGATGACGACCGATGCGGCCCGCGACGACATGTCGCGGGCCGCAGTCGTTTTTTAACGCGCGCTCATCCATTCGAACGAGCTACTCGACGAAGGCGAGTTACACGCCTCACGGCACAAGGCTCTGATCGTCCGCACCGCGAGGGAATGCAGCTTGCGGCAGTCGCGCGCTCCAAAAAAGCCCCTCGAAGGACAGCATGAACATCGCCGTGATTGGAACAGGATACGTCGGACTCGTTCTCGGTGCGTGCCTCGCCGAGACGGGTCACGACGTGTGCTGTGCCGATCTCGATCGCGACAAGATCGCGATGCTCGAGGGTGGTGCGCTCCCGATCTACGAGCCAGGATTGGAAGAGATCGTCCATCGCAACGCGGGGCTCGGCCGCTTGCGATTCACGACCGATCTGGGTCGCGCGATCGCGGCTTCGTCCGTGGTCTTCATCGCTGTCGGAACGCCGGCCGGCGCCGATGGCGCAGCGGACCTATCGTACGTACTAGCGGCGGCGGAGACGATTGGCCGTTCTCTCGAGCGCGAAACAGTCGTCGCGATCAAGTCGACGGTTCCAGTCGGAACATCGGGGCTGGTCGCGAGCGCAATCGAGAAGCACGCGCGGTATCCGTTCCACATGTGCAGCAATCCCGAGTTCCTCAAGGAAGGCGCGGCGATCGAGGACTTCATGCGACCGGACCGCGTGGTGCTTGGGCTCGAGACCGATTACGCGCGAACGGTGATGTACGAGCTCTACGCGCCGTTCGTGCGAACTGGAAGGCCGGTGCTGTTCATGGATGTCGCGTCGGCTGAGATCGCAAAATACGCGTCGAATGCGATGCTCGCGACGCGGATCACGTTGATGAACGAGATCGCCGGGCTATGTGAGTGCGTCGGCGCGAACGTCGACTATGTCCGCCGGGCAGTCGGAGCCGACGCCCGCATCGGACCGGCGTTCTTGTTTCCGGGGCCTGGCTACGGTGGATCGTGCTTCCCGAAGGACGTGCAAGCGGTCGTGAGCACCGGCAGCCGGCTGGGCGCACGGATGTGTGTGCTGTCCGCGGTGCACGACGCGAACGAACGACAGAAGCGCGTGCTCTTCGGCAAGGTCGCCGCCGCGCTCGACGGCGAATTGAGCGGTCGGCGCATTGCGGTGTGGGGCCTCGCGTTCAAGCCGCAGACCGACGACGTTCGCGAATCGCCCGCGCTGTCGCTCATCCACGATCTCATCGGCGCCGGCGCATCCGTCATTGCGCATGATCCCGTCGCCATGACCGCGGCGCGGCAACACTTCAACGGCCAAGCTACGAGCGGCCAGATCGCCTTCGCGGCGACGAGCTACGACGCGACTGCCGGCGCGGACGCGCTCGTCATCGCGACGGATTGGAACGAGTACCGCAACCCCAACTTCGCGCGGGTGCGCGCGGGCCTGGCGCAACCGGTGATCGTGGACGGCCGCAACCTCTACGATCCGAAGCACATGTCGACGCTTGGCTTTCGGTACTACTCCATCGGCCGAGCGACGACGGGCGCGGCGCCGTTGCGAGCAGTGCAGGCGTGAGCGCAATCAATCACATGTGTGGCAATCATAGTTGTCTAAAATATCAATCACCTTGCGCGTGACTGACTGATCGATGGCGCAACGTTTGCACGCGTCGCGACCCGCCAAAAAAGGAGCGGGACGCGATGCAGGGGCGAGTTCTCATCACGGGCGGCGCCGGATTTATCGGCTCGCACGTGGCGGATGAATTGTTGCGCTGTGGGTACGCAGTGCGCGTACTCGACAGCTTGAATCCGCAGGTCCACGGACCATCGGCAACACGGCCGGCGTATTTGGCGGACGACGTCGAGCTCGTCGTCGGTGACGTACGGAACGCTGACATCGTGCAACGTGCGTTGCGCGGAGTTGACGCCGTGATTCACCTGGCGGCCGTGGTCGGCGTTGGCCAGAGCATGTATCAGCTCCAACAGTACGTCGACGTCAACGCACACGGAACCGCCGTGCTGCTCGAGGCCATCATCGAGCGGCCCGTCAACAAGCTCGTCGTCGCGTCGAGCATGAGCATCTACGGCGAGGGCTGCTACCGCGACGTCGCGGGGCGCGCCGTCGACGCGGTGGACCGCTCGCGCGAGCAGCTGGCTCGCGGCGATTGGGAGGTGCGCGGCCCGGACGGCGAGCGGTTGATGCCTACGCCCACGCTCGAGAGCAAGCGGCCGGCGCTCGCCTCGGTGTACGCGCTCTCGAAGTACGACCAGGAACGCCTCTGTCTCATGGTCGGCGAAGCCTACCGCATCCCGACGATTCCGTTGCGGTTCTTCAACGTGTACGGACCGAGACAGGCGCTCTCGAATCCGTATACGGGAGTGCTCGCCATCTTCGCGGCGCGGCTGCTCAACGGCAACGCGCCCACGATCTTCGAAGACGGCGAGCAACGGCGCGATTTCGTCAATGTCGCCGACGCGGCCCGCGCGTGTCGCCTCGCGCTCGAGCCGCGAGCCATAAGTGCTCAACCGATCAACATCGGAAGTGGGACGGCGATCAGCGTGCGCGATGTCGGCATCCGCATGGCGGCCGTACTTGGCAAGGAATACATCCAGCCCGAGATCACCGGAACGTTTCGCGTGGGCGACATTCGCCATTGTTTCGCGGATATCAGCCGCGCTCGCGCGGCACTCGACTATGCGCCGCAGGTTGCGTTCGAGACCGGACTCGCCGAATTCGCGTCGTGGCTGGCAGGCGAGTCGGCGATCGATCGCGTCGCCGAAGCACGCGCGGAGCTCGCAGCACGGGGGTTGACGATATGAGTGATGGGGACACGGCACGCGCGGTGAACCTGACCGAAGAACCGACCCGCGCCGAGTCACAGCGACCGGCGCTCATCACCGGAGGCGCTGGCTTCATCGGGTCCAACGTCGCGAATCGCCTGCTCGCGAGCGGCCAGCGCGTGATCCTCTACGACAATCTCTCGCGAAACGGCGTCGGACGAAACGTGACGTGGTTGCGCGAGACATACGGCGATCGCGTCGAGGTGGTCGTCGGCGACATACGAGACTTCGACCTGCTCCGACAGACGGTCGAGCGGGCCGGACAGGTGTTCCATTTCGCGGCGCAGGTCGCGGTGACGAGCAGCCTCCTCGATCCGATCGAGGATTTCAACATCAACGCGCGTGGCGCGCTCAATCTGCTCGAATCGATCCGCGCCACGGCTCATCGGCCGCCACTGCTGTTCACGTCGACGAACAAGGTGTACGGCGCGCTCGACGACGTCGAGCTCACGAAAGAGCGCCAGCGGTATCGCGTGGCCGACCCGCGCATCGCGGACGCCGGCATCGATGAGTCGCGGCCGCTCGATTGCCACAGCCCCTACGGATGCTCGAAGGGCACGGCGGACAACTACATCATCGACTACTCGCGATCGTTTGGCCTTCGCGCGGTCGTGTTCCGGATGAGCTGCATCTACGGGCCGCGGCAATGCGGGACCGAAGACCAGGGCTGGGTTGCGCATTTTCTCATTCGCGCACTCGAGCGCAAGCCGGTCACGCTGTACGGCGACGGATGTCAAGTCAGGGACATCCTATTCGTCGATGATCTCATCAACGCAATGCTGCTCGCGCAGGCGAACGTCGATCGATTGTCGGGCCAGGCATTCAATATCGGCGGCGGACCGCAGCACACCGTCAGCCTGCGCGAGCTCCTCGATCTCATCTCGGAGATGAACCGCGGTCGGCTGCACGTCGAGATGAAAGGGTGGCGAACAGGCGATCAGCGATACTACGTGTCGAACACCGCGAAGTTCAGCCGCGCCACGGGCTGGATGCCGACGGTCGATGTGCGCACCGGCGTCTATCGTTTGTATGAATGGCTTGCGGCGGCGCGAGGCATCGCGCGGCGGCCGCGCCGGCCAAACAGCCGCACGCCTTTCGTGCCGGCGTCGAACGATGCGCACGAAACGGAAACGCTTGCGACCGATGGTGCCGCATGACGGCCGCGACTTCGACTCCCGGTGAGATCGCGTCGACCACCACGATGCGAGCGGCCGCAATCGTCAGGGCGCAGAATGCACGTGCGTCGACCGCGCTGCGTCCCGATCCTGCACCGAACGAAGTTCGCATCAAGATCGAAGGCTGTGGCGTCTGCGCGTCCAGCATTCCGGTCTGGGAAGGTCGCGATTGGTTCACATACCCGCGCGAATACGGCGCGCCCGGACATGAAGGCTGGGGTGTCGTAGACGCGGTTGGTTCGAACGTGACCTCCGTTTGCGTTGGCGAAAGAGTCGCGGCGCTCTCGTATCACGCGTTCGCGGAATACGACATCGCTCCGGCGGAAGCGGTGGTTCGGATACCCGACGCGCTGGCGACCAGTGAAGTTCCGGCCGAGCCGTTGGGTTGTGCGATGAACATTCTGGCGCGCTCGGAGATCGTGCCCGGACACACTGTTGCCATCGTCGGTATCGGCTTTCTCGGCGCGCTGCTGACGCGACTCGCGACGCATGCCGGCGCACGGGTCATCGCCATCTCGCGCCGGCCGTTCGCGCTCGACGTAGCGCGATCGTTTGGCGCCGACGCGCAGGTCGCGATGGACGATCATCAGATCGTGATCGATCGTGTGAAGGCGCTCACTGGTGGCGAGGGCTGCGATCGGGTCATCGAAGCCGTCGGAATGCAATGGCCGCTCGATCTCGCCGGAGAGTTGACGCGCGAACGAGGCCGCTTGATCATCGCCGGCTTCCATCAGGACGGACCACGCGTCGTCAACATGTTCCTCTGGAATTGGCGCGGGCTCGACGTGGTGAACGCCCACGAGCGAGACGCACGCGTGTACGTCGAAGGAATTCGGCAGGCACTGAACGCGATGGCGAGCGGCGTGTTCGATCCAGCGCCGCTGTTGACGCATCGCTATTCACTGGACGAGCTCGATGCTGCGTTCGCCGCAACGCGCGATCGGCCAGACGGTTTCATGAAGGCGCTGGTGATGGCATGACCGCGCCATCGGTTGATGCACACAGCGGCGTTGCGGCGGCGTTGCCGCTGACGCGAAAACCCAGACTGGGATTTCTCGGCGTCGGCTGGATCGGTCGGAATCGAATGGCGGCAATCTCCGCCAGCGGCTGTGCAGACATCGCCGGCGTGTGCGACCAGTCCGGCGTTGTCGCGCGTGACGCCGCGACTTCTGTTGGCATCGACAGCTCGGCAGCCGTGCCTTCGTTCGACGCGCTGCTCGAGCGCGACCTCGACGGCGTCGTGATTGCGACTCCCAGTGCGCTGCACGCCGACCAAGCAATTGCCGCGCTCGAAAAAGGGATCGCTGTGTTCTGTCAAAAGCCGCTCGCGAGAACCGCGGCGGAAACCGGGCGCGTCGTTCGAGCGGCGCGCGCGAACAACCGTCTGCTCGGTGTCGATCTGTCGTATCGATACACCCAAGGGATGCGGCGCATCCGCGAGTTGGTGCATTCCGGCGCTCTGGGCGACGTGTACGCGCTGGATCTCGTCTTTCACAATGCGTACGGCCCGGATAAGGCGTGGTTCTATGATGCCGCCTTGTCGGGTGGCGGGTGCGTGATAGACCTCGGCATTCATCTCGTGGATCTGGCGCTCTGGACGCTCGACTTTCCACGCGTGCTGGACGTGACAAGCCGGTTGTATTCGCGCGGCCTGCCGCTTCCGTCAGACGGCAACGTCGTCGAAGACTATGCCGTCGCACGCGTGGATCTCGAGTCTGGCGCGACCATCCAACTGGCGTGCTCCTGGAATCTGTCCGCGGGCTGCGACGCGATGATCGGCGCCGCGTTCTATGGAACGCGCGGCGGTGCGGCGATGCGCAATGTCAACGGCTCGTTCTTCGATTTCTGCGCCGAACGGTTCGAGGGAACGCGTCGGGAAGTCCTCTCGTCTCCACCAGACGATTGGGGTGGACGAGCCGCCGTGGAATGGGCTCGCCGGCTGAACGACGGCGCGGCGTACGATCCAGAAATCGAGCGGCTGATAGATGTCGCGGAGGTGCTCGATCGCGTGTATCGACGATGAACATTCTGATGACGGCGGATACGATCGGTGGCGTCTGGACCTACGCCATCGAGCTGGCGCGAGCACTCGATTCACACGATGTGGACGTCACGCTGGCGAGCATGGGCGCAACGCCGGGGCGTGAGCAGCGCAAAGAAGCTCACCGGTGTCGCAACGTCCGGTTGGTCGAGAGCACATTCAAGCTCGAGTGGATGCAGGATCCATGGCTCGACGTGGATCGCGCCGGGGACTGGTTGCTCGGCTTAGCGGCAGAACACTCGCCCGATGTGATTCACTTGAACGGCTACGCCCACGGCGCGCTCGCGTGGCACGCGCCAGTGATCGTCGTCGGCCATTCGTGTGTGTGGTCGTGGTGGAGCGCTGTGAAAAACACGTCGGAAGTGCCGTGCGACTGGCACGAGTACAGGCGTCGCGCGATGGCAGGATTGCACAGCGCCGACGTCGTCGTGGCGCCGACGCGCGCGATGCTCGATTCACTCACCGAACACTACGGTGCGTTGCCATCGACCAATGTCATCGCGAACGGCCGCGCCGCCAGACAGTTCGTACGCGGGAACAAGGAACCGTTCATCGCATCCGCGGGCCGGCTGTGGGACGAGGCGAAGAACGTGATGCTGCTCGCGACGGCGGCCGAGTCGCTGCCATGGCGCGTCGTGATCGCCGGCGACATTGCGTCGCCTGATGGATCCACGGTCGATCTTCCGCCAGGCGTCGAGTGGCTCGGACGATTGAGTGCCGGCGAGATCGCGTCGCTCTTCTCGCGCGCGAGCATCTACGCGCTGCCCGCGAGATACGAACCTTTTGGCCTATCGGTTCTCGAAGCCGCGCTCTCGGGTTGCGCGCTCGTGCTCGGCGACATCGCCAGCCTGCGTGAAGTCTGGGGCGACGCCGCCCTCTTTGTGTCGCCGAGCGACGAGGAAGAGCTCATCGACGCGATTGAACGCCTCTGTCGGGATACGGCGTTACGACACCGGCTCGTCAGCCGATCAGTTGGCCGTGCGTTGGACCTGAGCGATCGTCGCATGGCGGCAGGCTACGCAGCGATGTACGCCAGCCTGTGCGCCGACCACCGTGCAGCGGAGGTTGCAACATGCGCGTCATAATCTTCGCTCACTCGCTTCGCTCGGATTGGAACCACGGCAATGCCCATTTTCTCCGAGGCATCGCGACCGAGCTGATCGCGCGGGGCCACGAGGTCATTGGGTACGAGCCGGCGGATGGGTGGAGCGCGTCGAATCTCGTGCAAGATCACGGCGAGAGCGCGCTCGAGCGCTTTCGGGTCGTGTATCCGTCGCTTGTCTGCCGCACGTATCTGCCGGCGACGATCGATCTCGACGAAGTGCTCGACAAAGCTGATGTCGTTCTGGTCCACGAGTGGAACAGCCACGACATGGTGGCGCGCATCGGTGCGCATCGAGTACGGAACCGTGGTTACGTCCTGCTGTTCCATGATACTCACCACCGGTCAGTGACCCTGCCCGCCGACATGGCGGCATACGATCTCGAGCATTACGACGGCGTGCTCGCATACGGTGCTGCCGTTCGCGACGTGTACGTTCGCCGTGGTTGGGCCTCGTCGGCGTTCGTCTGGCACGAAGCGGCGGACACGCGCGTGTTTCATCCCATCGCATCGGACAGTTTCGATGGCGACGTCGTGTGGATCGGCAACTGGGGCGACGACGAACGATCAGCCGAGATCGAAGAGTTCCTGATCGAGCCGATCGCGAGCTTGGGGTTACGGGCGAGCGTGCATGGTGTTCGATATCCCGACGTAGCTCGGGCTCGACTCCAAGATGCCGGGATCACGTATCGCGGTTGGTTGCCGAACCACGAAGTGCCCAACGTCTTCGCCCGCTTTCGGGCGACGGTCCATGTGCCGCGACGCCCGTACGTGCAAGCGCTGCGCGGAGTACCAACGATTCGAGTGTTCGAAGCGCTCGCGTGCGGCGTGCCGTTGGTCTCGGCGCCGTGGATCGACGCGGAGCACCTCTTCACGCCCGGCGAGGATTTTCTCATGGCCGCCGATGGCGAAACGACGCGGGCGCATCTTCGCGCCGTGGTTGCCGATATCGACCTCGCGACATCGCTGGTCGATACCGGACTGCGCACGATCCGGGCGCGCCACACCTGTGCTCATCGCGTCGATGAGCTATTCGGGATCGTCGACCGATTGCGCGGCGTGCCAACACTAGCGGCGTCGGATCAACGCGCCCCCATGACGAGTACGGTGACATGAACGCTGGTCTCGACATCGCGTTTTTCGGATCCAGCCTGGTCTCCGCATTTTGGAACGGGGCGGCGACGTACTATCGCGGCATTTTGCGGGCGCTGAGCGAGAGTGGGCATCGCGTGACGTTTTACGAGCCGGACGCCTTTGAACGCCAGCGGCACCGTGACATCGAGGATCCGTCGTGGGCCAAAGTGGTCGTGTACGCCGGCAGCGGAACGGACGGAGTCATGCGTGCCCTGGATGATGCCAAGGGCGCCGATCTCGTCGTGAAGGCGAGCGGGGTGGGTGTTTTCGACGAACTGCTGGAGTCGGCGGTGCTCGAGCTAAAACGTCCGGGTTCGATCGTCGCGTTCTGGGACGTCGACGCGCCCGCGACGCTCGATCGCGTCGAGCGAAGCGCGGATGATCCGTTTCGCGGTCTCGCGCCGCAGTACGACATCGTCTTCACCTACGGAGGTGGCAATCCCGTCGTGCGCGCGTACGAAGCACTCGGCGCGTCCCGCTGCGTTCCGATCTACAACGCGCTCGATCCGAGTACGCATCATCCGGTGCAGCCTGGCGCACGCTTCGACTGCGATCTCGGATTTCTCGGCAACCGATTGCCCGATCGAGAGGCTCGCGTGGAGGAGTTCTTCCTGAGCGCGGCGTCGAGCCTTCCGGAGCATCGATTTCTACTCGGCGGCAACGGTTGGGAGGACAAGGCCATGCCGGAGAACGTCCAGCGCTTGGGCCATGTCTACACGCACGAGCACAACGCCTTCAACTGCACGGCGCGGGCGGTGCTCAACGTGAATCGCGAGAGCATGGCGAGGTATGGCTTCTCGCCGCCGACGCGAATCTTCGAGGCGGCAGGAGCTGCGGCGTGCATCATCACCGATGCATGGCAGGGCATCGAGCTGTTTCTCGAGCCCGGTCGCGAAGTGCTCATCGCGTCAGATGGTGCGGCCGTCGCCGAGCACGTGCGTGGGCTCACGGCTGATGTTGCGAGCACGATTGGCAGTGCTGCTTTGCGCCGGATCGTGAACGAGCACACGTACGCGCATCGGGCCGCGGAAGTGGAATCAACGCTGGACGCGTTGCGTCGCTCTCACAACGGCCGACGCAGGCGCGCGGTCGCGGCAGAGCATCCGTCGCTATGACCTCGGTGATCGCTCGGCCAGGTCCGAGGCCGATGGACATCGTGGTGCTCGGACTGTCGATCACATCGTCGTGGGGAAACGGCCACGCGACGACGTACCGAGCGTTGGTGCGAGAACTGTCCGCGCGCGGACATCGCGTGTTGTTTCTCGAGCGCGACCTGCCGTGGTACGCGGAGAACCGCGACCTTCCGGCGCCGGCGTATTGTCGCGCGCGCCTGTATCGTTCGCTGCCGCAACTCCGCGCGCGATTCGCCGCCGCGGTGCGCGCGGCCGACCTCGTCATCGTCGGGTCCTACGTGCCCGAAGGAATCGCGGTGGGAGAGTGGGTGACGCAGACTGCTCGAGGCGTCACGGCGTTCTACGATATCGACACACCCATCACGTTGGCGAAGCTCGCGGCAAAGAAGGCGGACTACCTCACGCGAAAATTGATTGCCCAGTACCATCTGTACCTGTCGTTCACCGGCGGCCCGATTCTGGATCGCCTCGAGCGGGAGTTCCGGTCGCCATGCGCGCGCGCGCTGTACTGCTCGGTCGATCCGTTGCTCTACTACCCATCAAAGGTCGAACGGCGCTTGGACCTCGGCTACATGGGCACGTACAGCGCCGACCGTCAGCCGAAAGTCCAGCGATTGCTCGTCGATCCCGCTCGGCGTTGGGTCGACGGGAGATTCACCGTCGTCGGCCCGCAATACCCGTCGTCGATTCGGTGGCCGAGCAACGTGCGTCGCGTGGATCATCTGGCGCCGCACAAGCATCGCGTGTTCTACAACAGCCAGCGATTCACGCTCAACGTCACGCGCGCCGACATGATCAACGCCGGCTGGTCGCCGAGCGTTCGACTCTTTGAGGCCGCGGCATGCGCCACGCCGATCATCAGCGACTGGTGGGACGGGCTGGACGACCTGCTCGAGCCAAATGAGGAAATACTCATCGGTCGAACGAGCCGTGACGTGCTCGGCTGGATGCGCGAGTTACCCGAAGACGAACGGCGTGCGATCGGGGCTCGGGCGCGCGCTCGCGTGCTTGCCGAGCACACGGCCGCGCACCGCGCCGAAGAACTGGAGCGATACGTGCGCAGCGTGGCGGCCGGCCGCGTTCCGTCCGGCGGTCGACGATTTGCCGTCGAAGGAGAGATGCATCATGACGCGATTGCTCCAGCACGAGGTGTCCGCGCCGTCGCGCGACCGTGCGCAGGAGATTGAGTCCCTCGGACCGTGGTTTCACAATTTGCATTTACCGGACGGGTCTCAGACCGCGCCGGCGCATCCGCTCGGCGACTTTCCCGCCTTCAAATGGCGCGAGATCGAGCCGTTTCTGCCAAATGATCTGACTGGCTGGACGGCGCTCGATATCGGCTGCAATGCGGGCTACTACTCCTTCGAGCTCGCGCGTCGTGGCGCGCGCGTCACCGGAATCGACATCGAACCGCTGTTTCTGCGACAAGCGGAGTGGGCAGCCGCGGAGTTTGGGTTGTCGAGCGGCATCGATTTCCGGCGGCTGCAAATCTATGATCTCGCTCACGAGCGCGCGGACTACGATCTCGTCCTCTTCATGGGCGTGTTTTACCATCTGCGGTATCCGCTGCTCGGTCTCGACATCGTCGCCGAAAAAGTGAATCGGCTGATGGTATTTCAAACGCTCACCATGCCGGGCGACGAAGTGGACGAGTCCACGGAAGTCGATCGCGACATCAACGACCGAGAGGCGTTTCGCGAGCCGGGTTGGCCCAAGCTCGCGTTCATCGAGCATCGCTTCTCGGGAGATCCAACGAACTGGTGGGCGCCGAATCACGCCGCGGCCGAGGCGATGCTTCGGTCGTCGGGATTACGTGTTACCGCGCGCCCTGGTCACGAGATCTATCTCTGCGAGCCGAACCGCGACGCCGTTCCGTGGCCCCGGAGCGACGGGCGGTCGGAGTTTCTATCGGCGACCGGTTCCGCCGATCGCGATTTCTAGAATTGCGTGTCCCTGTGATCGGACGATGATCGGCGTTCCGTGTAGCTCGAGGGCGGCTACTCGTCGCGGATGGCCGTCATCGGATCGATGGCCATCGCACGGCGGCCTGGGATGGCCGCGGCGAGTGCGACGCAGCCGATCAGCACTGCGACTGCCATGGCGATGACGGTGGGATCCGAAGTCTGAGGGTAGAGCGCGCGTGGCTCGACGGCGAGATCGTCCATCTCGACGACGCTGGGTTTCCCGATTTCGAGCAGCTCCAACGCGACATGCGAGCTCGGGTCGAGCGACGCTTGGTCTTCCATGTCTTCGACGTCCCCTGGCTCAATGGGGCGGACCTCACGCGCCGACCGCTGCTCGAGCGCGCAACGAACGCGTCGCCGTTCATTGGCGAGTGGCGAGAGAGAGCGAGCGACGGTTCTGGTTACGGCCGGACCTGACCCTCCAGATCCGGGCGCTGCCACGACGGCCCGGTCGACCGCTGCGACATGCGACCCTCCTTCGCGCGGTGCGCCCGTAGGCGAAAGTAGTACTCGGAACGACGCTCGACCGCTGGTGTGTTGGGCCATTGTCGGCCAGATTGAAGGAATGGGTCGTCGAATCGTTGCCGCTTTAGTCTTGCCGCTTCTGCTCAACGTCATGGCGTTGGGAGCCGGTCTCGTCCCGATCGGTAATTCCGCGTGTGACCGGATGTTAGGAGCGCCAGGTCAGATGGCGACCCAAACGGGTACGTCCGGGATGCAAACCATGGACGCAGGCAACGCTCCCACTCTCGGCGACATGGGCCAGATGCCGCATAAAACGGGATGCAACTTGCCGTGGGCGCCCGGATGCACCTCGGCTGCGCCATGCAGTCCAACGGCAACGATTAGCATTTCTCGATTCCGCTTGCCGCTCCACGTGATGCCCATCCGTGTCGCTGGCCGGATCATGCAGGCGCCCGATTCTCCTGATCGAGCGCCGGAACTTCCCCCGCCTCGAGCCTGACATCGCTGTGATGCATCTGGTGCGCTGACTTCGGTCAGTGCGCCGCGGCCTGGTCGTCAAACTGACCGCGCTGCTCGAGGGCCTTTCAATCATCCAGGGGACAATGTCTTCGCATATCACATCGATCCGCGCAGATCTCGGATCGACACAGCTTCGTCGCTTCGCAGCGTGGGCATTCATTGCCGGCCTCGCCGTCCTGTCTCTTTTTCCCGCGCCCAGCCTCGCTCAGGAGGCCAGGACCGGCGTTGTACAGGTGACCGTTCACGAGTCGATGGGAATGGTGAGCGGTCTATTGGTTCGCTCCGCTGGCCGGACCGCTCGTACTGATTCCACAGGCAAAGCGCGCCTAACTCTCCCATCCGGGCGGCAGGTGATCGCGATAACGGGCATCGGATACAAGCCGGCTCAAGTCACAGTCATCGTGACTGGTGATAGCACTATCGCAGTCGTGGTGCCGATCGAAATGGGCGAAATGGTGATGGAAAAGGTGAAGGTCAGCGCGACTCGCATCGAGCGGCTTGCCGGTGAAACACCAACACGCGTCGAGGTTCTCGACCAGATGGAGGTGGATGAGAACACGCTCATGGCGCCGAGCGGCATCACCATGCTCTTGAACGAGACGCCCGGGCTTCGCGTGTTCGCCGCCTCGCCGACGCTCGGCACAGGCAGTGTGCGGATTCTTGGCCTGCCCGGGCAGTACACAGTCATGTTGGCCGATGGCTTGCCGCTTTATGGAGGAACGACAAGCGCACTTGGCCCACTCGACGTTTCTCCCGTCGATCTTCAGCGAGTGGAGATCATTAAAGGCGCGGCGTCCTCGCTCTACGGCGGTCAGGCGCTCGGGGGCGTGATCAATCTCGTTTCGAAGCCGCCGACTGGCGACAATGAACTGCTCCTGAATCGCCGCACCCTTGGCGTCACTGATGCCGCTACCTGGCTGAGCCGCCGCTTGAGCGAAAGCGTCGGTGCGTCGCTGCTCGCTTCCGAAACACTGCAAAGCGCCGAGGACATCGATCACGACGGTTGGACAGATCAAGCGAACGCGAGAAGGTGGAGCATCCGCCCGCGTCTGACCGCGGCTGACGCAAGCGGTCGTTCGCTGTTCGTGACTGCTGCTTACGGCTTTGACGATCGGACTGGCGGGACGATGAATGGTGCCGTCACTCCGGATGGCACGCCATTCCGAGAAGGACTGACGAGCCAACGTGCGGACATCGGCGCACGCGCCATCATCCCGCTTCGCGATTCAGGCAGCCTCGCGCTCCGGTTCGCCGTATCGGGGAATCGTCGAGGACGGGAGTTCGGCCCGGGGCCGATCGAGCATGACGGCACGACGACGGGTTTTCTCGAGGCCACCCGCTCGATCGTGACGTCACGCACCGCGATGGTATTCGGTTCGTCGTTCCAGCTCGACAGATATGAGAACTCGTTGAATACGCGATATGATCATTCATGGTGGACGCCGAGTCTCTTCGCGACCGCTGAGCGGCCGGTTGGACCTGTGATGTTCTCGCTAAGCGCGCGGGGCGACGCACATCCTGAGGCGGGCATGCAGCTCACTGAACGCGTCGCGGCATTGGCCAAACCCGCTGACGGTTGGTCCGTTCGGCTGAGCGCAGGCACCGGATTCGCGGCACCGACGCCGCTCACGGAGGAAACCGACGCCGTTGGTCTTCGAGGAATCCAACCCGGCCCCGAGCTTCGTGGGGAGCACAGCCTCGGCTCTATGCTCGACATCAACGGACAATTAGCCGGCGCCGAGGTACTACTCACCGCATACGGCTCGGCGATTGGCGACGCTATTCGCCTTGCGGATGCCGGAGATGGAAGCACTGAAGCGATCCTGATGAACGCGAGGGGAAGCACTCGCGTTGCCGGATTCGAAGGTGCGGCCGTCTGGCGCTTCGACGGTGGGAAGTTCCTCGGCACCTATGGCTACGCGAGGGGCAGTCGCCCTGATGTAATGTCTGGTGGACGCGAGGCGATACCCATGCTGCCCGGTCACCATGTTGGCGGCGACCTCATGTTCGAGCGTCCCGGCGTCTATCGCGGAGGTATCGAGGCCACTTGGTATGCGGCTCAGCCCCTGGATGATGATCCGTTCCGAACCCGTTCGAAGCCTTACGTCTACGCGATGGCAATCGCCGTTCGACAGATCGGGCGCTTCGAGGCCGTGGCCAACTTCGAGAATTTACTAAACGTGCGTCAGACCAGGACAGATCCGTTGGTTCGTCCGAGACCTGGGCTGGCTGGACGATGGACGACCGACGTGTGGGCGCCGCTGGAGGGCTTTATGGCGAACGTTGCGCTTCGGTATCGTTGGTGAAGCACGGCGGAACGGGACGGCGCGCTGCGCTTGCTTTTCCGCTGGGGCGCAGCCCTGCGCGAGCGTCGGTCCGTTGACTGCGAACGCTCGACTCATATGGCACGATGTCAGGAGCATTCCTGCTAGCCGCTTGACAGCCCGCCAGCGGCGTGGCTATACGTAAGACCGTAATAGCTAACGGTCTTACAGGAGCCACTCGTGGCCAAGCCGGTTCAGGACCTGATGCACGGCACGGTCGATATCCTGATCCTGCGCACGCTGGCGTGGGAACCGATGCACGGCTACGCTGTCGCGCAGTTCGTGCGCGCCCGAAGCGATGGCGCCATCACGATCGAAAGCGCCGCGCTCTATCAGGCGCTCCACCGGCTCGAGTCCAAAAAGCTCGTGCGCGGCTCGTGGGGCCTGTCCGAGACCAATCGCCGCGCCAAGTTCTACGAGCTGACCGCCGCTGGGAAGAAGGCCCTGCGCAACCAGGCGACCGACATCAAAGTCTATATCACCGCGCTCCTCGCGGTGCTCGATGCCAAATGACTAGCGGCCGTCCAACGAACCAGCCACGCGGACTCCGCCGGTTCCTTCGACTTCCCCGCTCGCCCGAACAGATCCGCGCCGACGTCGATGAGGAGCTCCGGTTCGACATCGAGATGCACGCTCGCGAGCTCGTCGGCCGGGGACTCGACACGCATGCGGCCCTCGAGCGTGCGAAGTCGGAGTTCGGCGACCTCGAGGCAACCCGGCGCTTCTGTGAGGATCTGGATATGCGATTCGAGACCGACATTCGGCGGTCGAACGTTGTTCAGGACCTGACGAGTGACATGCGGATCGCATGGAGATCGATCCGCCGGACGCCGGGGTTTGCATTCACCGTGCTCGCAACGCTCGCCCTGGGCATCGGTGCGAACACCGCCGTGTTCTCCGTGGTCAAGCGTGTGCTGATCGCGCCGCTACCCTTCCGCGCCCCGGAACAGCTGTACCGTCTCTACACAACGCCTGCAACGAGCGACGGCGATGACGATAAGCTCTCGGCCGCGGAGCTCGCGGATCTCGCGGAACTGAGTCGCTCGATCTCCGGCGTGACGTTCTTCGGCAACTACGGCGGCTCGACATACACGAGCGATCAGGCGGCAGCGAACTGGCGGACCGTCGCCATCTCGTTCAACTTCTTTGACGTCATGGGGCTGCGCCTCGCGCGCGGCAGGGCGTTCACCGCGGAGGACTTCGCGCCAGGCGCGCCGCGCGCCGTGATCATCAGCTCGGCACTCTGGCATCAGACATTCGGCGCCGACGAACGAATCATTGGCCGGCACATCGACTTGGGCGGCGGCGACTGCGCCATCGTCGGCGTGCTGCCGCCGAACTTCGTCGGTCCAACGTTCACCGCAGATGCCTTCGTTCCGCTCAACGGGCCCGCCATCCTCCGCAGACCAGGTTACGCGCAGGCCCGTGTCTGGCGGGCAGTCGTGCGGTTGCGTGAGCACACGTCTACCGCGGCGTTCGAACGCGAGATCGCGGTGCTGCGGCCCCGGATGCAGACCAAGTATCCGACGATCAAGAATGCCGGCGTCTTCCGCCCAGTGCCGCTGCATGAAGCGATCGTCGGCAGCGCGGGCATAGTGCTGCGTCTCGTCATGGTGGGGGCGCTGCTCGTACTCGCGGTCACATGTGTCAACATTGCCGGACTCTTTCTCGCTCGCGCAACGGCCCGGCGGCGCGAGCTCGGGGTGCGCGCGGCGCTCGGCGCTGGCCGCTCGCGTCTGATCCGTCACGTCCTCACCGAAAGCGTTTTGTACGGCGTGGCGGGCGGCGCGCTCGGCCTCGGACTCGCGTTTTTTCTCAAGACCGCGTTCCTGAACGTCGCCGGAGTCGCTCTGCCGAATCTCGGAGAGGTGACCATCGACGCCGGCGTGCTCTCCTTCGCGGCCGCGATCTCGATTCTGTGCGGCGGCGCGTTCGGACTCGTTCCCGCGTTCGCGGCAACACGCGTCGACCTGCGTGACGCGCTGGGAGATGGAGGCGCACGAAGCAGCTCGCGGGGCCGCGCCAGCGTGCGTGGCACGAGTGCGGTCGTCGCGATGCAATTGTCGCTCGCCATCATGTTGCTCGTTGCCGCGGGACTTCTGGTGCGAACCTTCGTCAGTCTCGTCAGAACGGACGTCGGGTATAGCAAAGACACGCGCGTGTTGACGTTTTCGGCCTATGCACCGCCGTCGCTCTACCCGACCTTGGCGGCCCGAGAAAGCTTCTACGCCACGATGGCAGAGCGGGTGCGGTCGCTGCCCGGTGTCACGCACATTGGGAGCACGGTCGTTGCACCGTGGCAAGGCGGGTGGAAACATGTGGGATTCCACATCGAGGGCCGTCCGGTCGACGCCAGTTCGGTGCCACAGATCGCGTATGGAACGTCATCTCCCGATTACTTCGCCGCGGTCGGCATTCCCGTGCGCGCGGGGCGCGCATTTGTAGACGCGGACCGTGTCGGCTCGACCCTGACTGCGATCGTCAGCGAAAGCGTCGCGCGGCGCTTCTGGCCCAACGGCGGCGTGATCGGCGCTCGCATTCGACTCGATGGCGGCCCGGCCGACTCGGCGACCGTATTCGAGATCGTCGGCGTCGTCGGCGACATTCGCGACGACGTGCAGTCGCCGGTCAGTCCGATGGTGTACGGGGCGAACGCGCAATCCTTGGGCTCGGGCGGTACGTTCGTCGTGCGTACGACCGCTGACGCGCACGCGCTCGAGGCAACCATCATTCAGGTCGTTCGCGGCCTTGATCCCAAGCTGCCGCCGGTGGAAGTCCGCACCATGCGCGACGTTCTCGCCGCCACGATCGTTCGCCAGCGCCTCGCGATGGGGCTGATTGCCGCGTTCGCCTTCCTCGCGCTCGTGCTCGCGGCGCTCGGCGTCTACAGCGTCATGGCGTACTCGGTGATCGCACGCACGCGAGAGTTCGGCATTCGCGCCGCTCTTGGCGCCGGGCGCCTGAGTATTGTCATATTGGTGCTTCGGCAAGGCGGCTTGACGGTCCTGACGGGCGTCGCGTTTGGGATCGCGTTGGCGTTTGCCGCGTCGCAGTTCGTGCAGTCACTCCTGGTCGGTGTTTCGATTCACGATCCGATGACCTACATCGCGGCGGGGGCGCTATTGACCATCGTCGCGATGACGGCGTGCCTCGTGCCGGCGCGGTCGGCGACGCAGGTTCAGCCGGTCGATGCGTTGCGAGTAGAGTGAATACACCTGAGTGCAAACGCAGTGCGCGTCATTGGACGATTGAGGCACCAGCCCAGCACCATACCAGAGCTCGAAAGATTGAACCGAAGTGGCTCAACGCGAACGCTCTTTCGCCGGCCTCTTGCCGGGGATGTTCTACATACGCGTCCTCATCGACAGTGAGCCGTCGCGAGGACTTCTCCTGTGCAGTCCCCGCCACGAGCTGTTCGTCGTGCCGTCGGAATCGACGAGCACCGGCTTGACGTCCTCCGTAACCGAACGCGGCGTGTCGTATGGGAAGTAGACGCCCGTCGACGACACGTACAGATAGTACTTCACTGACTGCTCGAGCAGCCCGGCGGTCTTGGTGACCCACGCGGGATCACTCTGCGAGTTGTCGATCGCCGCATCCCCTATTTTGCCGCGCAACGCGTCGAGCAGCTCGGCTTGATGCTGACCGCGATTGAACACCGTGACTCGAAGGCCGCGCGCCGGCGGTCGCCTTGATGAACGTGCGGCGCGTCGTCATGGCAGGAGCGAACATACGGTCGCGCCGACAACGAAGCCAGGCTTTGCCGTGGTCGTCTGTATCCAGCGGCGCCTGACGCTTCTGACTTTCAGATTGCCGGCGGCAGCTCGTCGAAGATGTTGGTGCCCGACCCGGGCCGAGTACTCCAGGCGAAGTGCTCGATGAGACGAAGGCGCCCGTTCGCTTCTTCGTCGACGACGCACACGGACTGGCCGCCATGAATGGAGAACGACTCTTCACGTTGCACATACCGAAAGCGGAGGACGTCTCCATCCCATGCACCAACCAGCCATCCTCGCAGCACGCGACCACCGGCGTACCGCGCGGCTACCCGGCCCCCGCGCTGCATGAAGTAGAGGCGAGTCTCGGCACTCACAACACCGTCGGCGGCGGTCGCGCTCACGAACATCGTAAGTCCATCGAGGTTTCGCATGAGGCTCCTTGTTGGAACTGTATCAAGCGATCAAGAACGCGCGCGGCGTGCGCGGTCCGCCTCCCAGTCCACGAACGGTCCATCGAAGTCCCTCAAGTGCGTGCCGTCGAACGACCAGACACGCGTCGCAACCTCCCGCAAAAAGGCTCGGTCGTGACTCACCAGCAGCACAGAGCCATCGTATTCGTCGAGCGCATCCTCGAGCGCCTCGATGTTCTCGACGTCGAGATGGTTGGTCGGCTCGTCGAGAATGAGGAGATTGGCGCGCGCGAGCGTCATGAGCGCGAGCGCCATGCGCGCGCGCTCGCCCCCGCTGAGCGTCCCGATCTCGCGAAACACTTCCTCGCCGCTGAAGCCAAAGGCGCCGAGACAATTCTGCACCTGGCCGCGGCTCCAGAGCGGGCGTTGATCCTGAATTGCATCGAACATCGACTTGCGGAGCGGGAGATCCGCGAGGTCCTGCCGAAACCACGCGGGTGTCATCGATCCGCCGATCCTCGCCTCGCCACTCGCCGGCTCGCGGTCTCCAATGATGGTGGAGATGAACGATGATTTGCCGGCACCGTTGGGTCCGATGAGGGCCACGAAGTCGTTTCGTCGCAGCACGGCAGTGAAGTCTTCGACGAGGACGCGGCCGGGCACCTCCACCGTGAGATCCTTGATGGAGATCACCTGATCGCCGCCGCGTTCGGCGACTTCGAACTTGAGGTCCATCGCAGCCGGATCGCCGGGCGGTGGCGCGAGGCGCGGCAGCCGCTCGAGTCGCTTGCGCTTGCCTTTCGCTTGAAACGAGTTCACGCCGGCGATGTTGCGTCGGATGTATTCCTCTTCCTTCTTCACGTACGCGCGCTGCTTCTCCAGCTCGCGGTCGCGTGTGAGGCGTCGCTCCGCGCGCTGCGGGACGAATTGGCTGTAGTTGCCCTTGTACCACTCGCTCGTGCGGCCCTCGACATGGAGGATGTGGGTGCAGATCGCATCCATGAACGCACGATCGTGCGACACGACAATGACCGTTTCATTGGCCTCGCCGAGCCATTCCTGTAGCCACGTCGTGGTGTCGAGATCGAGGTGGTTCGTGGGTTCGTCGAGGAGCAGCAGGTCGGCGGGCGCAATGAGCTGCGCCGCGAGGCCGACACGCCCGCGCTCTCCACCTGAGAGCGATGACACGAGACGTGTCTTCGACTCTTCAGCGTCGAAGCCGAGTCCCTGAAGGACCGCGTCGACGCGGGCGTGATAGACGTAGCCACCCAGGTCGGCGAAGCGCTCCTGGTCGTGTCCGAACTGCTCGAGGAACGCGTCCGTGACCCGCTCGCCGAGCTCGCCGAGCTCGATG